>ERZ772917.438-NODE-438-length-29873-cov-20.304279_pt1 | contig 29873 bp, 23 predicted proteins | sample MGYA00511187_ERZ772917 | MGnify/ENA primary metagenome ERZ772917 (study PRJEB29015, sample SAMEA2737925) | human oral metagenome | biome: human oral; feature: human-associated habitat; material: dental | place: China | collected 2012 ...
CGGCTGTGGACAGGCCTGAGGACATAGGTTGGGGTCTGGTGGACTGGGGGACGGTGGTGGCGCACTGGCCGTACGGGCTGGACGTGTTCCTGGACTCCTCGGGGGAGGTGGGCACGGTAGACAGGCTGCAGGTCTGTGACGGTGCTATACGGAGTAATGAGGAGTACTGGCCGGACGTGGGGGGCCGTATCCGGGTGCGTCGTATGGAGGTGCGCCCAGACGGGGAGCTGCGCCTGACAGCCAGACAGTCGGATGTCGAGTGGTCCGAGCCCGGGGAGCTGGTCCGCATGCGCATGGTGGGGTCACCCTCGGGCCTGAGGGCACCGGAGTGGGGTGTGATCAGAGCCGTGCACGAGCGGGGCTTTGACGTCCGCCTGGACGCTTCGGGCGAGACCGGCACGGTCATGCAGTCCCTCATCGAGGCCGACCGGAAGATGTTCAAGACCGACTTCCACCCCCACGTGGGGCAGCCCCTCCGGGTCCGCCGCCTCGGGGTATGGCCAGACGGCACCCTACGACTCAGCCACCGCGCCTGCTTCGTAAGCGGGGGCGACCCGCCCAACCGCACCGACTACGACCCACCACCAGGACCAGTACCACCACCCCCACCACCAGGCATGGCCATCGGGACGGACATACCACTAGGCGACCCCAGACTCCTCCCCCACTGGGCAAGAAAGAGACAACAAGAAGAACAACAGGAGGAATAGCAGGACCAGACCTGACGCACACCCACTTGCAGAACACAATGCACCAGGTCAGGTGGTACCTGCTTGCCCTGATCGTACGGACCTAGGGATTTATGCAAGGCATTCTGTCGAGGAGGTTAAGGTGGCGAGTCAGGACTTGCGCGAGAGGGTGATCGACGTCGCGGTGAGGCTGCTTCAGGGCAACGCGGTCTGCATGAGCATGGCGTGCCCGTTGAGGCACAGGTAGCCGCGCCCGGTGGTCATGGGCACTGAGGCCCGCCGGGGCACGTTCACCCCCAGCAGGTCGCCGTCGAGGTCGATATTGGGACGCAGCAGGATCCCGCACCGGGAGCGCCGCAGGGTCTTGGTCCAGTGGCTGTACAGGGTCCGGACGTCGTCATTGCGCCCTGCCGCGGCAATACGCAGGTGAGACGGTCCGGAGGCCAGGAGCCCGCTGAGGACGCCGTCAGGGTCCTCCACCCGCTCGGCGTCGTCGACCAGGAGCAGGGCCGGCCCCTCATGGACCGTGATGGCCGAGCTCAGGACGGCCAGCTCCGAGACCTCGGTGACCACCTTGTCCAGCCCCGCCTCAGGGCCGGCCGCGGCCAGGGGCGAGCGGCGTGAGGCGAGCGCCCCCACCCAGATCTCAGCTCCGGCCGCCTGCGCCGCCTGCCGGGCGGAGGCCGCCAGGGCCAGGAGCGTCATGGACTTGCCCGAGCGCGGGGGCCCGGCCACCATGAGGTGCTCGCCCTCGTAGCTCTCCAGCACCGCCGTGGACAGGTCGGAGGCCAGGATCCCCACGGGCAGGCGCCAGGGCTCACCGGACACGTCCCCGGACCCCTCCAGCGCCGCCACTGCCACCTCACTGGGCAGCTCCCCCACCACCGGCCGCTTGGGCTCCGCCCCGACCCAGCGGTCACGCAGCAGGTCCACGGCCTCAGCCAGGGTGCAGGCGGGGGTGGCCACATGCGTCTGGAGCCGGGTGCGTGAGACCACCGCCCGGCCGGGCACCTCCGGGGGACCCTCAGTGGGCTTGAGCCCGGCCTGGGCGTAGTCGTAGCGGTCCACCAGGTGGAAGAGCCACTTCTGGGTGGTGACCTCCTCGATCGCCGAGGGGATGACCTTGACCCGGGAGGTGCTGACGGCCACGTGGATCCCCAGGTCAGGGCCGTCCGCGTAGACGCGGTAGAAGCTGTCCAGCAGCTCCAGGCCCTCGGTGTCCTGGTACTCGTCGCGCAGGGCCGCCAGGCCGTCCACGAGCACGACCGTCACGCGGCCGGCGGCCCCCGCCCGACGGCGCTCGAGCTCAGCGCGCAGGTAGTTGATAAGACGCCCCTGCCGCTCCCGCCCTCCCGGGCCGGTACCCGCGTAGGCGAGCGTGTGCGGCAGCCTCTCGAGGGCCGTGAGCTCACCGGTGCCCATGTCCAGCACCACCAGGTCCATCTCCTGGGGCGCCCACTGGGTGGCGGCCGCCAGGGCGACGGAGGCCAGGGCCGTCGTCGTCCCGTACCCGGGCACGCCACCCAGGAGGAGGTTGCCCTCAGCCAGGTTCCAGCCCTCCACCACCTGGCGCTGGCGGTCCGGGTCGTCGGAGAGGGCGAACAGGATGCGGTCCCCCTCACGCCCTCCCACCTGCGGGACGGCCCTGCGCGGGTCGTCGGGCACCGGCGACGCCGGGAAGCCCTCCAGGTCCACCCGGGGCCCCAGCGGCTCGGGCCACACGGGGCGTGGCGGGGCGATCCCTGCCTGCTCGCTGGCCGCCACAATGGCGTCAATGAGCAGGTCCAGGTCCGTCTCCGGCTCGCCCGGCCCTGGCACCTGGCCTGGCGCCTCCACCGGCCCCGGCGCCTGGCTCGGCTCGCCCGGCACCTGGCCCGGCGCCTCCACTGGCCCCGGCACCTCGCCCGGCGCGGCGACCAGTACCCGCCCGTCCTCGTCCCGCAGGGTGACCGGGGCCCGGTCGTCCTCCTGGAGGGCGCCGGTGACCAGAGCCGTCTGGACGGGGGTGATGTCGTCCTGGCCGAGCTTGATCAGGGCCCGCCCCTTCTGGTGGCGTCCGATCGCGGCGGCGTCGGGCACGTCAATGACGTTGGAGGAGTCCTCACGGCTCTGGACGCGCAGGGCCACCCGCAGGTTCGTGTTGGCCAGGATGTCGTCGTTGACCACGCCCGCGGGCCGCTGGGTGGCCAGCACCATGTGGACCCCCAGGGTGCGTCCCACGGCGGCCACGCTCACCAGGGAGGAGAGCACGTCAGGGTACTCCTTGGCGAGCATCGCGAACTCGTCAACCACCAGCAGCAGGCGCGGCACGGGCTCGGAGGGGCTGGTGGCCAGGTAGGCGTCCAGGTTGTCCACGCCGTCGCCCGCGGACGCGAAGAGCCGCTGGCGGTAGGTCATCTCGGCCTCCAGGGCGCGCAGGGCCCGGTCGGCCATCTGGGCGTCGAGGTTGGAGATGGTGCCGATCGTGTGGGGCAGGCGCTCACAGGTCTTGAACGCCGCCCCGCCCTTGAAGTCAATGAGGATGAAGGTCAGGCGCGTGGGGTCGTTGCGTGCGGCCAGCCCGGCCACCAGGGAGCGGAGGAACTCGCTCTTGCCCGACCCCGTGGTCCCGCCCACCAGGCCATGGGGGCCGTCACGTACGACGTCGAGCTCCATGACACCCCGCTCCCCCACGCCGATGGGGGTGGAGACCCCCGGGCTGCCCCACAGGCGCCGCACCTGGGAGGCGGTGACCTCCTCCAGCCCCAGGAGGGGGCCGAGCCGGACCAGGCCGGGCAGGGAGGCGCCGGGGACCTCCAGCTCAGGATCCTCCAGGCGGGCCAGGGCGCGGGCGGCCTGCTCCGCCTCCGCCACGCTGGCCCCGCACAGGGCCACGTCCTCCACTCGCTCACGCCTCTGGGGGTGCTCCAGGACCCCGGTGGAGTCCTCGCCGACCTCGATGACGGTGGTGCAGGCGGCGGGCAGGTGCTCGCGCACGGCCGCGACCACGATGCCGCTGACCCGCCGCGGCACGTGGTCGCGTGAGGGGCTGGCCGCGCGCCCCCGGCCCAGCAGGGCGCGGGCGGGGGAGTCCCGGCCCTCGGTGAGCACGTCGGAGTCCAGCAGCAGGAGCACGTGGGGCGTGGGCAGGGACTCCACGCCGTCGCGCAGCCGACCCAGGAGGGAGTCGCTGACGGTCCGCTGCCCTCCCAGCCAGCGACCGGCCTCGGGGCCCAGGCGGCGGGTGTGGGGCAGCCAGGAGGCCCACTCCCACTCCTGGGCCCGACCGGGGTCGTGGAAGACGCCCACGGTCAGGTCGGCGGGACCGCAGTGGGTGGCCGCCTGGACAAGGAGGCTGCGGGCCAGGGCGACCGCCCCGGCCCGGTCCCCCACGATCCCCACCACGCCGGCCCCCGTGAGGTCCACCTGGGCGGGGGCGCCGGGCACCGAGGCGCGCGCCAGCAGCGCGGACACCTCGTCCTCCTGACGCTGGCCGGGGCGGGCGTCCACCTCCGGGACCCAGTGGACGTCGGCCGTGCCCGCGGTCAGCAGGAGCACGTCAGGATCCGCGGTGCCCTGGGCCTGGACGGCCTGAGCCTCATGGGCGCGCGCGTCTACGACACGGCGACCCGCTCCTTCCTCACCACGGACCCGCTCCTGGCCCCGCCCGGGGCGGCCTGGGGGCCGAACCCCTACTCCTTCGCCGGTAACGACCCGGTCAACCTCGCCGACCCCACGGGGATGGCACCGGTGTCCGACGAGCAGCTGCGGGCCTACAACCAGGCGCACTCGGGGATGCTGGCCAGCGCCTGGGACGCGGCGACGTCCTGGGTGGCGGACAACTGGCAGTACGTTGCCGCCGCCGCGGTGGTGGTCGCGGGCGTGGCGATGGTGGCCACCGGGGTGGGCGCCGGGGTCGGGGCCAGCATCCTGGTGGGCGCCGCCAGCTCAGGGGTGTTCTCCGCAGGCTCCCAGTACATCACCACGGGCCACATTGACTGGCGCCAGGTGGCCCTGGACACCGCCATCGGCGGTGCCAGCGGGGCCGCGGGCGGGGGAGCGGCGGCGGGACTGACCCGGGCGACGGCGCGCACCTCCATGTCCTGCATGGGACGCAATATCCTGGTGGGTGCCGCCGAGGAGGCTGCCGACAACGGCGTGTCCAACGCGTTGAACTACCTGACGGGACCGGGGCCGCACACGCTGGGTGGCCTGGCCTCGAGCACCGGTGAGGGCCTGCTGGAGGGAACCGTCACCGGCGGTGCTGGCGGGGCCCTGGCCAAGGTGACGGGCACCAGCGACATTGGCTGCTTTGTCGCCGGCACGCCCGTGGTGATGGCGGACGGCAGCCGCAAGCCCATTGAGCAGGTGACCGTCGGTGAGGAGGTGCTGGCCCACAACCCGGCGACCGGCTCCGAGGAGCCCCGCGTGGTGGTGGAGGCCCTGGTCCACGAGGAGGTGGGGACCTGGCGGGTCTCCACCAGCGACGGCGGCAGCGTCACCACCACCGCCACCCACCCCTTCCTGGTGGAGGACGGGGGCTGGGTGGCGGCCCGGGACCTGCGCCCGGGGGACCGGCTCCACCAGGCCACTCCGGGTGCAGGCGGTACCCCTGAGGGGCGTGGCACCCCGGGAGCGGCTGCCTCGGACGGTGCCCCGGACGTGGCCGCCTCGGACGGCGCCCCGGTAACCGTGGTCTCGGTGGTCCCCACCGGGCAGGAGGCCACCGTCCACAACCTGCACGTCGCCGGGCTCCACAGCTACTATGTGGTCACCACCAGCGGCACTCCCGTCGCCGTCCACAACAAGTGCGTAGACGCCCCTGGCGGTGGGCTCATCGACTACGGTAGTGTTGACAGCATTGGACGCCGCAGCGGTATCGAGGCCTATCTCACGCCGGCGATGGTGGGGACTGGGACAGAGGTGAAACGAGGTATCCATCCGCCGCCAGGGTACCAGGGGAAGGCTGGTGGGCATGCAAGAGGACATCTTCTGGGCCGGCAACTTGGTGGCTCCGGAAGTGTCGAGAGCAATCTCGTTACCCTGTTCCAGAATCCAGTTAACCATCCGATTATGAGTGGGTTTGAAGGGAAGGTCAGGAAGTTGCTCGAGGCAGGTGAAGATGTGCTTTACTCGTCTAAACCTATCTACCACGGTAACAGTGCCGTGCCAAGCGCAGTGTCCATTACTGCTGAGAGCAGTAGCGGCAAGATTCTCAGTATTTTTATTCCTAATAAGCTATAGGAGATGAGTATTATGGAAGACAAGACGGACCTCCTGATTCAGATTGTTCCACCGCCACCGCACCCTCATATTAGTACGACAGAATCCGAAGACGTCGTCACCTGGCCCAAGGATCTTATTCATCTTTACAGCGTCTACGGGCAGGGTTCCTTCGATATCTTCCTGTCTGTCCTGGGTAGGACAGACGAAAACCCAAACCTCAGTTCTACGGTGGAGACGCACCGGTTCTTGGAAATTCTGGAGCAGGTTGCCTCTTACGATGACTCAGTCATTCCGCTCCTTAAGGCCATTCGCTCCGTAGAAGCCTGGGCGGCATGGGGAAGCACTGATAACGGCGACTGCTGCTTGTGGTTGGCTCCCACGGGGGACCTTCCGGAGCGTGTTATCTATGTAGACAGTAAGTGCACCGAGTGGTCCTTCCATGAGATGAGTGTCACCAGCTTCCTGTGCGGAGTCCTCACTCGCACTATTGACTGTCCTATGATTTTCTTCGATGAGTTTTTTCCCACGCGTTACGCCGATATGCAGGGTGTCAGCAGGATCCTGGGGCGCACCGTGTCCACTACCGCGCACTTCTTCCTCACGCCCGAGGACTCCGTCAAGATCTATGAGAACTGGGATGACATTGGTCCTGAGTGGAGGAGTGTCTAATCGTGGTCGGACACTATAGCTGCTCGCACAAGCTTATTGGTCTTGGTTACTGGCAGCTCAAGCAGGCGTAGACGGTCCTCGCGCTTTAGCCTCCTGGAGGATACGGCATGGAAGACAAGACAGACCTTTTGGTTCAGATTGCTCCACCGCCACCGCTCCCTCATGTCAGCGCCGTTCCCCCTGGTATCAAGGTCGTTATCTGGCCGCAGGATCTTATTCATCTTTACAGTGTCTACGGGCAAGGTTCTTTCGATATCTTCCTGTTCATTTTCGCAAGGACTGATGATAATCCTTACGCTAGTTCTACGGCGGAGACGCACCGGTTCTTGGAGATTCTGGAGCAGGTTGTCTCTTACGATGACTCAGTCATTCCGCTTCTTAAGGCCATTCATTCCGTAGAAGCATGGGCGGTGTGGGGAGGCACTGACAACGGTGATCGGTGTCTGTGGTTGGCTCCCACGGGGGACCTTCCGGAGCGTGTTATCTATGTAGACAGTAAGTGCACCGAGTGGTCCTTCCACGAGATGAGTGTTACCAGCTTCCTGTACAGTCTGCTCACTCGTACTATCGATTGCCCTGTCCTCGTGTCCGGGGAGGGCTTCCCTACTTGTTATGCTGACATGCAGGGTGTCAGTCGGATCCTGGGGCGCACCGTGTCCACTACCGAGCACTTCTTCCTCACGCCTGAGGACTCCGTCAAGATCTCTGAGAACTGGAATGATATCGGCCCCGAATGGAGGAGAGCCTAATCATGGGGGCCGGAAGCGGTCTGCCGTACCTCAAGATCCGTCAAGCCCACTGCCTTTAGGAAGGCAGCATCCCTGACGGCGCCGGTACGGCCGACCTGAGTGCCAGACCACTGCCTTTAGGGAGACGGCACCTCGAGAAGCCGGTGTGCCTGAGGTAAGGAAGGGGCGTCCCGGATGGGTGGCACTCTGGTAGCCCTAGCATGAGCGGTAACCGCAGGTCAGAGGACGTATCTGTCTGTCGCCTGTGCGTCGTCGGGCTTGCGGTGGGAGGGCGGTGGAGGGGGACAGCCAGACCACAACCTCTGTACGCCGTCGGGCACCACGGTTATTATGTGACCACTACCGCCGACGTCCTCCAGACGCTTGCATCTGTACTCGATTCAAAGACTATGAAACATGTTTTATGCTACTTTAATGATTGCTAGACAGGGCAACGATTGGGGAAAGAGTTCGCTCGAGAGGTTCCTAGGCGACGATGGTGGGCTCGTTAAGAAGCTCTTTAAGAGTTTTAACGGTGTTCCATGAGATATTGATGGGGGCGAGGTCATGGCGTGCTCTATAGGAGAGCTGTTGGACGGTGTTGTTCTACTCGGGTCGATCATGGCGCGAGGACCTGCGAGCCGAGCTCACATTATGCCGACGGCGGTCGCCCAGTACCTAGAGCAGCTTAGACGGGCGATGTGAGTGGCTCTTTCATCTGCTGGTTCAGCATTTGTGGCAGGACTACTCAGCCGACAGGTACGGGAAAGGCAGGCGGAACGTGTCGGTCAACTTCCTCTTGAACGCTCACCACACCTCACGTGCGCGACGGCCTTCACCATGCTCACCCGCTTAGGGGCGTAGCTGGGTTCGTGGGAGACCCGAGAAGCGTAGGAGGCGCCACGGAGGACTCAGTAAGGTGGCTCCTGGACGTGCGACACGCTCAAACAGAATATATAATAATGATGTCAGGTTCGGAAGAAGGACGACACAGGGAGGATTTGGTCATGGAAGGGACCGGACTGAAGAGCGTCGAGGAGATGGCGGCGATCAGGGGCCTGAGGGTGAGGGAGAACAACTTCCCTGACATGGATCGAGAGATCCTTGGCTCCGCTGGCAGGGTAAGAGCGGTTGGCGCTGACTGGTCCCGGCTGGATCTGGACAAGTTCAGCGTGTGGAAAAGCGTCTTCGAGGGCTGTGACTTCAGTGGCTCTCGGATCGGCCTGTTCGGCATAGGCGGAGGCGCGTCCTTCTCCGAGTACCGAGGCTGTAATTTTAACGGCCTGAGGGGCGCGATGATGGCCTCGGGAAGGGCCCACTTCGTGGGCTGCTCGTTTCGGGGTGCACACATTAAGGGAATTAACTCGAGCACAATGAGCCTGGTGGACTGCGACTTCTCCGGGGCAGTGCTCAAGGACTGCGTGTTCTGGGGGTCCCCACTGAGGAGCGACCTCAAGAACGGCTCGACCCTGCCTGCCGTCAACGAGTTCAGGGGCAACGACTTCTCCACTGCCGACCTGGTCTCCTGCTCCTTCCGTTACGGCGTCGATCTGGACGCGCAGAGGCTGCCGGAGGCCGACTACTACGCCCGTGTGCGTCATGCGCCTACTGCCCTCGAGCATGGTCGGGAAGTGGTGAAGTCATGGGCCGGGCTCGTCGAGTGCAGGGTCGGTGAGCGAATCCTGGACGCAATCGAGAGGGAGATACAGACGTATCAGTTCGATCAGTTCTTCGACAGTCGTCCGTACGAGTTCACAGACATTAGCCTCTGGCAGCACCTTAAGAAGGTCCTCGAGCAGGCGTAAGTACCCTCGTCTTCGATTTATTGACAACGGTGAGGACGTCATTGGGACTGTGCTGGGTGGAGTTGGCTCCGGGTATGTTTCTGGGAGGTCGTGCTCGTGGTGGCGCGTGTTCGTCGTGACTGGTCTGCTGTGAGGTCTGACGTGATTGAGTGCGTGGTGGCTGCTGAGGGGCTGTCGCCCCGGGGTGTGGCCAGCGTGCTGGAGCTCGTAGGGCCGGGAGAGCTCGAGCTGGCGGTGGACCAGCTCCTGCGGTGCACGGGGTGGAGGCCGGACGAGCCCCTGCTGGGCAGGCTGCTGGGCCTGGCCCGGGAGCTGGGCGTCGACACCGGTCCGTACCTGGAGTACTGGGACGAGAGGGAGGTCTCGGGGGAGCCTCGCGAGACCCGTGAGACGGGGTGGGCCGACCCGCTGGCCTGCCGCAACACCGAGCTCCCCCTGGACTGGTCGCAGGAGGAGGTCGACGCCTACGTGTCCGGGATGCTGGAGGACCCGGCCTCCCGCTACCTGCTCACCGGCACCCTCAACAGGCCCTGTGCCAGGAACGGCACGCCCGTGCTGTGCTGGGTCAGCGCCTACCCGCCCGGGGTGTGCGTCGTGGCGGAGTTGACCACGGGCCGGGTCGTCAGCCGCAACCAGGTGGTCGTCGACACCTCCCCGACCGGCACGCGACTACGCAACCAGCTCCTCAGGGCCGTCGACAACCCCGACCTGCCCGTATTCGACTTCGCCGGGGTCCTGGACCTCATCTCAATGGGCGAGTGGGCCCTCGCCCTGAGAGTGCTCTGCACCCAGGTGTGCGAGACGGGCACGCACCTCACCCCCACCAACCTCACCAACATCCAACAGGCAGGCCACACGCTCAACATCGACACCACCACCCTCCTACAAAAGAACCCGCCAGACGTCATGAGTAAATGTAGTGCTATAGTTACGGGATTGAGGCGGAGAGTGAAGATGCCGCGTCGCAGCGGGAGGGCAGGGGGGTCAGAATGCTGACTGTTGACGAGATCCTGTCAAGGCTCGTAGAACTCCTGTCGCAAGAGGGCGAGACATACTATGCGCGCGTGCTGGAGATCCGTAGGCTCCAGTTCGTCAGGGCCCCTGGCGAGGCCGAGCGCAGGGACGTGGCGATTGACATACTGAGGATGTACGGAGGCATGGGGAGCTTCAATGACCTCGTCCTGCAGGACGGTGTGCGGACGCCGTCAGGCAGCAACCGTAGGCTGGATTCCCTGAGGAACGCCCTGTACGAGGCTGCCAGCAGGCTCGCAACAACACGGTAGCGGATTCAGGTGCGTGTTATTTGCGCGCTCCGGTCTGGGGGCTGCGCGCCGCTGGTGTCAACGGCGTCAAGGCCGCCGTCTACCAGCCACCTTCCGGGAGACCTTGACGGTTATTGCGGGTCAGACCCGACTCGGCGTCGTGCCCGTGCTCTGTGAGAACTGGACGGTATTGGCACCGACCGCGGCCCTGAGCCGGGAGCTGCGTGCCCCATCCTGTGCCGTACGGTATCCTTCAGGGGTCGGAGTAGCCGTACCCTTAGGAGGTCCAGGACAGTTATGCTACCCCCTGTCCCCGACGATATTCCTGCGCGCCAGGTGCGCGCGCTCTACGATGGTGACACAATCACGGTCTACCAGGCGTACTCGTCCAGTATCGCTGAACCGGCCCTGCGTGCGGGTCGATTCGTGCCACCTTTTAGCCGTACCAGAATGACGTGGATCAAGCCGTCGTTCCTGTGGATGATGTACCGCAGCGGCTGGGCCACCAAACCCGGGCAGGAGCGGGTGCTCGCCATCCGCCTGCTGCGCTCAGGATTTGACGAGGCCCTGGCCAGTGCGTGCCTGAGCAGTTTCGACCCCGCCGTGTACCCCACCTACGAGGCCTGGCGCTCGGCCAAGACCACCAGCCCGGTCCGGGTCCAGTGGGATCCTGAGCGTAATGTCCGCTCCGCCCCCCTGCGGCACCGGTCGATCCAGGTGGGGATCGGCCCGCGCATGGTCCCGAGCTACGTTGATGACTGGATTGTCGATATTACTGACGTGACAGACCTGGTCAGCGAGCTGCGTAACTCTGAGCGCATCGACCTCAGCCGCCTGCCCCGCGAGGTCCCCTACCCTCTGGCCGCTGCGACTGCCGTCCGGCTCGGCGCCTCCGAGGCACCCACCTCTGGGCCCGGGAACGACTGACCAGCCCGAGCGCCACTGTGTCGCCGCCCAGGCACCCACCTCTGGGCCTGGGAGCGGCTGAGGCACACGACCAGCATGACCTGGACCACGCGCTACCCGTCTCTGGGCCTGGGAGCGGCTGCCCCAATGTAGAGGTCCTGGTTCCTCCGCCGGGTCCGGGCCAGGCGACGCGGGTGAGTGGGCCGGTTCCCTAGTGCTGTCAGGCGAGCTGAGCGGGGCGGGGGCCAGCTGGACGCGGTGGCGGCTCGGGCCCGTGGACGTGCGGCCGGGTACAGGAGCTGGGCTGGGCGCCCCGCTTCGCTGACCTCGGGCACGCGGACGTGCGGCCAGGTAGGTGGGCACAGGCGGAGACCGGGGCCGCTGAGATCCAGGTAGACAGGCCTGCACGCGCGGTGAGGTAATAGGAAGACCTTATCGGTCGACCGCGTTCAATCGTGAGTTTTCAAACTTTGGTGAGTTCTGAGTGTCTTAGGAGTTGTTTTCTCGCACGGAGTGCACGATGGCTTTGTGCGCTTGACGAGCCTTCGTGTTGCGGACGAGTTCAATGGGTGTACAAAGTGACCTCATCGTTATTTTGCTCGAGTTTCATAACAATATGATGACAAATGCGGTGGTCTATTGCCGTCGCGGTGTACCAGGGTGTATCCCAGGGGTGTTGTTCCGCTCCCGTCACCTAAGGATCCCACCGTGTCCGCTCCCCAGTCCGTCTCACCGCGTCGCCGCAGTAGGCTGCTGTCCGCCAGTAGCTGGTTCGTCGCCCTTGCCCTCGTCCTGACGCCGGCACTTGCCGGGTGCGACCAGGCGTCGGCCAAGAAGACCGCGTCGTCGGAAGCCGCCACCGCCCAGACCACGATCGAGGTGCCTGACGTCGTCGGCCTGAAGGGCGACGCCGCCGTCGACGCCCTTGAGAAGGCCGGTCTCACCGAGGACCCCACCTTCAAGGACGTTGACGGCAAGGAGTCCGTGTGGAAGAAGAGCAACTGGTCCGTGACAGCCCAGGACCCCGCGGCTGGTGAGCAGGTTGCGGCAGACCGGGAGATCACCCTGACGGTCACCCACGACTCCGCCCACGCGGAGGCGTCAGCCAAGGCCTCGGCATCTGCTGCGGCCGCTGCGGAGGCGTCAGCGTCTGCTGCGGCAGCCGCTGCGGCAGCCGCGGAGGCGGCGGAGAAGGCGGCGCAGGAGAAGGCGGCCCAGGAGGCGCAGCAGGCCGAGGAAGCAGCGCAGGAACCGGCGCAGGAGCCGGAGGAGCCAGCACAGCCTGCGCAGAAGCCGCAGGCCTACTACAGGAACTGTGCCGAGGCAAAGGCCGCAGGTGCGGCCCCGTTGTACCAGGGCGACCCAGGTTACCGTTCTGCTCTGGACCGCGACCATGACGGGGTTGCCTGCGAGAAGTGAGTACGCCGCCCGCGGGCCCTGTGGGACATGGCCTCTGCGCGCATCGAGGGTTCTGGCCGCGATCGTGAGCGTGGTGTCCCGCGGTACTCGTGAAGCCCTTTAATGGGCCGTCTGGCTTCGGGCTGTATTGTCGTGGGGACCCGCGTCGTCGGCAGATAAGACGCGGGTACTCCACGGCTTTATCTTGCCTCCTGTCCCGACGAAGGCTGTTGCTCTCTCGGTGCCCTTGGGGAGCCGCGATACCCGGACCTGTCGCTTTGTGTGGACGTGCTGTCCCGCAGGTGAACGCGCTGTCGGGTGCGTGAACGCCATGTAGAGCGGCGTTCATATACCCTTAAGCGCGTCCACCTACGGGACAGTGCGTTCATCTGCGGGGCGGTGCGGCGGCGCGCGGGGCAGCACGTCTACCCGGCAGGCCAGTGCGTTCATCTGCAGGGCGGCGCGGCGGCGCGCGGGACAGCACGTCCACCCGCAGGATGGCGAGTTCACCTACAGGCCAGTGCGTCCACCCGCGGTGTCCGACGTCGGCCCAGCTCAGAGTCAGGGCGTCCTCCGGCGTCGTGGCAGGATGAGCCCATGGACTGGAACCAGCTGTCGACGGGAACGTGGGTGGTGCTGGAGTACGCGATCAAGATCGTGGCCCTGGGCGTCATCCCGGAGAACCGCCGCCCTTCCAGCTCCACCGCCTGGCTCGTCCTCATCTTCTTCCTGCCGTTCGTGGGCCTGCCGCTGTACCTCTTCCTGGGCAGCCCCTGGGTCCAGGGCAAGCGCTACCAGCAGCAGGTCGCCGCCACCAGGACCACACTGGCCTACACGCGCAACCTGCCTGACGCCCCCGAGGGCGCCACCCCCAGCCGCTCCCTGGGCTCGCTGCTGCGGATGAACCGGCGCCTGACCGGCCTGCCCTGCGTCACCGGGGAGGTCGTGGCCCTGCACTCGGACTCCCCGTCCACCTACGCCGCCATGGTGCGTGCGATCGACGCCGCCACCGGCCACGTCCACGTGGAGTTCTACATCCAGAGCTGGGATGAGGTCACCGACCCCTTCTACTCGGCCCTGGCGCGCGCGGTCCAGCGGGGCGTGACCGTCCGTCTTCTCCTGGACCACCTGGGAAGCCGCAAGTACCCCGGCTGGAACCAGCTCGGGCGTCGCCTGACCGCGGCGGGTATCCAGTGGTACCTCACAATGCCGCTGCTGCCCCTGCGTCGCCGCTGGCGTCGTCCGGACCTGCGCAACCACCGCAAGATTCTTGTCGTCGACGGTGAGCGTGCCTTTATCGGCAGCCACAATATTATTGACCCCACCTACCGGCTGCGTCGCAATATCCGTGCCGGGCGCACGTGGGAGGACCTGACCGTGGAGGTCACCGGCTCGGTCGTGGTGGAGGCGCAGGCGGTTTTTGCCATGGACTGGTACTTCGAGTCCGGGGAGACCCTGGACCTGCTCGATGCCGTTCCCGGCGCCGCCGAGGCTCTCAGGAGGTCGCGGGGCAGGCGCGCGGACCCGGGGCGGACGCGCACACTGGCACAGGTGACGGAGTCGGGACTGGCCGCTGAGCTGGGGGTGGGGTCCGGGCTCGTCAGGGGGGTGCCCAGGCACCGGCTCGGGGGCAGGCACGTGCTCAGGGGCGGTTATACCCAGAACGGGCGAGCGACCGTGGACGGGCACGTGACCGGGGGAGGGCCCCGTCCCCGAGGCCGGCACGCCCTCGGGAACAGCTACGCGATCGGGAACGGCTACGCGGCTGCTGGCGGTTACACCACCGCGGACGGCTACACGGTCGGAGGAAGGCACCGGCTCAAGGGCGGCAGGCACCGGGCCAAGGGGGAGCCCGACCGCGCGGCCAGGCGTGACCAGAGGATCCCGGGGCAGGGGCCCCGAAGCGGATCCGTTGTTCCCACCCTGGTTGGTTCTGCCGCGGTTGGTTCTGGCGGGGCTGGTTCTGATGGGGCTGGTCCGGTTGGTTCTGGTGGGGCCGGTCCTGTCGGGGCAGGTAGGCCGCCTGCTGGCCGCGTCCCGACCGGTCTCGCACCGGCTGGCCGCGCCCCGGCTGGTCTTGCACCGGCTGGTCCCCGCCTCGCTGACCGGGGCCCGGCCGACGGGCTGCCTGCTGGCCGCGGCAGCGCCGCGCCACCCCGGCCTGGCTACCTCACTCCTTTCCACGGCATGGACGACTCTTCGCTGAGTCCTCTCGTCGTCGCCTCCGCCTCCGTCACCGCCCCGGCACCCCTGGTTAACGGTGCGATACCGCAGGTGGACGACTCCATAATCCTCCCTGAGCTCACCGCGCAGATTCTCGATACCGCCCCCGTGGGGACTCCCGCGCCCCAGCCGGGACGTCCTGACGCCGTCGTCAACGCGATGCAGCTCGTCCCCTCCGGCCCCGGCTACCCCACGGAGCCGAACCTACGGCTGTTCCTCTCCCTTATCCAGAACGCCACCAGGCGGGTCTCTATTACCAGTCCCTACTTTATTCCTGATGAGGCGCTCCTGTCCGCCATGACCACGGCAGCCTACCGGGGGGTGGAGGTGGAGCTCTTTGTGGGGCAGGAGTCCGACCAGTTTATTGTCAACCACGCCCAGCGCTCCTACTACTCGGCGCTGCTCGCGTCGGGGGTTCGTATCTACCGCTACCCGGCGCCCACGGTGCTGCACGCCAAGTACATGACCGTGGACGGGGAGGCCTGCGTTATTGGCAGCGCCAATATGGACTTCCGCAGCTTTGCGCTGAACTACGAGGTCATGCTGCTGGCGTTCGGCGGAGACCTGGACGACCTCCTGCGGGAGAACGACGCCCACTACCGGGAGATCTCCACTGAGCTCACCGCGGCGCAGTGGGCGCGCGAACCGTGGTGGAGCAAGTACATTGACAATGTGTGCCGGCTCATGTCGTCGGTGCTGTGAGGAGTGGCTCAGGCCGTGCCCCGGGGCCGGGTGGGGCGGGACGGTGCGGCGGAGGGCGGGCTCGGTCCTCTCCGGCTCCGGTGGGGCGGGCCTGCCCGCGGCCCGCGGTCCTGGCGCGCCGGTGTCCCGTGGGTCGCGGTCCCGTGGGTCGCGCTGGGGCCGGCGCGCCCTGCTGGCTCCGAACCTACGACGTCCCTGTCGTCCTTCGCCCTCTGCCCCGCCCGGTGGCCTAGACTCAGGGCGTGGCTCTCACTATCGGAATCGTCGGACTGCCCAACGTCGGCAAGTCCACCCTGTTCAATGCCCTGACCCGCGCGACCGTCCTCGCGGCGAACTACCCCTTCGCCACGATCGAGCCGAATGTCGGCGTCGTTCCTCTGCCTGACGCGCGACTGGGGCGTCTGGCCGAGATGTTCCACAGCGCCAAGGTGGTGCCTGCCACAGTGTCGTTCGTGGATATTGCCGGGATCGTGCGCGGGGCGAGTGAGGGTGAGGGTCTGGGCAACCAGTTCCTGGCCAATATCCGCGAGGCCGATGCCATCTGCGTGGTCACGCGCGCCTTTGACGACCCCGACGTGGTCCACGTGGACGGTGTCGTCAACCCCGCCTCCGATATTGAGACTATTGCCACCGAGCTCGTTCTGGCTGACATCCAGACCCTGGAGAAGGCCGTTCCGCGCCTGGAGAAGGAGGTGCGCGGCAGGAAGACGGACGCCTCCGTACTGGAGACGGCGCGGGCGGCGCTGGCTATCCTGGGGGAGGGCACCCTGCTCTCCGCGGCAGTGGCCTCTGGCGAGGCCGCACGGGCCGGGATCGAGCCCGAGGTCCTACGCACCTTCCAGCTCATGACCACCAAGCCCGTTATCTACGTGTTCAATATGGACGACGCCGGAATGGGAGACGAGAAGAAGCAGGCCGAGCTGCGCGAGCTCGTGGCACCGGCTGAGGCGATCTTCCTGGACGCCCAGTTCGAGGCCGAGCTGGTGGAACTGGAACCTGATGAGGCTGCTGAGATGCTGCACGACAGCGGGCAGGAGGAGTCGGGGCTGGACAAGCTGGCGCGGGTCGGCTTTGACACCCTGGGCCTGCAGACCTACCTGACGGCGGGGGAGAAGGAGTCGCGTGCCTGGACCATCCGCAAGGGGGCGACGGCGCCACAGGCCGCCGGGGTCATCCACACCGACTTTGAGCGTGGCTTTATTAAGGCCGAGATCATCTCCTTCGACGACCTCATGAGGTACGGCTCCGTGGCCGAGGCCCGCGCCCACGGCCGGGTGCGAATGGAGGGAAAGGACTACATTATGGCCGACGGAGACGTGGTCGAGTTCCGCTTTAATGTGTGAAGCGCCTTTAATAAGCGGTCGCTCGTTGTTCCTGGCGTCTGCCACTTTGAATGGAGGTGACGATACGGTCACGCTGAGAACGCAGAGACAGGGACGAAAAAGATTAGATCTAGGCTCCGTCGAGATTACCTGGAAGTAGCTCTCGACTGAACAGTCTCTATGGTTGGCTGTTGCCGTGAGACGTTGATACCTCTGGCTGGCGTTGGGCTTTCTTGGCCTTGCGAGCCTTAGCGAGTCGCCTCGACCGCGCTGGTGCCTGCCAGACCTCGTTCAGCACCTCAGCCATGAGGTTGAGGACTTCCTCGGATTCCTCCGGCGTGACTACGTCGTCCAGGTCGCCGTGGGCGGTGCTGTTGCCCAGGTGCCTGATCTCATGGGCCTGCTCGGCGACTGCCTTGCGGATAAGGTCTTGGTCTGCCATCTCGTTGATCTTGGCATTTAGTGTTCCGTTCTTAATGCCTTTCTCCTTGGCTGTACTCTCCACGACAGCGCGCGCCAGCATCACTGCGCCTCTGTGTGCTCCTGCCGCATGGCAGGTCCACGCCTCGCAGGCCGTCTCCGCGATCTTGCTGGGCACGTCGGGAAAAGTCATCTGATGGCCCTGCGTGGGGTACCATGAGACGGGCCATGAACTGTCGTCAGAGTCCTCGTCATAAGAACCGTTTATTATGGGGTCCCATTCAATGGGCTCGTCGTGTGGGAAGGTCCAGGTGGCTAGACTTGGTCGCCCGCAGCCATCGCAGATGAACATCGCGTCGGCGAAGTATCCGACTAAGGGGTCTCTGCTTTTAGAGAATCTCACTTCGCCAAAGAGCGTCATGTGGCATCGGGCCCTGCACCACCCGCACGTGATGGTTGCCATGTTTCTGTTCGGTCTCCTCGGTCGTACCCATCTCGACAGCGGCCGCTGCGAGGCGCTCTAAGAGTACCGGCAGTCTACCGGTGTCAGCATATGAGCCGCCGACGGCAGCCCGGGTCTTGTTCCGAGATTGGTCTGCTTGTGTGCGTCCTCATCAGGGTTGGGCCGCCCGGGCCGGTCTCTCGGGCTGCGAGGAGGATGGGGATGGGTGTGCAGAGCAGTGCTCGTGAACACATGGTGGCTAGCTGGTGGGTGGGGTGTCCGGAGATGGCTCAGGCGGAGGCCGAGCTGCGGGACCTGGCGCTGCTGCACGACGCCGTGGAGGAGAGGAGATCGCCGCCCACGCCCGTGAGATGGTCGAGCACGAGGGCGTGTCGTGGGCCGCGGTGGCCTCGGCGCTGAGCCTGGCGGCGGGTGCGGTCCGGGGCCGTTACGGGCGCGGAGGTCTTCCTGTGAGTAGGCCGAGGGCGTCCAGGTCGAGGCGGCTGGCCAGGGCGTCGACGGAGTCCAGGGTCAGATTGCGCTCGCCGCGCTCAATGCCCGCCAGGTAGCGGGCCGTCACTCCCAGGTGCTCGGCGAGGGCCTCCTGCGTCAGGGCGCGGCGGTGCCGCTCGGCGCGTAGGTTGGCGCCCAGGCGCTTCCTCAGGGGCTCTGACACGCTCCCATCGTCAGCGCCGGAAACCACTGCTTCCAGGTACTCATCACTTCCACTAGAACCGATGACTTCCGCTAGGATCGGCTCGGAATCCAACAGACAACGAGAGGTAACCCCATGTCCCGCCGAGCCAGAACCCTGATGACCGTCGTCCGCGCCTGTGGTGTGCTGGTCCTACCTGCTGCAGCTCACCCTCCCCGCCCGCTGGTGGTGGGGGTGTGAGTCGGGTGCGGTTAGGAAGGCCCCGGGGACGTCCTTCCTGTCCGCCAGCGGTGGGGTGTGAACCCCGGCCCCCATGGGTCTGCCCGAGCGAGCGGGTGCTGGTGCGGGCGGGGTCTCCTTGCCGGATTCCTCGGACCTGGCCGGACGAGGCGGGCATTGGCTGGCGTCAACCGATGGACTGTTGTCATCTGGCGTCAACTGGCGTGAACCCGCTGACTGGCACTGGCTGGAGCGCACCGATGCTAACTAGTGTAAAAAGGTGCGGACCAGCGCCAACCGGCGGAACGGCGTTGTCCGGCACATGCCAGCACGAACCGACGAAGCGGCCTCAAATGGCGTCAACCAGTGGAACAGCCAGCCAGCGCACCGGCAGCTGTCGAGCACCGGAGCGCCAGAGTACAGGAGGCTGGCAAGCACCGGAGCACCAGAGTACCGGCGACTGGCGGGCGCCAGCGCACCGACGCACCAGGGCACCAGCGCGCCGGCGTCAGCTGCCGCGCCCGCTGACAGCGTCCTGACGACACCCCTGACGAGGGCCCGCTTGACTCGGTTTCCCATCGTTGCGTCATCGTCGTACCACCTCGGCGTCTCCTGGGGCGCTACGCCACCCCGGCGTGTCGTGCCGGACGCGCCTGCTCCTGGCCCTGCTCGCAGCGGCTTCGCTACCAGGGATGAACGAGGTGCTGTCCCGTGCTCCTGAGAGACCCCGGTTCAGACTACAATCGCCTGACCGATGCCGTCCTGATCTCATCCGTCAACCTTGCTTCTCAAGCCTTGTTGACGGTGTTTTGGCGAGATCATGCGGCGTCACTCAGCACACAGGTGCCGCTTCCCGACAGGTTTTCCACAGGCTCTGATGACTGAGATGCGTCCTGTCGATGCGGCAGCACACTCTGGTGCCATCCGCCAGGCGCCTGGCCTGGCTCAGCCTTGGGAGGGGCCATGGACCACGATTACCCAGACACCTACGACGAGCTTCCTGAGGGCGGGCCTGCCGGCCTCGGGCGGCAAGGCAGGTACGACCTCTTTGAGGAGGACGCCCTCTACGACAGGGCGGCCTCCATCCGGTGGCCGGACACCCCGGCCGACACCACCCTCATCGCCCCGGACGTCCTCGTCCTGAGCCTCCTGAAGGAGCCCCCGGACTGGTGCCTGGAGATGACGCGCATCTGTACCGGCCGCCCGCCGCTGGTCCTCCCGGAGCCGGACGACCCCGAGATACTCCTGCAGGTAGCGCCTCAGTCCAGCGGGCAGACCCTCTACCTGATCGAGGGCCCCCAGGGACGGAACCTGCCACCGGGGTCCAGGACCCTGGACCTGCGCGGACTCAGCGCCGTCAGCGGTCCCGAGCGCCTTATTGCCGCGCTCATGGCGGCCCAGCACCCGGCGCGCGCCCAGATCCTGGCCGTCGTCGGCGCCCGAGGCGCCCTGGGCGTCTCCACCCTGGTCCTGGGCCTGGCCAGGGAGCTGGCCTCCCGGCTCAACGTCGCCATCGTCGACTGCGACCCCGGGTGCCCCCTGGGCCTGCTCACCGGTAACGACGCGCGGCCGGGCCTGCACTGGGCGGACCTGCCCCCCGGGGAGGTCGTCTACCGGGCCGACCGCCTGGTGGCGGGCCTGCCCCGTTTCTGGCGTGCCGCCCTGCTGACCGGTGACGGGCGTGCTGGTGCCACCGTCGAGCAGGCCCAGGCCGCCGTCCTGGCCCTGGCCGCCATCCACGACCTGGTCATTATCGACCTGCCCCGGGGCCAGCTCCCGCCCCCCGGGGCCCAGGTGCTCCTGGTGACCTCCCGTGAGCTGTACGTGGTGGGCGCCGCTGTCAGCCTGGTGCGCCGCCTGCGAGGACCGGCCTACTCCCTGGGCTCCCAGGAGTCGGGGACCCAGGTGCGTTTCCTGCTGCGGGACGTCGGTGAGGACCTCAGCCGCAGCGAGATCGAGGACCTGGCAGGGGCCGATATCCTTGCCCAGCTGCCCACTGACAAGGCCCTGGCCCAGCGGGTCGCTCGCGGCATGGACCCCACCAGCGGCCGCAGCCGCTGGAACCGGGCCGTGGCGGCCCTGGCCGACGTCCTCCTGAAGGAGATGGGGGAGTCTGCGAGCCAGTACGGAGACGAGTTGTGAACGCCGTGTCGGGGACCGTCCGTGGCGGCCGCCACGCCGTCGGCGGTATGACGCCCACCGCGGGGAGCCTGCCTGGTGACCCCGATGACATGGTCGGTGACGTGGGCCGGGTCCGGGTCGCCCTGGCCCGGGGCGAGGATCTGGGCAGCGCGATCGGAGCCGGGGCCCGTCAGGCGGCGGGGGCGGGCACCCTGGCGCGTCTGGCCCGGGCCGTCCACGCCGACGTCGAGGGTGCCGGGCCGCTCCAGGCGCTCCTGGAGCTCGACGGCGTCACCGACGTCCTCGTGACCGGTGACGCCACCTGGATCGATCGTGGCCGCGGGCTTGAGCCCGTCCGCTCCGCCAGGCTCGCGCCGGCCGACGCCCGGGCCCTGGCCGTGCGCATGGCCGCGGCCTGCGGCAGGCGCCTGGACGACGCCAGCCCCATTGTGGACGCCACCCTGGCCGACGGTACCCGTCTCAACGCCGTCCTGCCGCCGCTGAGTGCTGACGGGACGCTTATCGCCCTGCGTACCGGCCGCCGTCGGGCCTTCACCCTGGCCGAGCTCAGGGACGCCGGGACCGTCCCGGCCGGGCTCGACGGCGTCCTGGCGGCCCTGGTGTCGCACCGGGCCTCCTGCCTGGTGACCGGCGCCACGGGAACCGGCAAGACGACCCTGCTGGCCGCCCTGCTCAGCCTCGTGCCCGCCAGTGAGCGGATCGTGTGCATTGAGGAGGCCAGCGAGCTGCGTCCCGACCACCCCCACGTGGTCCACCTCCAGGAGCGGGGCGAGAACATCCAGGGAGTGGGCGCGGTCCCCATGACCACGCTCGTGCGCACCGCCCTGCGCATGCGGCCGGACCGGATCGTGCTCGGGGAGTGCCGGGGCCCGGAGGTCCGTGACGTCCTGACCGCCCTGAACACCGGCCACGAGGGCGGCTGGGCCACGCTCCACGCCAACTCCCCGGCGGACGTGCCCGCCCGGCTCACGGCGCTGGGGGCGCTGGCGGACATGAGTGAGGACGCCGTCGCCGCCCAGGCGGTCAGCGCCCTGGACGCCGTCATCCACCTCAGGCGCCAGCAGGCCCCGGGCGGGGTCCGGCGCCTGGTGACGAGCATCGGCACCCTGCGCCGTCCCGCCGGGGGCCGCCTTATGTGCCAGGAGGCGCTGAGGGTGGACGACGGCGTGCTCAGGGCGGGGCCGGCCGTGGAGGATCTGGCGGCCCTGGTCGGCCGGGACACGGTGGAGGCCGCCCTGGGCGGCGGGTGCGGTGCGGCTGCCCCGCGCCGTGAGCGTGAGGGCCCGCCCGTCCGCCCGCCTGACGCGCGGCCCGCCGCAGCCCCGCATGGCGGACACGACACCGGCCTGGCCCGGGAGGCCGCGTGGGACGGGCCCGAGGCCCCGCGTGGCGGACGCGACACCGGCCGGGGGAGGCGGTGAGGACATGGACGCCAACACCCTCCTGGTGGCCCTGCTCCTGGCCCTGGCCTGCGCCGTCCTCCTCCTGCCCGCGCGTCGGGAGATCCCTGCCGGGCCCCGACGGCGTCCTGCCCCGGCCTCTCGGGGCGCCTCGACCCCCGAGGTGGACATTGGCCTGCTCCTGACCGAGGTGGCCACCCTCCTGCGCGCCGGGGCGACGCCGTCGCGTGCCTGGGGACGCACCCTGGAACGGGCGGGGGTCACCCAGGGCGCCCAGCCCGGCCCCGACGGCACCCCTCCCGCCCTGGCGTCGCTGGCGGCTATCCCCTCCGCCTGGCTGCCGCGCCGTCACGACGGGCGCTGGACGTGGCAGCTGCCCCGGGGCCCGGCCGAGCAGCGTCGGCGGGCGCTGAGGGCCGCCGTGCCCGGTGCGCTGGCGGCCTGCCGCCTCACCCAGGTGCTGGGGGCGCCCCTGGCCGGGATCCTTGAGGCCGTGGCCGCGGGGGTGGCCGAGTCCGGCCGGGCCCAGGCCTCGCGCGCGGCCGCTCTGAGCGGTCCCAGGACCACGGCCCGGCTCCTGGCGGCCCTGCCGCTCCTGGGACTCGCCCTGGGGGCCATGGTGGGGGCGCGGCCCCTGGACGTGCTCCTGGACGGCGGGTGGGGCAGCACCCTGGGGCTGGTCGGGCTCGGGCTCATGGGACTGGGGCACGTCCTGACCCGCCGCCTGGTCCAGGCCGCTGAGCGCAGGCAGGCGCGCGTGGACGAGGCCCTCGTCCTGGACCTGGCCTCGGCGGCGCTGGCCGCTGGCGCCTCCGTCCCCGGGGTCCTGGAGGCCCTGGGACCGGCGGTGGAGGACGACGACCTGGGCGTAGTGGGGCGGGCCCTGGTACTGGGGGCTGACTGGGAGGAGGCCTGGCGGGCGCCCGAGGACGACGACCTGGGTGGGCGTTACCGCCGCCTGGAGGGGTGCCTGCGCCCCGGCTGGGAGGACGGGGCCTCGCCCGGCCCGCTCCTGGCTGCGACTGCCGCCTGCGTCAGGGACGGGCGGGCGGCCGCGGACGAGGAGGCGGCCCAGCGCCTGGCGGTCCGCCTGGTGGTGCCCCTGGGGCTGTGCCACCTGCCTGCCTTCGTCCTCCTGGGGATTGTGCCGGTTATTGTCTCAGTGGGGGCGGAGCTCGTGGGCGGCTGAGCCGGGGCACGGGAGCAGCCGCCCGCGTTTGCGGGCTTCTCCGGCTCGTGCGGCTGAGCCGGTGCGCGACGTTCCGCGTTGGTCGCCTTGTTTTACGCTTAGAGAGAACGTACGTCTGCGAAGTCAGCTTCTCGACCCGGGGGAGCACCTCGGTGGGCAGTGGTATCCGGGTCTGCCCGGATCCGGGACGGTGCGCGCCATGGCCTGGTACACCATAACGGTCCTGCCTCCGTGTACGTGGCCGGCGGGCTACGGGGTCGGTCGCAGCCGGGCCGGTGCGCCCCGCCTCTGTATATGGTCGGTAGGCCGCAGCCGCTGGTGAGGACCATGAGCGCCCTACCTCTGTATGTACCGGTCGATGGGGAGTAGCAGGAGGTGTCGGGGCGGCCCTGCCTCTGTGTGTACGGTCGATGGCGCTGGCACCATGAGGACATGGCATCCTCCAAGACCCTCCTGAGCCGTGACGAGGTCCTGGTCCGGCATATGCACACCCACCCCAAGGTTCTGCTGTGGCCAGGGCTCCTTGAGGTCGTCATCCTGGCCGGGGCCGTGGTCCTGACGGTCTGGATGCCTGTGTCCTGGGGCTCGGTGCCCTATATCATCCTGTGGGCGGTGACCCTCATTGCCTCGGTGCCCGTCCTCTTCCTTCCCTGGCTGCGGTGGATGACCACCACCTACACCGTGACCTCCATGCGGGTCGTCACACGCTCGGGAATCCTGCGCAGGACCGGCCACGACCTGCCCATGAGCCGTATCAGCGACGTCCAGCTGGACCGGGACGTGGTGGACCGCCTGTTCGGCTGCGGTACCCTGACCCTGCAGACCAGCGCGAATGACCCGCTGCCCCTCTACGACGTCCCGAATGCGGAGATGGTCCAGGTGGAGATCGCCGACCACCTATTCCACGACGGCCGGGACGCCGCGGACGCCGGCCCGCGGGGCTGAGACATAACGCGACCCTAATTCGTTTGCGTCCGCCCCGGTTTCGTTTTACAGTGTGACTGCCGGGACCGCATGAATGGAGCGGCACACTCACGATCATTCTCAAGGAGAGAACATGGCCCGCAGGACACAGACGATCCTCGTTGACGACATTGACGGCTCCGAGGCATCGCAGACGGTGACCTTCGCACTGGACGGCGTCACCTATGAGATCGACCTGACAGACGAGCACGCAGCAGCCCTGCGCGAGTCCTTCGAGGAGTGGACCTCCAAGGGCCGTCGCACAGGAGGCCGTCGTCACAAGGGGCGCCCCGCGGTACGCAACAGCAAGACCAAGGAGATGCGCGAGTGGCTTCTTTCCCAGGGCCGCGAGGTGTCTACCCGGGGCCGGATTCCCGCCGACCTCATCGAGCTCTACAACAACGCCCACAGCGAGAACGCCCACCACGAAGGCTGACCTGATTGCCCGCCGTGGTGCGGGCGCTGACGGCGTCGTCCACCTCCGTGGTGGGCGGCGCCGTCGTTTACCTGCCCGGCACCAGCCTTCTGGCCCTGGCTCCCAGTCCCTGGCCCCGGACCCCGGCGCGCCAGTACTGGTGACGCAGCACCGCCTTACTGGTAGTGGCATCCCCCAGTACGCACCGCCCTACCGGCACCACAGGGATGGCCTCTGCCTCTGGGCCTCCGGCAGCTCGTGGCAGCAGGGCGCCGCTGACCGGGTAGCCCACCCGCCGACAAAGGCGTTGCGCTTCTGGCTGAATATCCTGGTGTATGAGTTGCGTCATGTATGTAAAGTATGATGATTGATGGGGTATGCCCTCGGTCTTCTCCGTGGCTCAGGTGGTAGGGACAATCGTCTCGGACAGGACACTGATGCTTCGTAGCTTCACACCCCTCGCGGCCCCCGGCAGGCGTGTGACGGTGTTCCTCGCGAGCCTCGTCTCACTCGGCCTTGTGTGCGTGTTGGCGGCTAGCTCCGTGGGCAGGCCTATCGGTACGGCTGCTGTGTGCACAGTGGTGCTGCTGGCGGTCCTGGGCTGCCTGTCGGGAGGCTCGCCGAGAGTGGTCAGGACTGTCGTTCTCCTCGTCCTGCTTGGTGCGGGGCTCACTATGCAGGTGTACGGGAGCCTCATGGCCCTCTTCCTGCTCCTGCCGGTGGGGGTGCTTGTCTCCAGGGGGGAACGACGCCCCGCCGTGGTCCTGGCCGTCGCCGCCACCGCCACCATGAGCCTGCTCAGCACCCGCCTCGCCAGCTCGGGCACCGCGGTCCTCGTGAACGTCCTCCCGTGGGGGGTGCTGACGGGCCTGTCCCTCGTCATTGGGCTCCTGGACAACCAGGCCCTGAGGCGCAACCAGCGGGTAAGGGCGGCCTTTGAGCGGGCCCGGGCGGAGGAGCGCAGGCTCATTGCCGCCGAACTGCACGACTCGGTCACCCGCCTCGCGGCCGCCGTCACCATCCAGGCGGAGACGACGCGGCTGACGCACTCCGACGACCCCGCCCTCGCGGAGGCAATGACGAGGATCGGCGACCAGTGCCGCACCCTCACGGCGGAGCTGTGCTCCGTCCTCTGGGTCCTGCGCAGGTGCAACGACGACAGGGCTGAACTGTCGGAGGTCCTGGCCCTCGACGGCGTCGCGGGGCGGGTGACGCCGGAGGAACGGCTCCGTACCGAGACGGCCCTGCTCCGCCACAAGGGCTTCCAGGTCCTCGTCGGTGGCGCGGTGCCCCTCGGGCTCGGCCCCGTTCGGCGTGATCTCCTCAGCCGGGTGATTGCCGAGGCCCTGACAAACGTGCGGCGACACGGGGACCCTGCCGTACCGGTGCGGGTCATGCTCAGTGCGGAGGACGACGTCGTCGAGCTCGTCGTCGTCAATGGCGTCCCCACAGCCCCTCGTGCCATCGACTCCACGGGAGCGGGCCTGGAGTCCCTGCGCCATGGTGCGCTCTTTGCCGGTGCCTCGTTGACGAGCGCACGCAGCGGGGACGCCTGGGTCCTGAACCTGGTCATGCCGATGACCACCGCCCAGCCCTTAGAGGTCCGCGCATGAGCACGGACGCACCCGTTCGCGTCGTCATTGTCGACGATGAGCCCGTTGCCCGTGACGGCCTGACAATGTACCTCGACGGCGCCGAGGACATTGAGGTCGTCGCCCGCCTGTCCAACGGCGTCGAGCTCCTTGACTACCTTAACGCGCACCACGTCGACCTCGTCCTCATGGACGTGCGCATGCCGGTCATGGACGGGGCAACGGCCCTGTCCCGTCTCACCGTGGCACACCCGCAGGTCCGCGTCCTGTTCATGACCTCCTTCGACGACGAGGAGATCGTCTACCAGCTCCTCTCCCACGGCGGACACGGCTTCCTGCTCAAGAACGCGACACCCGAGGAGATCCGGGCGGCCGTCCGCGCAGTGGTCGGCGGGGGCGTGCCGGTCTCACCGACCGTCAACGCCCGCATTGTCCGCGAGGCCGCCTCCCAGTACCGTCGGCGCTCGCAGCTAGAGGACTTCGGCCTCTCGGAGCGGGAGAGCGATGTCCTCAGGCTCCTGTGCCAGGCGGCCTCGAATCGGGAGATCGCCAAGCGGTTGAGCCTGTCGGAGTCGACCGTCAAGGCCTATGTGTCCACCATTATGATGCGGATGGGGTGCACCTCGCGGCTCCACGTCGTCGTCACGGCCTTTGAGCAGGGGCTGGTCCCTCTGAGGGGCTGAGTGCGCAAGACCTGCGGGAATCGACGACGAGCCGCGGTGTCCACCGGACGACCCAGACCCGCCCGATGAACAACTACCTTTGCCGAGTAGCGCCCTGGATCGTGTTCGTCTACCCCCGACGCACCTGACATCCTCCTCCAGGACGAGGGGCGGCCGTACTTTCGTACGGCCGCCCCTCGTCCTTGTGCCCTGGCGCCACCTGATGCCGCTGCCGGAGGATGAGGACGTCCTGGACGGCTCGCGTTCAGGTGTCACAGGAGGTGCTCCTCATGGAGAAGAAGAGGAATCCGTGGATGATCTCGATGCTCGTCGGCATGGCCGTCCTCGCCGTCGGCTTCATCACGGGCAGCCCCATGCTGCTCAAGGTCGGTTGGGTCGTCGCGCTCGCGTCAGCCATTACCGTCGTGCTCCAGGCCATCGCGGGCGAGCGGTCATAGGACCTTGGGATGTCCCGGGCAGTCTGACCTGTCCCGGCTACGCGGACTTTGTCCGGTGTTCAGCGTGGAGCCGGGCAGCAGACCTGTCCCGGCTACGCGGACTTTGTCCGCTCCCAGATGGTCCGGGAGCCGGACCACGAGCTCATGACCCCTACTGGCCGGTGAGGCCCTTTTTGACAAGGAGTTACGAAGATGACCGTTGCAGCAGACCTGGGAGGCCCGGCGAGGGTAACGCCGTCGCGGCGCCCCCTGCCCGAGGAGCCGACTGACGCGGCGGGTCCGCGCCTGAGGGCCACGGGCCTGAGGAAGAGCTACGGGTCCTTCCACCTGTCGGACGTGGACCTGGATGTCCGGGCCGGGCGGATCCAGGGCTTCTTCGGGCCCAACGGCTCGGGCAAGACCACGACCCTGTCGATCCTCGCCGGACTGGTCACCCCTGACGGGGGAAGCGTCGTGCAGCTGCCCGGGCCTCGGCCATCGGGACGCGAGCCGATGGCGGTCCTCCTGGAGTCCTTTGGCTACAACCCCTTCCTCACCGGGCGCGAGCACCTGCGCACCGTCGCCCGCCGTTTCGGCCGCCCGGCGTCCCGGGTCACCGAGGTCCTGGAGGAGGCGGGTATCGCCCCGGCGGCACGTCGCCGGATCGGCAGGTACTCCCTGGGCATGCGCTGCCGCCTCGGGATCGCCGAGGTCCTCCTCGTGGACGCCGACGTCGTCCTGCTCGACGAGCCGACCAACGGGCTCGATCCCGACGGGATCGTGTGGCTCAGGCGCGTCATACGCCGGATGGCGGCTGAGGGGCGTGCGGTCCTCCTGTCCTCCCACATGCTCAACGAGGCCGAGGGCCTTATCGACGACGCCGTCTTCCTCCTCGACGGGAGGGTCGAGTGGGCGGGCCCCTACCAGGACGTCGTCGTCGCGGCATCCGAGCGCTATGTGGGCCTGCGGGGGTCCGCGAACACCTTCGAGGTCGCCGAGCGCCTCGCCGGCCGCGGGGTCGACGTCCTCCAGGCCGGTCCGGACGAGCTCGCCGTCAGGGTCGAGCAGGTCGCCGAGGCCGAGGCCATCGTGGCCGAGACCGGCCAGAGCGTGTCCGTCACGAGCCTGGGCCGTCCGAGCCTCGACCTCGTCTACCACCTCATCCGTTCCCATGGTCTTCGTCACCAGGAGGTTTCCGACCGTGAATGAGTTCCTGTCCCAGCTGGGCGGTGTGGTCCGCGACCGCGCCGTCGCCCTCACCTCGGTGCTCATCGGGGCGTGCCTGTGGGGCATGTGCGCCCTTATTACCAGCAATATCGCGCGCGGCTACGGCCCCGGGCAGATGGCCGACGTCGCCCGGGGGTACGTCTACTCCTACGTGGGCCGCTCCGGGTACCTGCTGCCGTTCCTTGTCGGCGTGCTCGTGGCGACCCAGATGTTCCGGCACCACACGGTGGCCCGTACCGTCTTCTACGGCTCCTCGCGCCTGCGGACCTACGTCAACCAGGCGGTCTGCGGCGGCATTGTGGCGCTCGTCGTCGCGGTCGTCACCGTCTTCGGGGCGGTCGCCGTCATTGCCGGCGTGCTGACGGCCACCGGTGAGGACACGGCCCTGGGCGGCGCGGTCTACTGGCTCATGTCCCTGCGGGCGGTCGTGGTGCTCGTGCTGTGGGCGCTCATTGGCGTGGGCCTGGGCATGCTCGTGCGCAACCAGGTGGCGGCGGTCGCCACGGTGTTCGTCTTCGCGGTCCTCGTGGAGCCCACGGTCACGGCCATGTGCAACGAGTCCGAGAGCCTGCAGAGCGTCGGCCAGTTCCTGCCCGGCGGGGCGAACTGGTCCGCGGTGTGGCCGGTGGAGCCCGGAGCGACCAGTACCCCGCAGACGGTCCAGGCCGGGCTGAGCTGGCAGGGCGGGCTCGCGGTCCTCCTCGGGTACGCGGTGGTGCTCCTCGTGGGCGGCTACGTCGTGAGCCTGCGCAGGCGGGACATGACGGCCTGAGGCCGGGCCGGTGGGCGGGCACGCCCCAGGGCCGAGGCCAGGTGCGGCTTGGCCGCGGCCTAACCGAGCCCCGCCGGGGCACGCCCCGGGTCCGGGACGGGCGGGGCCGGTGCCGTGGTCGCGGCGGGCATGACCGTGCCACGAGGCCTCGGCACCTAGGGGGCGGCCCGAATGTGACGAGTGACTCATGGCAGGACGTGCGATTGGTGGAATAGCAGACGTGCTCTCAAAGTTGAGCCAGTCAGACTCAAGGTTGGCGTGCCGAAGGTTGACAAGCCTCGGCTCAACGACCAGTCTGAGTGCATCAAACTCAAGGCAGCCCCGCCGCCACGTGCCGCGGGGCGCCGCGTCCAGCTATGAAGGAGCACACACATATGGCACGCGCCGTCGGTATCGACCTCGGTACCACCAACTCCGCCATCGCCGTCC
>ERZ772917.439-NODE-439-length-29862-cov-6.509813_pt1 | contig 29862 bp, 29 predicted proteins | sample MGYA00511187_ERZ772917 | MGnify/ENA primary metagenome ERZ772917 (study PRJEB29015, sample SAMEA2737925) | human oral metagenome | biome: human oral; feature: human-associated habitat; material: dental | place: China | collected 2012 ...
TTCTCCGGAGAACTCCAGTACTCCTGCTCCACCTCGCTCACCTCCGAAAATACGGATCGCGAACTATCATCAAGGGTGCATTTCCTCGGCGTTCTATCCTACGTGCAGCCGCCCCGTCCCGGCCTCCAGCGAGCCGATGACGGTCGTGCGCTCAAAGCCGTGTCGGCGGGCTAAGTCGGACAACTCATCGACCCGGTCTGGAGACACGGCCAGCAGCAGTCCCCCTGAGGTCTGGGCGTCGTAGAGCATGTCGACGGCGGAGCGGTCAAAATTCCCGGCGAGGTCGACCTGAGGTTCGTAGGCGGCTCGATTGCGGTACGCTCCTTCGGGCACCAGCCCCATGTCCGCCAGCTCCCTGACCCCTGCGATGACCGGCAGGTCCTCAAGGGACAGGCGACAGTCCACCGTGCCATCGCTCAGCATGTCCAAAACGTGCCCGGCCAGGCCGAAGCCGGTCACGTCCGTGCAGGCGTGAACGGCCTGATGCAGGCTGTCGGGCATGTGGAGCGGCAGGGCGTTGAGGGTCCTCATCCAGTGAACGGCCTCATCGATCGTTTCCTGCTGTTCGATCATGTCCGCCTTGATGGCGGTCGCAGCAATGCCCGTGCCCACGGGCTTCGTCAGGACCAGCCTATCGCCGGGCCGGCCTCCGACGGTACGCCACATTCGATCGCGCTCCACCTCGCCGTAGACCACGAGGCCGTACTTCGGTTCATCGTCCTGAACGCTGTGCCCGCCGACGAGAAAGGCCCCGGCGGCTCGGGTCCGATCGAAGCCTCCCTCCAGAATGCGCTTCAGCACGTCGAGCCCCAGAACTTTCGTGGGGAAGCCCACCACGTTCAACGCCACGATGGGGCGCCCCCCCATGGCGAAGACGTCGCTGATGGAGTTTGCTGCGGCAATCTGTCCCCAGGTGTAGGGGTCGTCAACGATGGGGGTGATGAAGTCCACCGTCAGGACCCCAAGCCGCCGGTCGTCCAGTATCCAAAGCGCTGCGTCCTCACCGCCGCCCCAGGAGGCCAGGACGCGATCGCTCTCCACTTGCGGGATGTCTGCCAAAACTTGAGCCAGGTCCGCCGGACCTATCTTTGCCGCTCACCCGCTGCAGTGGGACATCTCCGTCAGTCGCTTCTTGTGGGTCTGCCCTCCCGCTCCGCCGTTCACGTTGTCGCTCATCGTAACCTCTCCGCCTCTCAATTCTCCGAAAATCGACGCCGACGCCCGTCCCTCATCGCTCATTCGCCCTCCACATCGTCGCAGAGGTTCTGACCCAGCAGGTGCTCCAGCTCGTGGAGCCCAGGGGCGAGGGGTAAGAGCAGCATCAACTTGACGACGAGGGCTTCCCGCGTCATGTCGCGGGCGCTGATGGCCCCCAGGTCCAGGACCTTCTCTCCCACCTCGTAGACCCCCAAATCCGTGCCTCCGAACAGCGCCTGGGTACGCACGACGGTGGGAATGCCGGCCCGGATGCCACGGTCGATGGAGGGCAGGAGGTTTTCGCCGGTGAACGGGATGCCTCCCAGACCGAAGCCCTCAAGGACGAGGGCAGCGGGCCTGGCGTCCAGAACGGCGTCCAGAAGACGGACGGGCATCCCCGGAAAGATGGGCAGGATCGCGACGTTGCGCTCAAGGGCGGGGAGGGGGGAACTCTCCCAGGGCCGGGAAGGGGAGAGCTTCGGCTTCTTCGAACTCAACCATGGGATTTTGTACTGTCCGCGGTCCCGCATCTCCCCCAGCAGGGGATAGTCCACGCTGACAAAGGCGTGCCTGCGGCGACTGTCCGCCTTGGCGGCGCGGGGACCATGGATGAGGACGTCGTCGAAAACCACGGCCACGCCCTGCCTTCGATACAGGGCCAACTGCATGGACATCTGCACGGCGGTGTAGAGGTTGTCCGCCGCATCGCTGTCCCTAGCTTCCGGAGCCAGCATGGATCCGGTGAGGACGACAGGAATGGACACGTCCGGCAGCAGATAGGAGAGGGCCGATGCGGTCCAAGCCATCGTGTCCGTGCCGTGCAGCAGGATGACGGCGTCGCAATCCGACGCGCTTTGACGGATGCGTCCGGCCATGGTGAACCAGTCATCCGGCTGCATGTTGGAGCTGTCCTTTGACATGAGGTCAACGACCCTGATGTCGTGTTCAAAGTCCTCAAGCGCTGGGCAGAGGTTGACGAGCTCCCTTCCTGAGAGCTTCGGTCGCAGGCCGTCCTCCGAGGGAGCGGAGGCGATGGTGCCGCCGGTCGTGAAAAGCGTGAACTTCATGGTGAGCCTCCAGGTATCATCGTCTTCTTACAGGGTATCCCAGCGGGGCCGGTGCCCTTGCTGTCGCCCTACGGTGAAGAGTGTAATGGAACAGCGCGTTTTTTCTCAGCGCAAAAGTACGCGCGCAGGAATTTTTGAAGCGATTTTGATTTTTTCATTGACAAAGTTTTTGGGAGCGGAGTATAATATCCTCTGTTTGTTGGTGAGTTGGCCGAGAGGCTGAAGGCACTCGCCTGCTAAGCGAGTATAGGGGCTAAAACCTCTATCGAGAGTTCGAATCTCTCACTCACCGCCAGGATCTTTCTAAGAGATGATGAAGGTCCAAGGCATAAGTGTGCGGCAGTAGCTCAGCTGGATAGAGCGAAGGCCTACGGAGCCTTAGGTCGTGGGTTCGAATCCTGCCTGCCGCGCCAGCGACTAATCCGGTTCAGTCCGTTACACTACGAAACCCCGCTTTTAAGCGGGGTTTTCGCTTTTTGACAGTCCACCGTTATCCGGTCAATATTGTCTGTATCCGGCACATAACCGTACCTATTCCCGTATCACTCTTTTTGAGCGGGCGAAGGGAAACGCTTCTGTGGTACGGTCGGCCCTCTGGTTCTCCGCATACACCTTTGCCCGCCCAGGGGAGATTCGCAAGGCGGAATGGACAGAGATCGACCTGGAGGTGGCCGAGTGGCGAATCCCCGCCGAGAAGATGAAGATGCGTCGCCCGCATATCGTCCCTCTGGCGAGGCAGGCGGTACGGCTCCTCGTGGACCTGCGCGGCCTGACCGGGTGCGGCGTCTATGTATTCCCGAGCCTGCGATCCACGAAGGGAACCGTGCCCATGAGCGAGAACTCGGTACTGTACGCCCTGCGAAGGATGGAATTCGACGCCACCGAGATGACGGCGCACGGGTTCCGTAGGATGGCCGGCACGTGGTTGAACGAGATGGGCTGGGCCCCGGACGTCATCGAGCGCCAGTTGGCGCACCTGGACGCAAATAAGGTTCGCGCCGCTTACAACCATGCGGAGTATCCGGCTGAGCGGCGCGAGATGATGCAGGCCTGGGCGGATTACTTGGAGGGGCTGGGGCAAAGCATGGAAAAACCCCTCAAGAGAGAAGGTTTATTTGACTACAGCTATTGTTATTTGGATGAGAGCCGCAATGGGCACCAACTCCCCATCCGGGGCCTCTGTTGTTGCAGTTATTTGTGTTTCCCCCGCTTTTAATGCCAAAACCTCGCAAGGAAAATCCCCTGGAGAGAGGGATGCGATCTCAGGGGCCTTAATATCCCAACTTATTATTTGATAGGGAGCCAAGCCGGATTCAGGAACGTGGATGACCTCTTTTTTGCCAATTTGCAAGCACATTTCGGAGGGGTTGATGATTACAATTTCAGCAGCTCCGTCTCAGAGAACGGTCACCCTGCAGGTCGCCTCAAAGCCACCATCCTCTGTCGTCGCCGTTATCGTTGCATCACCGGAGACCAATCCCTGAACCCACCCGTCAGAATCGATCGTAGCGACTTTTTCGTTGCTGGAAGACCACATTACCTTTTTGTTCGCAGCATTTTCAGGCTCAACGATAGGTTCCAACCTTCTGCCGTTTAGTTCGCCGTTCAATGCACCTTGGAGCATCATTTCAATGTGGCTGGCAGGCTCTTCAAGGGGGTTCCCCGCATCTCGCAACTTCAGCCCTGTCACGTGCACTACTGGTGGAATCCCCGCAACAGCTTGAAGTTGGGTTTCGGACATCCCTGTGCCACTATCAGAATCATACACGAATAGCGATATCTTCCCGGCTTCCATGGATGCAAATTCTGTCTTGATTGCCAGGGGACTTATTGAGCCAACACAGCTCCCGTTACCTGATATATTCTGATTCCCTGTCTGGATAAAATATCGATACGTGATTGCGGAAGTATCCGCAGAGATCTCATACTGAAACTCGACCTCTCGATACGGGGCTATGGCGGACAGGTTGACAATCGTACCGTCATCGACGTAAACTGCCTTGTCCAAGGAAACTACAGGAATGGCCGCAAGTGCCGCCGTGGACATAACAATGCAAAGCAAAACCCCCAACAGAAACCTTTTCATCTCAATCCCCCCTCGATGTTTTCACACGACATTCCCCGGGATCCCATCGTCAACCCAGCGGACGACCTTCCCCATGATCCGGAACTCCTCGGATCCAATATCCCCAGCGGCAATATAAATCGACTTGTAGTTGGGATTCGCGGGGCGGAGTTCGATGTTCCCGTTGGCGTACTGGATGAACCCCTTTATGCTCGCGCCACTCCTTTGATTCGACGAGAGGTGCATGTTGCCGTTGAAAGCGGGAGCGTATTTGGCGTTTGTCACGAGTGAAGCGCTTTCCGTGACATGTTGAATTTCGATCGTGATGGGGGCTTGTCCCCTTTGCATGAAAGAGCGCAAACCTTGACCGGGGCGGCTCTTTTTTTGTGCCCAAGCGTGCCAACCCAGGCGATCGGGACTGCCCACGGGGACCCGAGCGGGCGACCTAGTCTGTCCCGCTTCCTGGGCACAACCGGCTGCGTCTGTTTGTCCTTCCGCTGTCCTCTGCCCAGGGGGAAGCGCCGAACGATTTTGCCCCTATAAAATTCAGGGAGTCAGGGCATCCTGATGCATGCCGCAACTCCCTGAAGAAGAACATCCGGCCGCAATCGGCCGATCTGAAGTCAATCCGTGCAGCCCAACGGAAAAAACGTCGGTGCTACCCGGAAAATTAACGCTTGGAGAACTGCCGCTTGCCGCGGGCTCCCTTCTGTCCGAACTTCTTGCGTTCGACCATGCGGGGGTCGCGGGTCAGAAGGCCCTCCTTCTTCAAGGCGGGGCGCAGGTCCGGATTCATGCGGATCAGGGCTCGCGCAATCCCCATCTTGACCGCTCCGGCCTGGCCGGTCAAGCCGCCGCCCGAAGCATTGACGAAGACATCGACCTTGCCCTCAAGGTTCACCGCCTTCAGGGACTGCATGACCTGAGCCTGCCAGACCAGGCGAGGGAAGTACTCCTCCACCGTCCGGTCGTTGATCTTGAGTTCTCCGTTGCCCGGGCAAAGCCGAACACGGGCCAAGGCGTTCTTGCGGCGACCCGTTCCCCAGCAATAGCTGTTTTCCATCTGCCTGTCCTCCTGCTTCAAAACTATAGATCAAGCGCCTCGGGCGCCTGAGCGACGTGGGGATGATTGGGGCCCGTGTAGACCTTCAGCTTACTCGCATACTTCAGGCGGGTTTTGGGGAGCATGCCCTTCACCACATGTTCGAACAAAAATTCGGGGCGCTTCTCGAGCATTCTCTCCCAGGGGATGGAGCGGTAGCCCCCCGAGTGCCCCGTATGATAGTGATAGTGCGACTGCGAGGCTTTGCGGCCCGTCAGGCGGACTTTATCCGCATTGACGACGATCACGTAATCCCCCGTATCCACGTGGGGCGTGAAGGTCGGCCTGTGCTTGCCCGTCAGGATGCGCGCAATGCTCGCCGCCAGACGGCCGATAGGCCTGTCCGTGGCATCCACGATATACCACTTTCTTTCCACCTGACCGGGCCTGGCCAAGTAGGAACTGCTGCCTGCCATCTCGTTTCCTCCTCGAACTCTACACGAAGCCGACTCATTTTTTCTAGAACGGCCCCGTAGTTTTTCAGTTTCCTAATTTATCCCTCAGTAACGGAAGAAGATGCTTCAGCAAGAGAACAACCTTGCGGGACACGAAAGCTCTCACCGGAATAGTGGCAGGGGGGCCATCCGGGGAGAACTCCAACCATCACGCCAGGCCGATCTTGTTCAAAGCACCGTGCTTCGCAGACTTCTATTGTATACGAACACTGCAGTCGTTCGCAAGTACTCCGGTCAAATCCGCTATGTTCCGCCAACTAACGCATCAGGGCAAGAGCGAGGGAGGTCAGCATAAAAAGGGCCGCCAGGACGACGGTGATCTTGGTCAGCCCGGAAAAGCGCTGCCACTGCCCCGCATCCGCCTGGGTTCCGCCCCCGAATACCCCCGCAAAACCGCCTTCCTTGCGATGCTGGGCCAACACGATCATCATCAGCACCACGGAGATCACGATATGCACCAGAGAAAGCAACGTCCGCACCAGAAAACTCCTCCTCGTCCCAGAAACACACAAATTACTTTCCGCCCGCAAGGTACCGAAGAACACAGGCGAAAAATATCTCTCCTAAAATATTCATGCCCATGTTACCGGCATGTCAAGCATTTATTTTATCATACATTCTTTACGAGAGGGACATTCCTCCGCATCCAACACCTGCAGCAGCGCCCGCAGCGCGGCGGCGCGGTGCGAGACGGCATTCTTCGTCTCCGGCGGGATATCGGCAAAGGAGCCGCCGAGGCCGTCCGGCAGGAACAGCGGGTCGTACCCGAACCCTCCGGTCCCCGACGGACGCTCCGCGATGCGGCCCGGACACTCCCCCTCGCAGACCAGGGTCCACCGCTCGGGGACCGAAAGGGCCAGGGCCGCCACGAATCGCGCCCGGCGATCGCCCCGTCCCTCCATCTGCGACAGAAGCCAGCGATTCCGGTCCTCGTCGGTCCCCTCGACGATCCGTGCGGAACGGACGCCGGGAAGCCCTCCCAGGGCCGCGACCTCCAGGCCGCTGTCGTCCGCCAAGCTCGGCAGGCCGGACGCCTCCGCCCAGGCTTTGGCCTTCAGCACGGCGTTCATGGCATAACTACCGCCGGTCTCCTCGACGGCAAGGCCCCCGACCTCAGGGGCAAACAGGAGACTCCCAACGAACGTTTCCGGCAGAATCGCGCGGAACTCCTCATACTTGCCCCGGTTGCCCGTGGCCAGGAGCAGGCTCTCAAAAAACAAGCGCGCTGCGCTCCGCCGCCGTGAACTCGAGCGCCGCCGTCTGCCGCTCCCGGATCTCGCGGCACCCCTTCAGGCAGAGGTCGAAGATGCGGTCGGTCTCCGTCCGTGAAAAGGGAGCCTCCTCACCGGTCCCCTGAACCTCGACGAAACGGTCGGCGTGGTCCGCGACCACGTTGAAATCGACGCTGGCCGCCCGGTCCTCCTCGCTGTCGAGATCGAGGCGGACCGTCCCGTCCAGGATCCCCGCGCTCACCGCAGAGATGCACGACAGGAGCGGGAGCGTTCCGAAGGCGCCCTCATCCCTCAGCACCCTGAGTGCATCCACCAATGCGACGTATCCGCCGTTGACGGAGGCGACGCGCGTACCGCCGTCGGCCTGAAGCACGTCGCAGTCGATCATGATGGTCCGGGGCCCCAGCCTTTTCAAATCCACGCACAGGCGCAGGGCCCGCCCTATCAGGCGCTGAATCTCGGCACTGCGCCCACTGATCCCCGAGCGTACGGCACGCTGCGTCCGGCGGTCCGTGGAGCGCGGCAGCATCGCGTATTCCGCCGTGATCCACCCCTGATCCGTCCCCCGCAGAAAGGCGGGGACCTTCTCCTCCACCGTCGCGGTACAGAGCACCCGCGTCTCGCCCTGGACGGCCAGAACAGCTCCCTCCGCGTAACGCGTATAATGCCGCTCGAAGGATAGGGGGCGCAGCGCGTCGAACGGCCTCCCCCCCCGCTGCGGGGCCCGGGCGTCCATCGCTACGCGCGCGGCAGCTGCCAGGGCACCGTCAGATCGATGGGGGCCCCACCGGAGGACACCGCGCCGTCGATAAGGAAACGCACCTTGACGATCGGCGGAAAGTTGTCCTGCATCGTGCGGACGATGCCCGTCACCAAAAATTGGCTGTTCCTCTGCCCCAATTTGGACAGGGCCGCGGCGAACCCCCTGGAGCAGTCCAGGTACACCGTGTCCGCGCTCCGGAATACGTGGAGCACGCGCACATTGGACTCCGCCCCCTCGATGCCGCTCATGGCGAGAAGGGTCTGGACGGCGTCCCTGATGTTGTCCTCCTGAGGACGGGCGAGGAAAGGCCGGACATCCTCGGCCAGGCCTCCGTTCTTGAGGAAGTAGAGCCTCAGGCTGACCTGCTGGATATCCCCTCGCACCCCGGAAAGCGCGGCCTTCGCCTTCTCTTTCTCCTTTTCCTTCTCCGACTCCGTCAGCGCCTTCAGGTCCTCCCCGTTCTCGACCCTGTTCTCCGGCTTCAGCAGGGAACGGGTGTTCAGGGAGCGCACCATCCAGGACGTTCCGAGATACCCCGCCACGAAGCAGAGGAGGATGATCCCGATCCAGGAAAAAAAGCGCAGCAGGAACGGCGGCCGCTCCCGTCCCGGGGAGCGGGAATCCCGGCCGCGTCGCCGCGGCCTCCGGCCTTCAAAGTCGTCATTGTAATCATCGTCGTAACGATCGTCGGGCGCATCCCCGCGACGAGCCATCGAGCATTCCCCCCATTTACGGATATCCATACGCGTGTGCGTACCGATTCGAGTGCCTCCAGAACCTCAGTTCAGATAGTTGACGATCCCCTCCGCCATCGCCTCGGCGATCCTCCGCTGGTAGCCCGGATGGGCCAGAAGCTTGGCCTCGTTGAGGTTCGTCACGAAACCCGTCTCCAAAAGCACCGCCGGCATCCCGGCCCCCCGAAGGACAAAGAACGGCGCCTGAGCCACTCGCTTCATCGGGATGCCCCGCAGTTTCCCCGCCTTGAACAGGGCTTCCGCCAGTTCCGTGCTCTCGCTGATCTTGTTGTTCTGCTGCATATCCCCCAGGATGCGAAGCAAAAGCTCCGTCCTCCTGTCCACGGCCGCAGAGCTGCCGGACTTCTCCTCCACATACTCCCGGTTCTCTATCTTGGCGAGCGCGAGCGCATCCTTGTCCGTCGGCAGCGCCATGAGATAGATCTCGAAGCCCGCGGTATTCTTCAGTGAGGGCAGAGCGTTGGCGTGGACGCTGACGAAGACGTCCGCATTGGCCTGGTTGGCGATGTCCGTCCGCTCCTGAAGCTTCAGGTAGACGTCGGTCCTCCGGGTCATCTGAACCTCGAACCCCCGGCTCCTCAGCACCTCCTCCAAAGCCAGCCCAATCCCCAGGTTGATGTCCTTCTCCCGAACGCCGTTGGCCGTCGCCCCGGGGTCCTTTCCTCCGTGACCGGGGTCCACGACGACCAGGCGCTTTCCTCCCCGCCTCGCCGGAGGCTGGACCGGCGTCTTTGCCCTGGGGGATTTTCCGGCCGGCCCGGGCACTGGCGCGGGCACGGGAGCGGGAGCGGGAGGAGGCGTGGGGGCAGGCAGCACGCGGATATCCGCCGGGGACTCGAAGAAGAAGTCCAGCACGATGCGCCGCGGGGCATCCAGGGCCAGGCGCTCCACACGCAGGCTGTTGGACGAGAAGACCAGCGACGCCCCGGACGGTCCCCGTTTCAGATCCGCGGAGATGTTGCCGTAGGGGGACGGAAGCCCCTCCAGAAATTCCGAGGCGCTGGAGAAGAGGGCCCGAACGTTGCCCTTCTCGACCTGAATCTGCGGCTCGGCCCCATCGCTGCAATCGATCACGGCCCGTATCCGCTCGCGCGACGTGCTCCATCGAAGGGCCCGGATCTCCCCTCTATTTCCGGAAGCCTCCGGTTTCGCATCGGGCTTGTCCTTTGCAGGGCTCTCCCCCAAGGGCTTCTCCCCCGCCGGAATCGGGGGCGTCGCGTCCTCCGCCCTTTCCGCCCCCTTGGCTTCCTTTCCTCCCGCCTGCGGGGTCCCTTCCCCCGCGGATTCCGAAGGAGAGGGGACGGAGGCATCCGCCGCGGAGGGCGACGCCGTGGGAAGCGCCTCCGAGCCGGCCGGCTCGGAGGGAGGGGCGTCCGCCTCCACCTCGAAACGCAGGCGGTTTCCCGCCCCCGTCCCGGTCGCCCGCTGAAAGAGCGACAGGACGGACGGAATGTCCAGCCACCAGCGTCCATCCCGTTCGAAGGCCGCCCCATAGAGCGGGATGAGGTAGAGGTCCCTCCATGCGGCCACGGCGTTCAGGACGATACGGAACCGCATGTCGCCGCGGATGAGGAGCAGTTCCTCCCCCGACAGCGACGCCTGGAACCCCAGGAGCGCTCCCGTGTCCGTCAGGGAGACCCAGGGCTCATTGTTGGAGCCGTTCGTCGTCGGGACCGAGCCCAGGGCGTTTCCGCCCCGATAGAGCGTCGCGCTGCCCCAGGCCGGTCCCGAGAGCATCAGACAGACCGCCAGGACGAATCCCAGAAGCCCCAGGGACGAAAAGCATTTTCCCGATCGGAAGAGGGCCAGGTCTCTCATGCTGATCGGGCTGCCCTCGCGATGACCGAGGCGGCCTCGAGGGCAGCCTCGGCACTCACGTCCAGGTGGGTAACCAGGCGGAAGGTATCCGGCGCGGACTTGTTGAAAACGACCTTCTCCCTGCGGCAGAACTCGAGAATCCTGTCGGCGGAGGGCACGTCCTTTGCCCTGAAGTAGACCATATTGGTCGGGCGCGCCGCCATAAAGACGTCCAGGCCGGCATCCGCAAGGATCGAAGCGATCTTCCGGGCGTTCTCGTGGTCCTCCGCCAGGCGTTCGATGTTGTGCCGCAGCGCATAAAGGCCGGCGGCCGCGACGATCCCCACCTGGCGCAGCCCTCCTCCGAGGCGCTTGCGCCAGAAGCGCGCACGCTCGACGAAGGCGCGAGAGGCGCAGACCAGGCTTCCCATGGGGGCCCCCAGCCCCTTGGAGAGACAGATCTGAACGCTGTCGGCATCGCGCACCAGGTCGGCGGGCTTCACCCCCAGCGCTACCGCCGCGTTGAAGAGGCGGGCTCCGTCGATATGGACGTCGAGCCCCCGGTCGTGGGCCCATGCCGCGCGCTCGGAGATCTCCCGAGGCGTCGAGGCGTGCCCTCCCCGCCGGTTGTTGGTGTTCTCTAGGCAGACCAGCCGGGCCCGGACGAAATGGACGTTATCCGCAGGCTTCAGGACGGCCTCCATCTCCGGTATCCCGGGAAGCCCCGAGGGATCGTCGGCCGGGAGCGGCATGATCCCGCCCAGGCAGGCCATACCCCCTCCCTCGAAGTTGAGGATATGGGTCTCCCGCCCGAGGATGACCCCTTCGCCACGACCGCAGTGCGTCAGAAGCGAGACCAGGTTGCCCTGTGTGCCGGACGTGACGTAGAGGGCCGCCTCCTTGCCCAGGAGCCCGGCGGCCTCCCCCTCGAGACGCAGCACCGTCGGATCGTCGCCGTAGACGTCGTCGCCGACCTCCGCCTCCGCCATCGCCCTCCGCATCGCCGCGCAGGGCTTCGTCACCGTATCGCTCCGCAGATCTATGGGAAACAACGAACACGCACCTCCAGGCCATCTTGCCAGATTTCGCCTTACTTACCTTATTTCATCTCCAAATCGTTTGCAGACAAAGCGAGCCCAAACAACGCACCATACGAGCGACTCGAAATTGGAGTCCCTAAAGCCCGCCGCAGAAACGGGCCCACGGCAAGAGATCATCCCTCACCAGGCACCCCGATATCTTGGCCGGGTGCCCTGGACGCCCATGAAAGTCCGTTCCCGCAGTCGTGTAGAACCCGCGCTTTCCGGACTCGTTCAGGCAGCGCCATGTCTGGGCCGAATCCGCGCCCTGAAACCAGCACTCCACCCCCCAGAGCCCCATCTCCTTCAATCGGTCCAGGAGGGGCTCGAAGTCCCCGGGGTCGGTCAGAGAGCTCAGGGGGTGGGCCCAGACCGGCAGCCCCCCCGCCTCGCGGATGACGCGGATGGCCTCCTCCGTGGGCAGGAGGGAGCGCGATACGTAGGCGGAGCCGCCCTGGCCGATATAGCGCGTGAACGCATCCCGAACCGAGGGGGCATACCCCCTCTCCCAAAGCGCCTGCGCGATATGGGGACGCCCCACGATGCCCCTCGCGTGCGCCTCGACGTCCCCCATCGAGATCGAGATCCCAAGCCCGCGAAGGCGCTCGCAGATCTCCCAGTTCCTCTCCCGGCGCGCGCTCCGGTACTGCGCCAGGACCTCGCCGAGCTCCGGGGAATCGAGATCGAAGCGATAACCCAGGATATGCAGTTCCCCCTCCGGCGAGGTGGACGAGAGCTCGATCCCCGGGACGCCCCGGATACTGAACCGGCGGCAGCCCGAGAGAAACGGCACGACACCGTCGACGGTGTCGTGGTCCGTCAGGGAAGCGACGGCGACCTTGTGTTTATGCAGCAGACACGCCAATTCCGACGGGGCGAAGGCTCCGTCGGAACATGTGCTGTGAATATGAAGATTGATCCGAATCAACCGCTATTCCTTTCCGGCTTCCTCCTGGAGGATCTGGTCCAGCTCGAAGAGGGACGAAACATCCAGCAGAAGGATAAGACGGCCGTCGGCGGGCTTGGCGACCCACAGGACGTAGCGTTTGTCCATTGCGGAGGAGAGCTTCGAGGCCGTCTCCAGCTGGGAGTCGTAAATCGTGCGAACCTCGCGGACCGAGTTCACGATGATCCCGAACATGACGTCGCTGACGGAGAGCACGACGATGCGGGCCTCCTCGGTCAGTGGCGTGGAGGGCATCCCGATCTTGAGCTGCATGTCGAAGACCGGCACGATCGTCCCCCTGAGGTTGATGACGCCCCTGATGTATCCCGGCGCATTGGGGACGCGGGTGATAAAGGGCGGGACCCGCACGATCTCGCGGACGATGTTGACGTCCACCCCAAAATCCTCGTTTCCCAGAGCGAATACGAGATTGATGTGTTCCTGTCCCAGCGACTCGACGTCAATATCCTTACCGATAGACTGCTGCGGGACATCGACGACGCCCGCATTATTCAACTGCGCCGACAATTTTCGCTCGCCTCCTTCACGGACCGACCGGTCGTTCGGCCCGGCGGCCCGATTCGACCAACCGTTTTCCGTCCCCCAATAAGGGACGCATCGATTTATTATAGCCTATTCCCACGGATCCGTCGCAGTCCACCGGCCCCTCAACGTTAAAAAGCGCCGATTCAATCCAGAAAAACACCCCGGTTGGTTTTTCAAGGACTAGGCGCCCTCCCCGTCCTCCCTCCCGAAATGCCCCGCGATGCGCATGGAGCTCAGGATGACGGAGATGGAGCTGGCGGCCATGGCGCTCTCCGCAACGATCGGGTTCAGCAGCGAGAGCATCGCCAGGGGCACGGCCACGACGTTGTAGGCGAAGGCCCAGAACAGGTTCTGCCGAATGACCTCGAAGATGCGCCGGGAGAGCGATATCGCGTCGGCCACCCGGGACACGCCGCCCTTTACGATCACGATGTCCGCGTTCTCCACAGCCAGGTCGCTGCCCGCCCCCATGGCCACGCCGATGTCCGCGCCCTTCAGGGCCGCGGCATCGTTGATCCCGTCGCCGGCCATCATAACCTTGCGCCCCCGGGCCTGCCAGTCCCGCACGAGGGTCAGCTTGTCGTCCGGCCGCAGGGCGGCGCGGTAATCGTCGACCCCGATCCGGGCCGCGACGCTCCGCGCCGTGCGCTCGTTGTCGCCCGTCGCCATGACGACCTCGACCCCCATCTCGCGGAGCCGCCGCACCGCCTCCGGGGTGTCCTCCCGAATGGGGTCCTCCACGGCGATGAAGCCCAGCACCTCGTCGCCCGAGCGCATCTCGACGACCGTCCGGCCAAGGTCGAGCTGCGCTCCATAGACGTCCGGGTCGACAGGACGCCCGATGAAGAACTCCCGCCCCCCGACCGTCGCGCGCACCCCCTCGCCCGCGGTCTCCGCCACCTCCGAGACCTCGGCGTCGCCCGCGGCAGCCGCGGCGATGGCCTTGGCCAGGGGATGGGTCGACGATCTCTCGATGGAGGCCGCGGCGTTCAGCAGCTCCGGCGTCAGGTTCGTCTCCACGACCTTCGGAGCGCCCTCCGTCAGGGTCCCCGTCTTGTCCAGGATCGCGGCGCCCAGCTCACGGGCCGTCTGTACGGCCTCGGCGTTGCGGATCAGCAGTCCGCGCTTCGAGGCCGCACCCGTCCCTGCGACGAGCGCCATGGGAATGGCGAGCCCGAGCGCGCAGGGGCAGGCAATCACCAGCGTGGAGATGAAGGCGTTCAACGCTTTTGCGGGGCTGGCCGTCCCCAGGAAGGCAAGGGGCAGGGGCGACGTCCCGTATATCCGATACAGGACCCACCAGAACGCGCCCGAGAGCACGGCCAACAGGAAGACGACGGGGACGAAGCGGTTCGTCACCCGGTCCGCAAAGGCCTGGATGGGGATTTTCGCCCCCTGGGCCTCGCGAATCAACGAGGCCATGCGCGAGAGGAAGCTGTCCTCCCCTACCGATGTGGCCCGTACGCGCAGGGCGCCCGTCAGGTTCAGGGAACCTCCCGTCACCGCATCCCCCACGCCGCGGGACACGGGGATGGACTCCCCCGTCAGCATGGACTCGTCGATCGACGTCGTGCCCCGGACGATCTCCCCGTCCACGGCGATGCGCTCGCCCGGCAGTACGACCACGACGTTTCCCGACTTCACCGCTTCGATCGGGACCTCGACCGTCCTGCCCCCCTCCTCCTTTCCGCCGCCCTCCTTTCCGACATCCCCCTGTCCGATATCCTCATCGGAGAGCAGCAGCCGCGCCGTGGGCACGGAGAGGGACAGGAGCGCCCGTACCTGTTTCGACGCCCGGTCCCGGAGCCGGGACTCGATGTAGCGTCCCGTGAGGTGCAGGGCCACGATCATCGTCGATATGGCGCCGAACGAGGGGAAGGCCGGGTCGGCCCAGGAGACGAACACCGTGCCCCAGGCGGAAAGCGCGCCCAGCGCGACCAGCACGTCCATGTTGGCGTGCCGATGCGAGAGGGCGATCCACGCGCTCCGGAGGATACGGCGCCCGATCCCGAAGAGGACGAAGGCCCCGCACACCGCCTCGATGAACGGCATGGCCTGCATGACGCGCTCCATGGCTCCGGCGTGCGCCCACGCCCCGCCGTACATGTGCAGCACCATCAGGACCATGAGCGGAACGACGACGGCCCAGGAAAAGATCACCCCGCGCCGCGCCGCACGATACCGCTCCTCCTCCCGCCCCTCGCCGGGCGGGCTTCCGATGTCGTAGCCCGCCTCGCGCACCGCCCGCTCCAGGACCTCCCGCGGCACCGGGCGCTCCAGCACCACGAAGGCGCTGTCCGTCGCCAGGTTCACCGCCGCAAACGACACCCCATCGACCTTCGACAGCTCCCGTTCCACCATCTTGGCGCAGGTCGCGCAGGTCATCCCGGCAACGTAGAGGCTGACCTTCTCCTCAGTAAAGCCGTTTTCGATCTTCCCGTGTTCCGTCATGTCTCACTCGCCCCTCCGGGGTACGCCCGAATCTGCGGCCGACGCATCCCCATCATGTTTTATTCAACGAACCTTACCGCAATTTACGGCCCCCCGCAAGGGCATAAGCCGATAGCGTTATCGAGGGATCTACCCTCCGGCCGTAATGTGTCGACGGATAAGGCCCGTTGGGGAGCGACGATTCTCCGCTCTCTATCCACATGCCCTGGCCCGCATAAGATGGAATCGAACCTGAAGGCGTTTACAGCCAGGACACCCTGTATAATCACACAGGAACATTCCGGTCGATAGCGTCAGGCGAGAGAAAAGCAAAAACCCCGCTCATAAGCGGGGTTTTTGACTTAGTCAGATTTTCGTAAAAACAAAAATGGCGGAGAAGGTGAGATTCGAACTCACGGAACGGCAAGCCGCTCAGTTGATTTCGAGTCAACCGCCTTCGACCACTCGGCCACTTCTCCGCACACAACTCTGTCATTATATCGGAGTTTGAAACGTTGTCAAATTTTTTGGTCGGATGGGGTGGTGGCTCGATTTTTCCCCGACGGTCTGCCATAATAAGGCGCAGGATGGGGCCGGTCGGCCTGTATCCTGCAAGGAGGTGTCGTCTGTGGTGAGGCGGTTTGTGGCGAGGTTCTTCGGCGGCGCGCTGGCGGCTTTCCTGCTCCTTTCTCCGGCGCGCGGCGCGGAGCTGGCCGAGCTCTGCGCCCTGGGGGACGTTCAGGCCGTCCGTGAGGCCCTGGAGGCAGGAGAGCGCGTCGCAGGACGCGACGAGCGGGGGCGGACCCCTCTCTACTGCACCGTCGCGGCCGGGGTGCGCGTGCCGCTCTCCACGCACCTTGAGGTGGTGCGGCTGCTGCTCCTTCACGGTGCGGAGGCGGATGCCGCGGACGGGGAGGGGCGCACGCCCCTCACCCTATCGCTGGAGAAGGGTGGCGCCTTCGCCGGGCTCACGGAGCTCCTGCTGGACTTCGGCGCCGACCCCAACGGCCCGGCCAGCGGCAGAACTCCTCTGCACCTGGCGGCGGAGTGCGGGTCGGCCCGGCAGGTCGAGCTCCTTCTGGAGCGCGGGGCAAACCCCCTGGCCAAGGACGGCGAGGGGCGATCCGCTCTGATGTCCGCGCTCCTAGCGGAGGATGGTGGACTGGAGAAGGTGCGCCTGCTGCTGGACGCTGGATCGGACGTCAACGCGCGATGTCCCCTATGGGGAGATGAGGGCGTCACCCCCCTGATGGTGGCCGCGGCCCTCGCCCCGCCGGAGCTCGTCGCCCTCCTGCTGGACCGTGGTGCCCTGATGGGACTCAGGAGCGCGTCGAGCCTGCGCGCCCTGGATTTCGCCCGCCTGGCAGGGCGGGAGGCGAACGTCCCGCTCTTGCGCTGAGGCGCCTAGTTTCCCTCAGGCTTTGCCGGCAGCCCTCCCTCGACGCGGGGCGCGGCGCGCAGGGTGCCGGGGTTCGTGTAGGTCACGAGGGCGATGGTCCCCGGGACGGACCGGACGTGTCGCCGCTCCGTGTAGTCGATGGGGACGGAGCCGGCGTTCCTGCCCTTTGAGTGCGCCGCGGCCAGGGAGGCCGCGAACTCCAGCACGGCCCGGTACTCGCCCTCGAGAGCCGCGCGGTCCCTGGCGCCCCGGATGATGACGTGGGAGCCGGGCAGCTCGTGGGCGTGCATCCAGATGTCCTCCGGCCGGGCCTGCTTGAAGGTGACGTAGCGGTTGCCGCGCGCCGAGAGCCCCACCAGAACGGTCAGCCCCTCGACGGCAAAGCTCAGGAAGGGCGGAGTTCGTTCGCCCCCTTTCCCTTTTTTCCCCTTTTTCTTTGCGGCATCCTGCCTCTTGTCCTCCGGGGCCAGCCACTCCTCGATGTCCCGAAGAGCATCCTCAAAGGCCTCCGGGTCGTCGATGGCTTCCAGAAGGTCGTGCTGCTCCAGGATCTCGCTGATGGCACTCTCCTGAGCCCGCAGCTCCTCCCGAATGGCGGCAGGGTCGCCCTTGCCCTTGCGGTACCTTTTGAAGTACCGTTCGGCGTTACGCGAGGGCGACAGGCGCGCGTCCAGCGCGATGGTGAGCCGTTCCCCCTCCCACGTCGTGAGGGTCACCTCCTCGGCCCCTGCGGGGACCTCCGCGAGGTGGGCCAGGAGCGCCTCTCCCTTTCGCCGGAGGCCCTCCGCCTCCGCGCAGTTTTTGAGCTGCTTGCGAAGGCCGTCCAGGCGACGTTCCCGCGCCTTCACCGCACGCTTCAGCCGCTGGTCTAGCTCGTGGAGCAGACGGTCCCGCCCCCGCCGCATCATGGGGGCCAGCACGCCACGGGCAGCCGCTTGCAGGGGATCGTCGCCCAGGGGCTCGGCCTCAGGGAGGAGGATGCCGAAGCGCGTCACGTAGTTCTTCGCGGTGACCTGGCAGGGGAGCGGCGCGTCCGTGACGGCGTCCTGAAGGGCGGAGAGCCAGGTGGAGGGGTCCCGCTCCTCCCAGTGGGACTGGACGAGGCGCGTCAGGGGGCGGCCGATGCCCGCAAGGTCGGGGACGTCCGAAAAGGCGAGAGAGGAGAGGGATGATGGCAGGGGGCCGCCGAAGGCCGGAGGCGGCGCGTAACTGTGACCGGGCAGGAGCGTCCGGTAGTGGTTCCGGTCCGGAGCGGAGTGCCGCGCGGCCTCCTCGATCCTGCGGTCCTCGTCCAGCAGCAGCAGGTTCCCCACGGGCTCCGTCGCCTCCAGGACGAGGTAGTAGCCAATCGCCGTCCCCGCGGCCACGCGGCGGCGGATATGGAACTCAAGGATCCGGTCGTCGTTGATCTGGCGCACGGCGACGATGTCCCCGCGGACCGCGCGGCTCTTCAGCGCCTCGGCGATGGGCGCGCGGGCTGGCGCGCCCTTTTTCAGGGCCGCCGTTTCCCCGCTGCCCGCCAGGCAGCAGCCCGCGGCCCCTGCCCCCCACGACAGGAGGAGCCACAGGTCCCCGTAGGACACCTTCAGGGCGGCCCAGGACTCTCCCCCCTCCACCCTGGCCACGCGCCAGGGGAGCTTCGTGCTGATGGCGGCCCTGAGGCCGCGGATGAACTCCGGTCCAAATGCCATTGGTCCAACCTCCGCCCGTATCGTAAAATCTTTGCGAGGGGCCTGGCGCCGTCTGCGGCGCGGCCTTTTGAGGAACGTCTGGGCCACGCAGGCCTCGCGTTGGCTATTTCAATTCATTCCACAGTATATTACAATAAGTAATGATCGTGCGCAGGGACGAAGGGGATTTCGAGGCGGGGAATTTTTGTTCGGGCTTCCACGCGATACGTATTTCATGGTATGCTATACGAAAAGCCCCAAGGATGGGTGCAGGATTGCCGCATTGGGCAGGTCACGACGCAGAAGCCGGGAGGCGAGGTCCGAACCTTTGCCCAGGTCGAGGGCGGCGTGCAGGAGGCGACGAAGCCCCTCTGATGCGGAGGGCGCGAGCGCAGGGCGCTCCCGCACCTTGAGAATGGCCTGGCATCGCCGCCGTTTTCAAGAGGAGCTCCTATGCCGAAATAAAGCGGAGATATCTGACTGGAGGGCTTGAAATTGGATCGCCTGGTATTGGACTTATCTCAAGTGAAGGTTGAAAGAATAGAGGAAAAGCCGACGCCGGCAGCACGGCGAATCTTCACTGAGGCGCCGGAGGCGCCCGAAGTTTCATTTGACGATATGCTCTCCGCTTCGATACGAAAGGTGAACTCGCTTCAGCTTGAGGCCGACGACAAGGTGCGCAGGCTGGCCATCGGCGAGGTGGCGGACATCTCCGAGGTGGTCCTTGCCTCTTCGCGTGCCGAGGTTTCTCTGAAGCTCCTCATGGAGCTGCGCAATAAGCTGGTGGACGCCTACCAGTCCCTCTCCAGGATATCGGGTTAGCACTGATCGATTATGGACACGGTACGACGCTGGGTTGCCGCTTTCTTAGGCTTCTGGGCCTCCCTGAAGCTGTGGCAGCGCGCCTCCCTGTTTTTATCGACCTTTTTTGTCCTTACCGCCATAGGCCTCATGCTCTTCGTGGCGGGCCGCACCAACTATGAACCGCTCTTTGCGGGGCTTGACGTTTCGGATCAGGCGGCGATCGTGGACTACCTTAAGGAGAACAATATCCCCTACCGCCTGGACCCGTCGGCGAACGCGATCCTCCTGCCCAACTCAAGCGTCTACGAAACGCGGCTGTCCCTGGCGCAGCAGGGGTTGCCCAGGGGCGGCAGCACGGGCTTCGAGCTCTTCGACGACGCGAAGATGGGCATGAGCGAGTTCCAGCAGAAGGTCGCCTACGGCCGCGCCATCGAGGGGGAGCTGGAGCGCACGATCGCCCGCATGGACCAGGTGGACTCGGCGCGGGTCAGCGTGGCCATTCCGGAGAAGACCCTCTACCTTCGGGAGCAGCAGCCGACGACGGCCTCCGTGCTCCTGCGGCTGAGGCCTGGAGCCTCTCTCGGCCCCAACCACGTGAAGGCCATCATCCACCTGGTTTCCCACAGCGTGAACGGCCTGAAGCCGGAGGACGTGACTGTCGTGGACACGGGCGGGCACACCCTGTCCGACATGGTGGCGGACTCCATGTTCATCTACTCCCAGGACGGTGCCGTCAACTCCGTGACCTCCCTCCAGCGGGAGCTGGAGCGGCAGCAGGAGCGCGAACTTGAGGCGAAGGCGCGCAACATGCTGGAGCAGGTCTTCGGGCCGGGCACGGCGGTGGTGAAGGTGAAGCTGGACCTGGACTTCGACCGGCGCTCCAACTCGCGGGTGGACTACCTTCCTCTGGGGCCGGACAACCCGATGGGGATCCCCCGCAGCACGGAGAAGGGCGAGGAAACCTACACCGGTACGGGACAGCCCGTGACGGGGACGCCGGGGACGACGACGAACATCCCAGGCTACGCCGTCAACACCCAGAACGTCAACAGCGACTACAGCAAGTCGAACGCGACGACGAACTACGAGATCACGACGCACAAGAGCGATCAGGTCGTCACGCCGGGGGGCATCCGGCGCCTGTCGGCCTCCGTTCTCGTGGACGCGGAGAACTTGGACGATGAGGGTCTGAGAACCCTGCGCGAGATCGTATCGGGGGCCATCGGGTTCAACGAGGCGCGGGGCGATAGCCTGGTCGTGCGGGCGATGAAGTTCTCCACCGCCTTCGCCGACGCCATGGCGGCCGAGATGAGGCAGGAGAGGGTCATGCGCTACGCCTCTGGCTCCGTCGCCGCCCTGGTCATGCTGGGCCTGCTGACGGCCCTGATCCTCTGGCGGCTGCGGAAGCGCCGCGCCCGCATGGCCGTCATGGAGGCGACGGAGGAGGGACGGAAGGTGCCCACCATTCAGGAGATGCTGACGTCGCCGGACCTGTTGGCCTTCCAGGGCGAGCTCGCCGTGATCGAGGAGCAGTTGAAGGCCTATGCCAAGAACAACCCCGGAGAGGTCGCAAACCTGGTCAACGAGTGGCTGGCTTCCGACGAGTAAAGGAGTCCCTTAAATGCCTAAGTCAAACAGCGCCGCGCCGGGCGGCGTTTCCAGCAGAGAGAAGATCGCGGTCCTCATGGTTTCTCTGGGCAACGAGGTCGCCGCGGAGGTCTACAAGAAACTGGATGACCCCACGATCGAGCTCATCACCCTTGAGATAGCCAACCTGCGCAAGGTGTCGCCTGAGATCAAGCTTCAGGTGCTGAAGGACGCGCAGGAGGTGCTGATGGCCCGCGAGTTCATGGCCAGGGGCGGCGTGGACTACGCGCGGGACGTCTTGGAGCGCGCGCTGGGGCCGGAGAGGGCTCAGAACCTCCTGGCCCGCATCACGGCCAGCCTGCAGGTGCGCCCCTTCGACTTCATGAGGCATACGGACGCCCAGCAGATACTGAGCTTCATCCAGGGCGAGCACCCTCAGACCATTGCCCTGATCCTGTCCTACCTGGACCCGTCCCAGGCCGCCATGATCCTGAGCGGGCTGTCCCCGAACCTGCAGGCGGAGGTGGCCAAGCGCATCGCCCGCATGGACCGCATCACGCCAGAGGTGCTGAGGGAGGTGGAGCGCGTGCTGGAGCGCAAGCTGAGCACGGTGATGGGACAGGACTTCACGATGGCGGGCGGCATCGACGCGGTGGTGTCCCTCATCAACAGCGCGGACCGCACCACGGAGCGCAACATCATGGAGTACCTGGAGGAGAACGACCCCGAGCTGGCGGAGGAGATCAAGAAGCGCCTGTTCGTGTTCGAGGACATCCTGCGCCTGGACGACCGGGCGCTGCAGCGCATCATGCGCGAGGTGGACATGAAGGACCTCAGCCTGGCCCTCAAGGGCGCGACGGAGGAGCTCAAGGCGAAGTTCTTTAAGAACATGTCGAAGCGCGCGGCGGAGATGCTGAAGGAGGACATGGACTACATGGGGCCGGTTCGGGTCAAGGACGTGGAGGAGGCCCAGCAGAAGGTGGTCAACGTCGTCCGCGGACTGGAGGAGCAGGGCGAGATCGTCATCGCCACGGGCGGAGAGGACGAGCTCGTTGTCTAGGGCGCCTCAGCGGGTCCTGCGAGCGGTCCGCCTCCTTCCGGAAGCCGTCAAAATCGGTATCGAGCCGGAGCCTGCTCTTTCTCCCCAGCCGGAGGAAGAGCAGGATTTGCATGAGAGGGAGCCGAACCCGTCCGCGGATGAGGCGGTGGAGCCAGTGTCCGAGGGGCCGGACCCGGAGCTGTTGAGGCGGATCGAGGAGCTCCAGGCCGAGCTGGGGTCGGCGCGGGCGCAGCTGGCGGAGGCGTCGGAGGCCAGGGGCCGCCTGGAGTCCGAGATCGACGGCGTCAGGGCGGATTGTGACCGGCGCCGAAGGGAGCTGGAGGAGGGGGCCGCTGCGGCGGCGCAAGAGGCCGCCCGCGAGGCGCAGGAGCGCGGGCGCCGGGAGGGCTGGGACAAGGGGCACGACGAGGGGCTTGCGGCCGCGCGGGCCGAGGTGGAGAAGCAGTACCTGGACAAGTTCTCCGCGCTGACGGACTCCCTGGAGGGGATCCGACAGGGGCTGGAGGGGAGCTTTGCGGAGCTCGTGGCCCTCAACCAGCCGCGCCTGCTGCGCCTGTGGCAGGAGATGCTGGGGCGAATGCTGCGGCGCCGGGTGGAGCTGGACCCCGACGCGGTGGGGGCTATCCTGACGGACCTGCTCCCGCGCCTGAGCGACAAGAATCAGGTCGTCATCTACGTTTCCCCGGAGGACCACGCCTGCCTGGAGGCCGACGTGGATACGAGGTTTCAGGAGGCCCTGCGCGGCGTGCGTCGGCTGGAGCTGAAAGCGGACGCCAACGTGGACCGAGGGAGCTGCATTGTGGAAACGTCCCTGGGCGTCTACGACGCGCGGTGGCGGACGCAGCTGGAGCAGGTGGGCGGCATCGTGGACGATATCCTGCAGCAGGTCACCAAGGGTCCTGGGGGCCGGCAGGGAGCCCAGGGCTCAGCCGGAGGTGAGGGGCAGTGAGCGGGGCCGACGGCGCAGCGGCCGGGACCGATCTCCTCGCCGTCCTGGAGGCGGACCTTCGTCAGGCGCAGCTGGTGAAGGTCAACGGTCGGGTGGTGCAGGTGGTGGGCCTGGTGGCGGAGTCCCAGGGGCCGGACGTCCGGGTGGGCGACCTGTGCCACATCTGTTTTCGAAACGGGTCCAGCGCGCTGAACGCCGAGGTGGTGGGCTTTCGGGAGGACCGCGTCCTCCTGATGCCCCTGGGGAACCTGCAGGAGGTGGGGCCCGGATGCGACGTGGTGTCCACCAACCGGCCCCTTGAGGTTCCCGTGGGGCCGGCGCTCCTGGGGCGCGTCCTGGATGGGTTGGGACAGCCCATCGACGACCGGGGGCCCGTCGTCGCAAAGGACTTCTACCCCCTCCATGCGATGCCGCCCCACCCCCTGAAGCGCCAGATGGTGGATCGGCCCCTCTCCGTGGGGGTCCGCGTGATCGACGGGATGCTGACGCTGGGCATGGGGCAGCGAATCGGCATCTTTGCGGGGTCTGGCGTGGGCAAGAGCACGCTCCTGGGCATGATGGCCCGCTACACGACGGCGGACGTCAACGTCATCTCTCTGGTGGGGGAGCGCGGCCGGGAGGTGCGGGAGTTTATCGAGCGCGACCTGGGGCCGGAGGGGGCGGCGCGGTCCGTGCTGGTGGTGGCGACGTCGGACCAGCCTCCGCTCATCCGCCTCAAGGCAGCCATGACCGCCACGGCGATCGCGGAGTACTTTCGGGACGCGGGCAAGAACGTCCTCCTGATGATGGACTCCGTGACCCGCGTCGCCCGCGCGCAGAGGGAGATCGGGCTGGCGATCGGAGAGCCCCCGGCGACGAGGGGTTACACTCCCTCCGTGTTCGAGCTGCTGCCCCGGCTCCTGGAGCGCGCCGGCGCGGGGGAGCGGGGGAGCATCACGGGGATATACACCGTCCTGGTGGAGGGCGACGACATGAACGAGCCGGTGGCCGACACGGTGCGCGGCGTCCTGGACGGGCACGTGGTGCTGTCCCGCCGCATCGCCGCACGGAACTTCTACCCCGCCGTGAGCGTGCTGGAGAGCGTCAGCCGGGTCATGCCCTCCATCGTGTCCCGCGAGCACATGGAGGCGGCGGGCCGCATCCGGGACCTTCTGGCCACCTACGCGGAGTCGGAGGACCTCATCAACATCGGCGCCTACAAGGCGGGCTCCAACCTGCGCGTGGACTGGGCCCTGGAGCACTTGGAGAGCGTTCGGAGCTTCCTGTCCCAGCGCGTGGAGGAGCGGTCCTCCTTCGAGGAGACGGATCGCCTGATGCTCGCGCTGGCGCCGCGCCCCGACCCGTCCGCCCCGCCCCAGCAGGCCCAGCAGGAAGCGCAGAAGGAGGAGGCTCCGCGCCGGAGCGGAGCCCGCTTTGCCTCTCCTGTTTCCTCCTCGGTTCCTTATGAGGATTAATGGAGGTTTTGAGAGATGAACCAGCGTATTCAGAGGTTTGACCGCATCCTGAAGCTCCGGGAGGACGGCCGCCGGGCCGAGCAGGTCACCCTGGCGGCGGAGCGCCGGGAGGAGAGGGGCGTCATGGACCGCCTGTCGGCCCTTGAAGGGGAGAGGGCCGAGGCCATCGCGGAGTTCCGCGGCGGTGGCGAGAGGGTGACGAACGGCACGGACCTCTGGTTTCAGCGGCAGTTCATCGACGTCATCAACACGAACATCGACAAGGGCAGGCAGTCCCTGCAGGACGTCCGGCAGAGGATCCTGGGCACGGAGGCCCGGCTCGTGGAGCGCCACAAGGACGTGCGCATCATGGAAACCTACGTGGACCGCCTGAGGACGGCGGACTTCAAGGAGAGGCTCGACGCGGAACAGCTGGAGCTGGACGACGTGGCCACGCTGCACTGTGCGCGGGACAAGAGGGGAGGAAGATGACGTGATCGGACCCAATCTGGCTGGGGTCAATCGGGTGTTGAGCCGTATCGAGGAGATCGTGCAGCGCTCCATGCCCGACGTGCCGACCCAGGGGAACGCAAGGGATCGCTTCATCGACGTGCTGGACGAGGTCAGTCAGAGCCCAAGGCCCAGGGCCTCCAGCCGAACGTCCTACGAGGAGCTTCAGCCCGTGATCGATCGGTGCGCGGCGGACTACAACGTCGACTCCGAGATGATCCGCGCGATGATCGAGGTGGAGTCCGGCTGGAACGCGGACGCGGTGTCCGGGAAGGGCGCTCAGGGGCTGATGCAGCTGATGCCGCGAACGGCGGCCATGCTGGGCGTGTCCGACCCCTTCGACCCGGAGCAGAACATCGAGGGAGGAGTTAAATACATCTCCGACCTGACCGATAAATATAAGGGCGACGTCGAGCGAGCCCTTGCGGCCTACAACGCGGGGTCCGCCCGCGTGGATTCGGGAAATACCCCTTCCGCGACGGGCCGTTACGTCAAAAACGTGATGGCCCTGTACCATCGCTATCGGGAGGAGAGCTAAATGGCTGAGGAACGCACGCCCGCTACCGACGCCGGCCAGGCGGAGGAGAGGGAGGCCGCTCCGGCGGCGCCAAAGCCAGTCCAAAAGAGGCGGAGCAGCAAGTTCTCCTGGTTCCTGTGGCTTCTTCTCCTGGGGATCGGCGGGGCGGTGGGGCTTCATCTCAGCGGAATGTGGGATGGACGTCCCCTCTTCTGGAACGTCGTCCCCAAGATACCCTATGCAGGCCCCGCCCTGGCGGAGTTCTTCGAGGTCCCGAAGGAGTACACCCTGACGGCTGGCGAACGGCGGGCCCTGGAGCTTAGGGAGTGGCAGAGGCGCCTGGACGAGCGGGAGCGCTCCCTGGACGACCGGAGCGCGGCGCTGGAAGCCCTGTCGGGCGACCTGGCGGCCCGCCTCGCAGAGGTGGCGGCTCGGCAGGAGAGCCTCGACGCAGCCAGCCGTGACGTCGCCAGCGGGGCTGAGGCGACGCCGGCCGAGAAGGAGCTCATCAAGCAGATATCCAGGACGTACCAGGACATGTCGGCCCGCAACGCGGCCGCCGTGGTGGAACACCTGCGGGACCCGTTGGCGGTGGAGCTCCTGATGACGCTGCCGAACGAGGCGAGGGCCTCGATTCTGGGGAAGATGAACCCTCAGAAGGCGGCCCGGCTGACGGAGCTCATGTCGCGCCCCCAGCCCTGACGAGCGACAGGGGCAGCGGCCGTGTCCCCCTTTGGGTTGTGCCGGCCCTTTTTGAAAATTTCCGTGGAGCGCCTGCGGACGCTTCCCGGCGAGAGGACGTGAAGACGATGGCGGAAGTGCTCCCCTATATGCAGGTCAACATCCCGGCTCCCCGCGGAGGGGCGGGAAGGGACGCCCGCGGCTCTGCCTCACCGAAGGAAGGGGCGGAGCCCTTATCCTTTGAGAGCCTGATGGCGGAGTGCTCCGCATCTCAGGAGCCCGGTGGGGCCGCGCCGGAGGCGCGGAGATACCCTGCGCTGGAGCAGGTCTATTCCGCGATGCAGGGGAGCCTCTTCCCCTTCGGCAAGCCAGTGCTGGACCTCCTGGCCTCCATGGCGGAGGACCTGCAGACGAGCGCGCCGGAGGTGCTGGACCTGGCCGAGGACGCGGCGGCTGGCCTGCTGGACCGGCTGAGCGCGGAGGATCGGGAGCGCCTGAAGGCCCTCCTCTCGCGGATGGATGAGGGCGGGGCTTCAAACCTGAGGCAGCGCCTCCTGGCGGCGCTCCGTGGCGCGAAGGGCGCCGCGGCCCGCATGAGGGAGGCCTATAGCGTGCTGCTGCAGGCGCTGGATGGCGGGGCGGAGGGAGCGGCGGACGCTGCCCCGGAGGTCCCGACGCAGGAAGCGCCCCAGCCGGTGGAGGAAGGGCGGGACGAGCCGGGCGCCCCCTTCGCTCTGCACCCTGAAGGGCCGGAGGCCCCCGACGCTGTCCCAGTCCCCGCGCCCCGTCCCGAAGGGGCGACGGAGCCCGACGAGGGGCTGGAGAAGCCAGGTGCGGCGGGTGAGGAAGGACAAACGGTCGTGCCCCCGGAGCCGGCGGCCGCTCGGCTGCTCGGCGCCGATGTCGATGGGGCAGGGGCGCAGGCGTCGGGGATGGACGTCCTCCTTCGGGCTCGCCCCCGCCGCGGGGGCGCCGTTCAGGCGCCGGAGCGCCGGGTGGAGGTTGAGCCGCGCAAGGACGCGGAGCTGGCGCAGGGAGGCTCCCGCGACGAGGACGCTGCCCCGCGACGGGGTGCGGAGGTCCGCGGGGCCGGGGAGGCGGCCTCCCGTGAGGAGGGCGCCGGGACGCGGCAGGCCCCGTCGCAGGAGGGCCAGAGCGGCCCAGGAGGCCGCCGTGGCGGGACGGACCTTGGGCGCGCGTCCGTCGCAGAGCGCCGCGCCGGCGTAGGGGAGGTTCCGGAGCGCCGCCAGGAGCGGACGGACTTCCAATCCTTCTTTGAAGGGGTCCTCGCACACCGCCGGACCGCCGCGCGGGAAGCTCCAGCCCCTTTGAACTTGAACCCCAGGGCGGCGGACTTCACCCATGGCGAGGCCCTGCGGGAGGGGTTGGTGAACGTGGTGCGCTTCGTGCGGGCCGACGGCGCCCAAAGGGCGAGCGTCGTCGTGGACCCTCCCGCGCTGGGGCGGGTGACGGTGGAACTGGCCTCAGGGACGTCGGGGGTCGAAGCGTCCATTAAAGTCGCGAGCGAACAGGTCCGACAACTAGTGCAGGACCAGTTGTCCCAGCTCAGGATGACGCTGGAGCAGCAGGGCGTCCAGTTGGCCCACTTCGCGGTGGACGTTCAGCAGGACGAGGGCCGCGGACAGCGGGACACGGGCCGGGACGGACGCCGGCACGGGCGTCGCATTGAGGTGGTGGAGGACGAGCCCCTGGAGTTCCGGGTGGACCTGGAGCAGGGGATGCTCTGTTGGGTGGCCTGAGCGCCCGGTGTGTCTTTTGAGATCGACGACTTTATGACATAAGGGAGGACCTTATCATGCCCGTGAACGGCATAGCCGGCGCAGCGAATACGGACCCGTCTGCCGCCACCGGAGCGGTCCGGCAGAACGAGCTGGACAAGAACGCATTTTTGAAGCTGCTCATTGCGGAGCTCTCGAACCAGGACCCTCTGAACCCCATGGAGGACCGCGAGTTCATCGCCCAGATGGCCCAATTCAGCAGCCTTGAGCAGATGCAGAACATGAACAAGACCCTCGAATCCATGGCGCAGGCCAGCAAGTTCGACGCGGTGAGCTACATTGGCAAGGCCGTTTCCTTCAACAAGCTCACGAAGGACGCGGAGGGCAAGGAGGTCGAGACCCCGACGGCTGCCCTCGTGCGGGCGGTGTTCTTCGACCCGCAGAAGGGGCCGATCCTGGATACCGCGGAGGGGCAGGTGGAGCTCGCCAAGGTCTTGGGCGTAGCCGCCCCCTGATCAGGAAGATAAGCGTGGAGCGGGCACAGCCTGCGAATGCTATAAAGACGGAAGATGGCTGAACCCTCAGGACGAGGGGCGACGGTTTCGCGGAGCGACAGATAGAAGCGCTTATCGCAGGAGGGTTTTACGAGGATGCTCAGATCATTGATGACGGCGGTCACGGGCGTTCGGGCACATCAGACGATGCTCGACGTGACGGGCAATAACATTGCCAACGCCAACACCACGGGATTTAAGAAGGACTTCACGATTTTCGAGGACCTGATGTATCAGGCGCAGAAGAACGCCACCGGACCCAGCGATGGCATGGGCGGCATCAACCCCGCACAGGTAGGCCTGGGCACTCAGGTGGGCGCCATTGAGACGATCTTCACCCAAGGCGCGGCGTCCTACACGGGCAACCCGTCGGACATGATGATTCAAGGCAAGGGCTTCTTCGTCTATAACGGCGGCGGCAGCAACCTCTACAGCCGTGCGGGGGCCATCATCCAGGACAAGAATCAGGACTTTGTCCAGGCCGGAACGGGTTATAAGCTGCAGGGCTACGCCATGGAGCGAGACCCGCTGAGCCCCACGCGCTTCGTCCAGGCCAACAACCTCAGCACGGTCAACGTCCCCATCGGCAAAAAGCTGGACCCAAGGGCTACGAGCGAGGTGAAGTACCAGTGCAATCTGGACAGCCGCAGCTCCGCCTATCTTCCCTATGGCTTCCCGGACCTTCCCTATAACGAAAAATGTGGATGGCCTGGGAACCCCAGCGGCAAGGCCAAGATCAAGATGGACGGCGTGGAGTACGACATGAGCTTCAAGACGAACCTGGCGTCCGCGGACGGCAAGGGATACCTGACCGTCACCGTCGAGAACGGCGGGCAGAAGCAGGAATTGGTCTTCGACATGGTGGGGATCGACGGCGGCAAGCCGAAGCTGGCGGCGGGGACCCACGTGCCGGCTGCGCCGGTTTTTCCGGGCACCAATCCCCCCGTGGCCATGACGCTCGACTACGACGACTCCGCGGGCGGCCTGAAGATCAAGAATCCGAGCGGGGCTACGGTCTTCGAGTACAACCTCAAGGCCGACATGCGCTACGCGTCCTTCACCCTCAAGAACGGAGGGGTCGAGACCCCCGTTATCGCGGAGTTCGACGAAAGCCCCAGCAAGCTGTCGGGGACGCCGGTGACTCTGCGCATGTGGTATCCCGACGCGGGGGGAACGGGGATGGTTCCCCTGACGGCCACGGTTCACTTCAAGCCGGACGGCAAGTTCGATTTTGTCGAAAAGATAACGGGTACGTTCCCGGCTGGGTTTACCGCGGATAACCTCAAGGTGGCGGTCGTCGGCAGCGGGTCGGGGCTGGCGGTCCAGCAGGCCAAGGACCTCGTGAATCCCAAGGAGCCCTTCGACACCTTGGCCCAGATCAATCAGGGCGGTTTCCACCAGACCAAGAAGACGATCTACGACTGCCAGGGCAACCCCTATACGCTGGAGGTCAACTTCAAGAAGATCACCGAGAACCGCTGGCGGTGGGAGGCCTTTCTTTTGGACTCCGAGGGGAAACAGGTGA
>ERZ772917.440-NODE-440-length-29814-cov-27.213448_pt1 | contig 29814 bp, 33 predicted proteins | sample MGYA00511187_ERZ772917 | MGnify/ENA primary metagenome ERZ772917 (study PRJEB29015, sample SAMEA2737925) | human oral metagenome | biome: human oral; feature: human-associated habitat; material: dental | place: China | collected 2012 ...
TTGGCAATAGCTTCATAGTCAGATATTTTCAACGATTTCATGGACCCCTGCGAAGGTCTAACACCTGGCGTCCGCGGCGCTCCTGGCATAACTACCAACAAATTAGAGCCTAAGCTTGAAATAGAATTTTCAATATCTTGCTTTACTCCATTACCAATAGATACCAATGCAATAACGGCAGCTACACCGATAATGATACCTAACATGGTCAAGAGAGATCGTAATTTATTTGCAACCAAGGAAGCCCATGCCATTAAGAAACTTTCTTTATACATTAGGCACCTCCTTTAGAGGAGTTATATTAGGATTAAGCGAGTCCTCTACAATTAAGCCATCATTCAAGACCACGTTACGACTAGCATACGTAGCAATGTCCGGTTCATGAGTAACGAGAAGAATCGTACGACCTTCATCATGAAGACCTCGAAAGATATTCATAACATCGATTGTCGACTTGGAATCAAGATTCCCTGTCGGCTCATCGGCCATAATAATAGCAGGATTATTTGCTAAGGCACGAGCAATCGCTACACGTTGTCGTTGTCCCCCAGACAACTCGGATGGCAAGTGATCCATACGATCGCCCAAGCCCACAGACTGCAATAGTTGAGAAGCCCGTTCAATGCGCAACTTTTTATTTACACCGGCGTAAATCATAGGTAGTGCTACATTTTCAAGGGCAGTTAATTTTGTTAACAAATTAAAATTTTGAAATACAAAACCTATTTGTTTATTACGCACATATGCAAGCTCATCATCAGATAAGGTAGCCACCTCATCTCCATTAAGCCGATAAGAGCCCGTTGTAGGGCGGTCCAAACATCCGAGAATATTCATAAAGGTAGATTTACCGGAGCCTGATGGACCCATAATGGATACAAACTCACCCTTATTGACAAGCAAATCAATGCCATGTAGAACAGGTACTGATAATTTGCCATTCACATAGGTCTTTGTAATCCCTTGTATGTCAATTACTGTTTGGTTCATAAGCACCTACCTTTAGAATGGTCCAGCTACATTATTCTTTGGCGCATTCACATCACCACTCACGATGATTTCGTCACCTTCAGACAAACCTTTTAGAATTTGAACATTAGTATCCCCAGTTACACCTGTAGAAACAGCGGTACGTACTGGTTGACCATCTTTTATAACATATACATACTCGCCTTGTTTATCCGTACGAACGGCAGTAAGAGGTACAACTAATGTATTTTTAATATCTTCACCAAAAATTGTGGCACGAGCCGTCATAGAAGGTAAGAAATTGCCTGAAATATTTTCAGGAATTTGAACTTTAACCGTATAGTATACTACGCTCGTACTTGTAGCACCCATGTTACCTTTTGTACCCTTTGCAATTTCAGCTACATAACCTGTGAAGGTTTCACCTGGCTTAGAGTCTACAGTAAACTCTACTTTAGCCCCTTGTTTGATATTGCCAATATCTGTTTCATCTACAGTAAGATAAATCTCTAAATTTTTTAAATCTGCAATGGTAGCAATAATCATTTGTGTGGAGATACCAGTACTAATAGTTTGACCTGCTTTTAGTGGTGTACCTACAACAGTACCAGACATTGGAGCTGTAATCGTAGCATCACTTAAATCCGCCGCAGCACGTTCATAGGTAGATTTAGCACGTTCATAAGCTGTTACAGAATCATCATATGTTTGTTGTGCAATAGCATCTTGAGCCGCCAAAGATTTATAACGATTCATATCAAGTTCTGCTTTAGCCAAAGCTGCACGGGCATCATCAACAGAAGCTTGTAATTGACGTGTATCAATGTAAGCGATAACTTGCCCCGCCGTAACTTGATCATTCTCTTTAACTAAAACTTTTTCAAGTTTACCAGCAACATTTGTAGAAACATCTACATAATTTACAGGGTTAATAGTACCTGTGGCACTGATACTAGTTTTTACATCACCTTTTTCTACCTTGCCAGTAGTATATAAAGTTTGTGTTTGACTTGCATTTAGACTATCTAAGTAGAAATATGTGCCGCCACCAAGAACACAAAGAACAACCGCACCAGTCACTATGCGTTTACGATGCTTTCGTAAGAACTCTTTCATTATGATCTCCTTTTTTAAAGATGAAGATATATTAAAAAGATATTAATTCTATATAAACACATATAGTATTTTTAAATTATACAGCACCAATTACTTTTATGCAATATAATTTCATTATTGAATAACTTATGATATATAAAAAAAATGGCCCTTACGGGCCATTAACTGCTCAATATAGATAATAATCTATAATCCATCTCATTAATTGGGAATTCAAGTCGTTCTGCCTCTTCATAAGATAGTGCGCGAATATGACCATCTATATACCCTACTAATCGATTATCTACACCACTCATCAAAAGATTAAGACAGGCTTCACTCATACGAGCCGCTAAAATAGCATCAAATGCCGATGGGCCTCCACCACGTTGTAAGTATCCTAACACGGTTAGGCTAGGATCAAATTCCGTATGCTCCTTGATGAAAGCTTTCACCTCACCACTGTTATAGGCACCTTCCGCAACTAGGATAACACTATATTCCTTACCCCGAATTTGTGTTTCCTTTAAGTGGCGACACACCGCATGTAAAGGCATTGGATTTTCAGGAACTAATACTATTTCCGCTCCACAGGCAAGACCAGCTTTTAATGCAATATGGCCGGCTTTTCGCCCCATGACCTCTACAATAGCTACACGTTCATGGGAGTTTGATGTATCACGAATACGACCAACTGCATCAACTACCGTATTAAGAGCCGTATCATATCCTATCGTATATTGCGTGCCACCCATGTCATTATCTATAGTACATGGAATAGTCATAGTGGACATGCCAAGTTTAGATAAACTTGTAGCACCACGCATGGAACCATCCCCACCAATAACGACCAGATGGTCAATGTCATGAGCTTTCAAAATATCATAAGCTTTTCGTTGAATCTCTTCATTTTGAAATTCTGGAAAACGAGCCGTTTTCAGCATCGTGCCACCTTGTGTTATGATGCCACCAACGTCTCGATTCGATAAGGGAAATATCTTTTCCTCAATAATACCTAAATAGCCACGCTCAATGCCAAACACTTCAAAGCCTTCATATATAGCTTTTCTAGTTAGCGCTCTTATGGCGGCGTTCATTCCAGGTGCGTCTCCGCCGCTTGTTAGTATTGCGATTTTTCTCATATCCATTACCCCCTTGTGGTGTACGTTTTTTGGATATACTATCTGCCTTACGTTCTTTATCCGTTTGATAAGAAGTCTTTTTTTTATGACGTTTATCATACCGGACTTTATTAGATATTGCTTTATCTGATACTACTTCAGTAACTTCTTTTATTCTACTTTGATGATTATTAAATTGTATTTCACTAGATGCTACTTTAGCATCCACATCGTTTGTATCATTGGGTTGACGTCTTGCTTTAAATTGCACATCTGAGGCCTCTAATTCGTCCTCGATACGATGTATGAAATCATAGGTCCGACCATTTGTTGTGTCTAGTACAAAATCGCACTGCTTATACACGGGCTTCCACGATTGTATCATAGCATGTACAAAGGCATTTACATTATTATAGTCCATAGTTGGTCTTTTCCCAACGCGGCGATTCACACGACTCACAATACGGAATTGTGCAGCTCGGATGCCAATAATATAAGAATATTTTTTTAATACCTTTAAGGTGCGATGTTCAATAGGAAAATTACCACCTACAGAAATCACTGCTTCGTGGTATAAGCAAACCTTTTTTAGTACATCCATTTCAGCACGGCGGAATGCTTTTTCTCCTATCTTTTTAAATATTTCAGCAATGGGCAACCCAAAACGACTTTCTAATACGCGATCGGTATCTACAAATTGCCACCCCTTGCGTTCCGCAAGGTTCCTGCCAAAGTGACTTTTACCACTTCCCATAGAACCGATAAGCATAATATTGCGTTTTATTATCATGTATCATGTGCCCCTTATTATTACATATCCTTCATTGTACTATAAAATGACACAAAAACAAAGACAGACTATAGACATAAAATCTATAATCTGTCGCTATATAATACACCTGATTTTAATTAAGGCTTTACAGTTGATTTGACTGCACAGTGCACATAAACCACATTACCTTTACGTTCTATATCTTCTATTTCTATACGGCGTGAAGGGTCCTTTTGTTCAACAGTATTAATCCAGTTAATCATACGCTCTGTACTACCTAATAGCGTTAATTCTAGTATACCTTCATGCTCATCAGTACTGACAATCATTAATGGCTCTCCTTGCAAGGAATCAAAAATACTTGTATAAGAACTTGTATTAGATGTCTTGTTCTGTGTAAAAGATGCTAATAGTTTTGCTTCATTAGACACTATATAATCCGACTCAGCATTCATTTGTATAAGATAATTATCTTGTTGATTTTTTATGTTATTATTTTTTTCATCTAAATAGATATGCCCATATATAGAAAGGCTAATGAGCATCCCCCACAATACTAGAACCAATAGTATTCTCTCGATCTGATACGTTGTGCTCTCTTTTAGATCCATCCATATGGAATGTATAAACACCTTTATCTGCTTTAACTGTTCCATGACACTCCATCCCTACTAATTTTTGTTGGAGAATAGCAATAAATTTGCGACATACTTCATCACTTGTACCTATACCATCCATACTAATACGTCCCTCCTTAACACTAAGATGTTGTAAACTAATATGTTCTGCCATGGCGGCATCAAGAATATATACCACCAGAGTATTAGGTAATATATCAAACTGATTTTTAGGGAGTTTATTCTTTATTATCTTATTTCTTATTTCCATTAATTCACCGTATTGTTGATGTATTTCTTGATACTGAGTATTTGCTTGCAATTGTACAAAATCTGTCTTCTGATTTTCATAACTACGATAGCTTGACCAGCAACTATATAAGGTAACAAATCCTACGATAACGTATATAAAACTTATCCCGTAAAGAAAGTATCGATAGGTGTGCCATAAACCATGCCATCGTAACGAGCGAGGCATTAAGTTAATACGTCTATTCTTACCATCCCAATCCAATCCATTTAAGCCCCCTTGCTGCCATACCAATAGCCATATCCCAATCTATTTGTCCTTGCTTGCAACGATTACGACCTCGACCTAAGAATAATAATGGAATATATTCAGTTTCGCCATACATGGAGATTATGCCTTCCATATCTGTCCGTTCTTCGTTTGTTATAGATTCTAACCCATACATTCGAACCCCCTGAATCTCATCCATACCAAAGTCTTGTAACCTCACTTCTAACTTATCCATAGCTTCAGCTACATCGCTACCTGTAATAGGTACCGTACACTCTTGAATGCATATATCATTCCACCAAAGCCATAAATGCATGGAGCCGTCTTCCACAACGCCTGTTACAGTACCACTACGCCGCATCAAACAGTAACAAATAGGAATAGGCCAAAAATCAATAACATCAACGGGTGCATAAGTATCTCGTATACCTTGTTTCAAAAGTTCTAGAGAATGTCGATCTACAGCTACCATAAACATATGATAATTATGGCGTGGATATTCCCGACGACATGCATCCATTTGGAAACTATCCCCATCAAAGCTAAAGTAGTCTTCTACATTCCACTTTATGAACTCCTTCATATCAAAATCGTGGGGATCATAGGGTGCCACATGCATTTGTGTATCGATATTAGCAACAATACTATAGGCTCCTTCATCTAAATCATATGTTTCTATAAACTTTGTAACGTCTTCATCAATAGGTCCCGTACGCTTCATTTCTAACGCATCAGTAATGACCATTGTTTTATTTTCTATATGGGCGGTAACACATACAATATGTTCATCAGTTATACATACTCCAGAATGTATTTTCTTTTTTCGTTTCATAGAATCACCTCAATAAGGTTTTACCTTTATAACATGCATATGTTTTTCTCTATCTACGGTCACATACATATGTACACGACTCACGATTTCACTATTCTTCAGTCTTCCATAACTCATAATATGACGCGGATTATCTGTTGAGCTGTCCGCTTCAATAGTAATCTCTACATTTTCATCATCTATCACAACTAGTTTATTTTGAAAGTCCCATACATTTCCTAATTTACAATAGCCAACAAACCAATGAGCACCTCTTTGTGCCGCGTAATGAGCTTCTTCCAAATGCAATTCATCTACCACATTACTTTCACATATTTGTCCTATACGAAGCCCCATAAAAGCTAATAGTAATAAAAAGGACATCGTAAGTATCGCTATATATGTAATAAAGCCCGCGTTATGGGCTCCTATGTTCATGACTTGTCTCCTCTTTACTTTTATACCAATCATAAATAGCACTCTGCCCAATAGAGACCTCATATATGGTCAGTCCTCCATAACCACTTGTATATTTCCTATCATTAACAAAACGATTGTTAATATACCAGCGCAAATATACGGTCCCATTAGTATCTACACTAAAAGGATACTCCTGAGTATAGCCCACATTTCGTTTATCTGTAGTTCCTACAATTCGACTGCCACTAACAGGTTGCAAACTACCATCTGTTAATTTTCTGTATAGTGCATGACGTTGTACGGTTAAAGTTGTACGCTTTGTATCGTGAATATATAAACTCTTATTATGGTCTTCTACACTAACCTTCACAGGGTTCCATATCATTTGAGCCACAACCATACGTCGTGTATATCGACCATCCTCCATCATAGCTACACTATCCAGTAATTTAGCATCCCACATAACTGCATAAAATACGATGCCTAACAATATGGTAAGAACTATGACAGAAATCGTCATACTAATGAGCGTAGAATACAAAATAAATCCCATATTATTTCTATTCTTATTCATATTTTTATTCTTATTTTTATTTCTATCTGTTATAAGATTCTGCTTGTATTCTTTATCCTTTCCAATTACCTTTTCTATATCCTCGCCCTTCAATGTATCCCCTCCAAATCAACTGATAGCGAGTAAACAATAGATTGATTATCGATGGCATCTACTGTTAATCGTTGTAAAGATACACCTTCTATCACTACAGGCTTTATATGTGTTTTATAGGTAATTTTTTCACTAGGACTCATAGTGAATTGAGAGTTATATACACCTACTTCTATTGTTCCAGTTTTATAGTAAGAAGCTTTGGCCCTTTCTAAATACGTTATTGTATCTTGCAATATATGATCCCAATAATACGCCTTATATATCGTAAGAGTAGCCATCCAAAATATAGATAATACAATAGGTAAAATGAGCATGATTATAGCAGCTGATATTAAAGCATCGCCATACATAAATCCTTCAGTGCACTTCTTCCCACCTAATACGCCCCGTTTGTACAGATATCCAGATGCGATTTTTCTCACCACTTTCACGATCTTTTAAAATAATTTCTGTCCCATCATAAGGTAAGCCTAAAGCTGAAAAAGAAATAATGGTCATAGACCGCGTGCTCTCAATATTTGGCGGCAATGATATGTTTACCGTATGATGATTGGCATCTTCCTCTAAAGTGTAACTATCCTTATTTAATATAAAAAGCATTCTCCCTTTACCATTAGATTTATGCCCTAGCATAGACCAAAGTTGAACTTTCTTGAGCATATACACCACCTCTTGCGTAGTACCATTTAAGGTATATCGACTAGGTGTTATTACAATAGGTAAAGCAATAGAGATGAGCAGTAAAATTAAACCAAGCGTAATAATCCATTCCGCCAGTAAAGACCCACTTTGACGATTTATAAGTTGTACCTTAACCATTGGTAAAGCACCTCCATATAGGAACCCCCATGTAAGGCACACCATCCACCAAAGCATAGAAAGGGACCAAAAGGGATGTATCGATTACGATAACCTGTTAGTAAGAGATAGAGAGAACCAACACAAAATGCTACGTAAAAGAAACATATAATTTCCCATGGCGAGAGCCACATTGCAATAGCAGAAAACCATTTAATATCTCCTATGCCAAAACCTTTATGGCTGATCAAACGAAGTCCATATGTAATAGCTCCTACGCTCATAACACTTAACATGGTTACTAACATAGATTTATCATTTATATAGCTATACATAATTCCCCCTATTACAAGAGCTAGTGCTCCTTCATCGGGCAATATATAGTAATGCATATCGATGGTAGCACCTGCTATGATGATGAGTGAAAACGCAGCATACAAAGCAATGTGAGTATAAGGTATTGCTTTCAATGAAAATATAACAGGCAGAACTATAGATGCTATATATACAATGAGCCCTATTACATAATTGGTCCCTTTCATACCTTGTCCTTTCATATATCTAACAAGTGTACTTCTTAACCTATACAAAACAATTAAGGTACACTAGGTGCTTTAACAACAACAGATTTTGAGGTCCCACCACTGACTACTTCATAAGTAATAGTGTATTCTTTTCCTTTTGCAGTCTTAACATGTTCAGTAAGATAACCTTCCTTATATAGATTTTCTACTGTTGGAGGTGTATCGACATTTTTATCAATCATATACAACTGAGTGGCATTTTTTATAATTTGAATATCTGCTGTTTCCTTAGCGTTTCGAGCTTTATCAGCAGCAGATAAGAATTGTGGCATCGCAATAGCTGCTAGTATAGCAATAACTGCCACTACAACCATTAATTCAACGAGAGTAAATCCGGCTTTTCTCGATTTTTTAAACCCTTCTCGAACACTAGAAATATGTAATCGATCTACGACCCATTGACCGCACATTTCTAATCGATGATTCATTCCATGAATCATATACATAACAGAATTCATAATATCCTCCTTTTTAATAGTTAAATAGTAACATTGTCTATTGCCCTCCTAAGTTGGCAATGGACGTAAATAAGGGATACATAACAGATACAACTAATACGGCTACACCAATTCCCATTACGGTTAGTAGAATCGGTTCCAACAATCGTTCTAAACGAGCAATATATTTTGAAAGTATAGATTCATAGTAGTATCCACAGTGGTTTAACATTTTTACTAATTCGCCACTCTCTTCTCCAATGGAGATCATTTGCCATATAAAAGAATTTCCTATTTGACCACTACGCAAACTTTCTTCAAATGAGTGTCCTGATAATAACTTTGCTTCCACCTGTTCACTACATTCAGCACCATATATATTCCCCCACAAAGGGCGAGTGATATTCATGGTGTGAATAATAGAGATACCAGAATCTAGTAAGAGAGCCCAAACTTTTAACATGCTTGTATAGTACACACAAGTACTCCATTGGTATCGGTGAGCCAATAGCCAAAGCCAACGATGTACTTTACACTTTATACTATGTTGTTTATAAGCAAATGCTAATGAACCTATTACAACACAATGTATAGCTATTACCATTAGAGGATGCGATTTTAACCCTTGTCCTAATACAAAAAGAGCTCGCGTCATCAAAGGTAATGTAATATGCATAGTGGTAAATACATTTTCAAATGAAGGAATAATAAACAATATGGTGACTAGAAAAAATATATTCATCATTAAAAGAAGAAATAAAGGGTAAGAAATAGCACTTATAACCTTTTGTTTCAGCTGCCTCTCCCAATCATAGTGACGGGATATATATTGTAAACTTTCACCCAAGGTGCCCGCTGCTTCACCACTTTCTAGTAAAGCCAAAGCAATAGGAGGACATCCTTCACTTCGTAAAGCTTGTGATAAAGTCTGACCACGCTCTATGGATTCATATAAAGCTGTATAGAGTAGTCCTCGTTTCCCCTGGCAGAGTAACTGTAAGGCACGCCGTAATGGAACACCAGATTCAATGAGTAGACCTAATTGATAAGTCACATCTACCACCATAGTATGATTCCATTTATGTTTCTTTTTTTCATCCTGCAACGATATCCTATAAATTTTATAGCCATCTCGTTTTAACCGTATTGCAATTTCCTGTTCTGAGTCACCCCACATCAAACCTTTTTCTGTTTTATCTTGATTATTTTTTACGACATATTCATAAGCCTCCATATATCCACCTACGATAATTGTTGATCAAGCAAGGTATGTAATTGTTGTTGAGCTCCATATTGTGCCTTTACATCTCGCACAGCCATTTCTAATGTTTTCATTGGTAGTTGTGTTTCTTGGATAGAAATGATTTGTGGTTCCTTACGGGTCCGTATCAAATTTGCTACTGCATGGGTATTTAGCAAAATATCACGAATAGTAATGAACTTTTTATTCCATCGAAGTAAACGCTGACATATAACGGCACGTAACACTTGAGATATTTGATTGCGTACCTCTTCTTGTTGCTCCCCAGGAAACAGTGAAATCATACGATGAACAGCCATCACTGCACGCTGTGTATGCATGGTCGCCATTACAAGGTGACCAGTCTCTGCCGCATGAAGTGCCGCTTCAAGAGTTTCACGATCTCGAAGTTCGCCTACCATAATGACATCCGGATCCTCTCGTAAGGCATCTCGAATACCATCTGACATAGTATTGATATCAGCACCTAATTGTCGTTGATGTATTAAAGACTTCTTAGGTGCAAACTCAAATTCTATGGGGTCCTCTAAGGTAATAATGTGCCGCTCCATAGTCTGATTAATGTAATCAATACAACAAGCTAAGGTAAAACTTTTACCACTGCCTGTAGGTCCACAAACAAGCAATAGACCATCATGTGCTTCACATAATTTTTGTAACAGTTGCCCCTCACTATTGTCATCTAACTTTAGTTGTTGATGACAGAGTAATCGTAATGTACCACATATAGTCTGATTAGCTCGATATAGATGAATACGGATCCGTACACCACAACAGGAACAAGCCTCATCAAGCGACTGCCACTCATAGGAGGCTATACCACAACGGCGCAAGATATCCTCGATTAATTCTGTAGTACACATAAACGAAGTAGCCTTTAATCCATCACCATGTCGCAAATAGATAGGCTGCCCACATTGTAGATGAATATCTGTTGATGATAATTGTATTGCCATTTCTACAATAGTTTCTAAACTTTCACTCTTACAACATAAGTCCACAACGATGCACCTCCTCTATAGATGTAACATGCTGAGATACGGCCTCACGAGCAGACTCTTCTAATGACAATAATAAATGTGTTTCTAATTGGTCCCAATGAGCCAAATTAGCTGGTATTTCTAAGTATTCAAATAAAGCAGTCCGTCCTTGATATACTGTACCATCGAATTTTCGTACTAGCCGTTGTGCAATAGCTCCCATTAATGTAGCCCGTATTAAATACGGCTCTACGCCCATATCCATGAGTCGCGTTACAACGCCTATAGCTGTATTGGTATGTATAGTAGATAATACGCGATGCCCCGTTAAAGCAGACTTAACGGCTAACTCTGCGGTCTCCTTATCCCTAATTTCACCAATCATAATCGTATCTGGATCTTGCCGTAATACAGACCGAAGACCTTTGGCAAAGGTAAAACCAATCTTTTCATTAATACCAATTTGGATAGCCCCTTTTATTTCAGCCTCTACAGGATCTTCTAGACAGATTAACTTTGTTTCCTCTAGATTAAGCATACGTAACATGGCGTATAAGGTGGCGGTCTTACCACTGCCAGTCGGCCCACAAATAAGCAACAAGCCATAAGGACGTTTCAATAATTGTGCAATATGCTCAAAAATATCTGTTCGCATCCCTAGCCCTTTTAAATCTTTATGGCTCCCTTCATTCCCCATAAGGCGACATACTAAGGTTTCTCCGTATAGGCTAGGCAATGTAGACACACGCATTGTTACAGACTTATCTTTATGACTCCAAGCCCAACGACCATCTTGGGGTAAACGCTTCTCGCTAATATCTAGAGAACTACACACCTTGATGCGGTTGATAATGAGTTCAGCCTCCTCAAATGATACAGTCATGTAATGTTGCAGCAGTCCATCTTGTCGTAACCGAACATGAACACCACTTTTAACGGGATCAAAGTGGATATCGCTTACATGGTGTTCTAAGGCATACAAGATAATATCGTCTAATGTTACGTCTACATACATGGTCACCTCCAATACCTTGCGGTATGTTTTTACCTCACACTAGCGTATGGCGTTATAGGTTTCGACATCAGCCTCTAAATCCCTCTTTTATTTTTAAAAATCCACGAAGCGAAAACTTTTCTATTTTTAGACATACAAAAAAGGCGCCCCGAAGGGCGCCCTTATTAAACTGTTAGATATAACGTTTCTTATTTCAAGTTATAAAAAACATCATTACCTTTATATTGTGCTGTTTCATATAACATTTCTTCAATACGAAGTAATTGATTATATTTTGCTACACGTTCAGAACGAGCTGGTGCACCAGTCTTAATTTGACCAGCATTTACAGCTACAGCAATATCCGCAATGAATGTATCTTCTGTTTCACCAGAGCGGTGAGAGACTACGCAAGTATAACCAGCACGTTTAGCAAGTTCCATAGCATCGAAAGCTTCAGTGAGGGTACCAATTTGATTAACTTTTACTAGAATGGAGTTACCTACACCAAGTTCAATACCACGAGCCAAACGTTTTGTGTTAGTTACAAATAAATCGTCACCAACAAGTTGTACGCGATCGCCAAGACGATCTGTCAACAATTTCCAACCGTCCCAATCTTCTTCAGCAAGACCATCTTCGATGGATACGATTGGGTATTTACCTACTAAGTACTCATAGAAGTCAACCATTTCAGCTGCTGTTTTAACTTTACCTTCACCAGCAAGATTGTATACACCATCTTTATAGAATTCAGAAGATGCGGAATCAAGAGCCAATTTGAAGTCTTTACCAGGTTCATAACCAGCAGTTTTGATTGCTTCACAAATTACCTCTAATGCTTCTTCATTAGATGCCAAGTTTGGAGCAAAACCACCTTCATCACCTACTGCAGTACTAAGACCTTTATTGTGAAGTACAGATTTTAAAGTATGGTATACTTCTGCACAGCTACGAAGAGCTTCTGCAAAGGATTCAGCGCCAACAGGCATAATCATGAATTCTTGGATATCTACGTTATTGTCTGCATGAGCGCCACCGTTCAAGATATTCATCATAGGAACTGGTAACTCTTTTGCATTAAAGCCACCAAGGTATACAAATAATGGCAGATCCAAAGATTCAGCTGCTGCACGAGCTACTGCCATAGATACGCCAAGAATTGCGTTTGCACCAAGGTTAGATTTATTATCTGTACCGTCAAGTTGCAACATCAAGTTATCGATTGCCACTTGTTCTGTAGCGTCATAACCGATAAGAGCAGGACCGATTTTAGCATTTACATTATCGATAGCTTTTAAAACGCCTTTACCTAAGTAACGAGATTTGTCACCATCGCGTAATTCTACGGCTTCAAACATACCTGTGGAAGCACCGGATGGAACAGCCGCTGTAGCAATAGTACCATCTTCTAAACATACTTCAACTTCAACAGTTGGGTTACCGCGGGAATCTAAAATCTCTCTTGCAATGACTTGTTCAATTACTGCCATTTTTTCACCTCATAAAATCTAATAGACGGGTTGTCTTTTGACAGCCCTAATATATATTGAGCTATATCATACAAATAGTTATAACTCTGATTAACTACCAATATAGTGAAAGCTCTATATTATGCTTTATGCACTAAACTATGTCCTGTCATGGCTGTTGGTTGTTCTATACCAGCCAAGTCTAATAATGTAGGCGCAATATCACATAGTTTACCAGCTTCTAATGTAGCTGTTTTAAGTGTGTCGCTCATTAAAATTAAAGGAACTAAATTCGTAGTATGTGCCGTATGCACCTTACCGGTTTCATGGTTGACCATAAGCTCAGCATTGCCATGGTCTGCTGTAATCAACAGATGACCATTTTTGCTGCGAATAGCCTCTACAATACGCCCCAAACAAGTATCCACAGCTTGAACTGCTTTAACAGCGGCTTCAAAGCTACCCGTATGACCGACCATATCTGGATTAGCAAAGTTCAAAATGATCATATCATACGTTTCATCTTGAATTGCTTGTACAACCTTATCGGTCACTTCATAAGCACTCATTTCTGGTTGTAAGTCATAGGTTGCAACTTGTGGGGATTTTACGAGAATTCGGTCCTCACCCTCAAAAGGTTCCTCTTCACCGCCATTGAAGAAATATGTAACATGAGCATACTTTTCTGTTTCTGCGATGCGCAATTGACGATAACCGCCAGCACTTAGCACTTCGCCTAATGTTTCAGATAATGTATCCTTTTCATACACGATATGTACCGGCAAACCGTCCTCGTATTTAGTCATAGTTGCCATATACAGAGATAGTTGTTTCCGTTTAAAACCATCAAATTCAGGTAGTACTAAAGCTTTTGTAAGTTCTCGACCTCGGTCTGGACGGAAGTTACAGAAGATGACAGCATCACCATTTTTGATGGTTCCTTCACCATCAATGACTGTAGGAAGAACAAACTCATCTGCTGCATCTTTATCATAGGACTGTTGCACGGCTTCACAAGCAGATGCAGCTGTTTCACCTTGACCATTTACAATCGCATTGTATGCCAACTCAACACGATCCCAACGATTATCGCGGTCCATCGCATAGTAGCGACCACTCACAGTAGCAATCTTGCCACAGTTTAACTCAGCCATATACGCTTCTAAGTCTTTTAAATAACCTTGTGCACATTGCGGAGCTACATCACGACCATCGAGCAAAGCATGTACATACACATGCTCGATCCCATTATCATAAGCTCCTTTAATGACTGCCTTAATGTGATCTAAGGAGCAATGCACATTGCCGTCTGAAACTAGGCCTATAAGATGTAAGCTTTGCTTTTTAGCTACTTCGTATAGTTCCTTCATAACAGGACGATTATAAAACTCACCGGACTCGACATCTTTAGTAATACGAGTCAAATCTTGATACACGATGCGACCAGAGCCAAGATTTAAATGGCCTACTTCAGAGTTCCCCATTTGACCTTCTGGAAGGCCTACCGCAAGCCCTGATGCTTCTAATGTCGTATGTGGATACGTATCCCATAATTGATTAAAACAGAGCGGCTTCGCCTGTACTACAGCATTGGTTGTATCTGTTTGATCCCCCAATCCAAAGCCATCTAAGATGACTAGCATTACGGGAGCCTCTAATTTAGCCATTTCTAACCTCATATTAAGCGCTTACTTGATTCGCCGCTTTAATAATATCAATAAATTCGTCAACCACAAGGGATGCACCACCTACAAGAGCACCATCAATATTAGGCTCTCCAAGAATTTCTAATGCATTTTCTGATTTAACGCTACCACCATATTGGATGCGTATTGCCTCAGCAGTTTCACTATCGTATAAAGATCGAATATAACTTCGAATTTCTTTACATACCTCTTCGGCTTGATCAGCCGTTGCTGTCTTGCCAGTACCGATAGCCCAAATTGGTTCGTACGCAATAATCAATTGACTGACTTGCTCTTTAGGAATATCAGCCAAAGCCCCTTTAAGTTGTGAAGTAATCCAGTCAATCGTATGACCAGTTTCACGTTGTTCTAAGCTTTCACCAACACAGACTATAGGATTCAAATTATGATGAAATGCACTTTTAATTTTTGCATTTACCGTCTCATCTGTTTCGCCATAATATTCACGGCGCTCAGAATGACCGATGATTACATAATTAACGCCTACCTCTGTAAGCATAAGTGGTGAAATTTCACCAGTGAACGCACCAGCATCATGATAATCCATAGTTTGTGCGCCTACTTCAATAGCTGTATTTTTCGTCAATGCTACCGCACGTTCGATAGCTGTGAAAGGCGGACATACAACAACATCACAGGATAATTCCATATCTTGTAACACGCTGTTAAACGCTTCAATCAAAATTGATCCAGACGCAATGGTGCCATTCATTTTCCAATTCCCTGCAATAATGGGTTTTCTCATATTATGCCTCAGACAATGCAGCAATACCTGGTAGGATTTTGCCTTCTAAGAATTCTAAAGATGCACCACCACCTGTGGAGATATGGCTAATTTTATCCGCTAAGCCACTTTTCTCAATAGCTGCCACAGAGTCACCACCGCCAACGATAGTCATCGCATCAGATTCAGCTACAGCTTTCGCTACTGCATTCGTACCAGCTGCAAAGTTTTCCATTTCAAATACGCCCATAGGACCATTCCAAATAATAGTCTTCATTGGCGCCAATGCCTCTACATAGAGTTCACGTGTTTTTGGACCAATATCTAATACCATCCAGCCATCTTCAATTTGGTCAACATCAACGATTTTAGTATTAGCATCGTTGCTGAAAGCATCTGCTACTACAGCATCAATAGGTGTTAATAATTTAGCACCTGCTACGCGAGCTTCCATAACAAGGTCTGTAGCGATAGCTTCTTGGCCTTCTTCAAATAAAGAGCTACCAATGTTGCAACCTTGTGCTTTAATGAACGCATTAGCCATGCCACCACCGATGATCATTACATCCACTTTAGGCAAAAGGTTAGAAATAACAGAAATTTTATCTGTTACTTTTGCACCACCAATGATTGCCGCCATAGGTGTTTTAGGATGTACAACAGCTGCACTCAATGCGTCGATTTCTTTTTTGAGTAAGAAGCCTGCAGCCATAGGAATGTAATCAGCAATGCCAACTACAGATGCCGCATTACGGTGAGATACACCAAACGCATCGTTGATTGCTACGTCCGCAAAAGATGCCAATTGTTTAGCAAACTCAGGATCGTTTTTAGTCTCTTCGTTGTGATAACGCAAGTTTTCAAGCATCAATATATCGCCAGGTTGTAATGCTTTCACAGCTTCTTCAACCTTAGGACCAATGCAATTATCAACAAATCCTACAGGTTTGTTGATAAGCTCAGATAAATGTTTAGCACATGGTGCCAAAGACATTTCTGGCTTACGTTCCCCTTTTGGACGACCAAAGTGAGAAGCAAGGATAACCTTTGCGCCTTGCTCTACTAAATAGTTAATGGTAGGTAATGCACTACGAATACGAGTGTCATCAGTGATGACATCGTCTTTCATAGGAACATTAAAATCAACACGAACAAATACTGTTTTATTAGCTACTTGTAAACCTTCAATTGTTTGTTTCATCAAAGCCTCCTGATTATAAGCCTTTGCTTGCTACGAATTCGGCCATGTCGATAAGACGTTCGGAGTAACCCCATTCGTTGTCATACCAAGAAACGATTTTAACCATGTTACCATCCATAACCATTGTTAAATCAGCGTCAACAATGGAGCTACGAGGGTCAGAACCAAAGTCGCAAGATACTAATGGCACATCAGATACGCCAAGGATACCTTTTAATTCACCAGCTGCTGCTTTGCGGAATGCTTCGTTAATTTCTTCTTTAGTAGCTGTTTTTTCAAGTTCGCAAACTAGGTCAGTTGCAGATACATCTGGAGTAGGAACACGCAAAGCGAAACCATCAAGTTTACCTTTCAATTGAGGCAATACCAAAGCTACTGCTTTAGCTGCACCAGTTGTTGTAGGGATGATGGACATAGCAGCTGCACGAGCACGACGAGGGTCTTTATGACGTGCATCAAGAATTTTTTGGTCATTTGTATAGGAATGAATAGTAGTCATCATGCCGCGTTTAATACCGAATTCATCGCATAATACTTTAGCGAATGGAGCCAAACAGTTTGTTGTGCAAGATGCATTGGAGATGATATGGTGTTTTGCAGGATCGTACATATCTTGGTTAACACCCATAACCATAGTTAAGTCTTCGTTCTTACCAGGTGCAGAAATCAATACCTTTTTAACTGTAGGTTGTTCTAAATGAACTTTTGCTTCTTCTGCATCGCGGTATTTACCTGTACATTCAATTACGATTTCTACGCCTTCTTCAGACCAAGGTAATTTGGAAGCATCGCGGTCGTGGAATACGCGGATTTTTTTGCCATCAACGTAGATATTTTCTTCGTCGAATGTTACTTCGTTAGGAATTGTACCGTGTACGGAGTCGTATTTTAACAATAATGCAGTACCTTCATTATCACCAGTTGCATTAATTGCTACAACCTCAACGTCAGGATTATTAATCGCTGCGCGAACTACACATTTACCAATACGACCAAAACCGTTAATACCAACTTTTACTGCCATTGTTAAATCCTCCTAATAACAAAAAATATTCTAACTAAATTTCAATTTAAAATTTATAACTACTAATTCGCCTATAAGGCAGAAATTTGTAACAATTGACGCATCCCCTCCGCTGCTTGCTCATCGATGATGAGTATACCTTTCTGACAAGCTCGCATCACACCTATGATAGCGCTCGCTTTTTCTTGTCCACCAGCTACAGCAATAACATTAGGAACCTTTGCTACATCTGGAAGTGATAAACCAATATTATTAGTAGAGTAAATCAACTTACCATCAATATCACAATATTGGCCAAGTGCTTCACCTACCGCATGATTATCCACCAACTGCTTACGTACATCATCAGCAATATGGCGCTGATCTGCCATGCGCATCGCCGTACCAATACCAAACAACAACACGTGAGTCCTACTAATGAGGTCTCCAATTTCCTTGATTTGCGGTTCACAAGTCATGAGCATATGTAATGAGTCTTGTGAAAGTCCATCAGGTAAATGAAGCATCTTATAGGACCCGCGAAGCCTTTCAGCTAAAACAGAAGCGATTACATTAGCTTGGTATTCCACTACCTCACCGACGCCACCACGGGCCGGCACTACAATAGGATTAAATGGTAAAATAGGCATTTCTTCAGCTACTGCTGCCATGGTGCTACCACCACTAATAGCGACTACTGAATCAGGTTCTAATAAGTCTTGCAACAATTTAGCCCCTGCGAAGCCTAGCTTTTTGACCATCAATGTTCCTTCTGTAGGTGTAATAATTACCCTATCAATATGAAGTGCTTCAGTCAATCGATGTTCTAGCTCGTTAATACGATCTAGCTCATTTAAAAAATTTCGTAATTTTGGAACAATAGCTTGTCCCTCATCAGTGAGAAAAATCCCCGGTTTATAAATGTCTACAAGACCATTAGTACGCATTAACTCAATATGACTTCGTACGGTTCGCTCTGGAAGGTCCGTTGCGGTAGCTAATGTCCTACGGCCTATAGGCTCTTCATAAACAAGGTGGTTTAGTATTTTGTATCGTTCCTTCAATACGCTAACAATTTCAGGAACAATACGTTCACATATCATTAGAAATTCGTTCATCGGGTCCCTCCTTTACCCGTTGGGATTATATGAATCGTTTTTCGTCCCATGTGAACAAAATCCGTCCCACCTAAAATAAAAAAATACCTTTACACTTGTATTGTATACCCTATGTAAATTTTATTCAACCCTAAATAGCAGAAAACGACATACTTTTCAGGTAACATTTTATTGTTTTAACCCTAATAGTATGTCGTTTATGTATATATTATTTTGTACCAAAGATACGGTCACCAGCATCGCCTAAACCAGGCAAGATGTAACCATGATCATTAAGTTTTTCATCTAATGCGGCTACGTAAATAGGTACATCAGGATGTTCCTTATTTACTACTTCAACACCTTCTGGAGCTGCTACAAGGCACATCAATTTGATGTGTTGTGCACCTTTTTCTTTTAATAAAGTAATCGCTGCTGCTGCACTACCACCAGTTGCCAGCATTGGATCAGTTACGATGAAATCGCGCTCACTTACATCAGATGGCAATTTACAGTAGTATTCTACTGGTTTCAATGTTTCAGGATCACGATATAAACCGATATGACCAACTTTTGCGGTTGGAATCAAACTAAGCATACCATTCACCATGCCAAGACCTGCACGAAGAATTGGAATAATACCCAATTTTTTACCTGCAATGCGTTTACCAGTCATTTTAATTAATGGTGTTTCTACCTCCACATCCTCAAGTGGTAAGCTGCGTGTAATTTCATACCCCATCAACATAGTAATTTCATCAAGTAGTTGTCTGAAGTCTTTAGAGCCTGTTTGCACATCACGCATCAATGTAACTTTGTGTTGAATCAATGGATGTGTCATAACATTAACATTCATGACTGACCTCCTATAAAACAATATACCTATCTCATTGTAGCTTTTTAACTATCATAATTACTCTATCACAGATTAGAAAATCATGCCATAAAAATATTAAAAGGGATGTGCCAAGGCACATCCCTTCTATATTACTTATAGGCTTATATGACTATAAATATGTTATTAATGTAATTAATCCAATAGATTAGTACAATGGATACGCTTCACAAAGTGCAGCTACGCGTTTGCTAGCTTCTTCATGAACGGCTTTATCTTCAGGATTTTTAAGAACTACTGCGATAATATCGGCAATTTCTTCCATATCTTTCACTTGTAGACCACGAGTTGTAAGAGCTGGTGTACCAAGACGGATACCACTTGTAACAAATGGGCTAGCTGGATCAAATGGAATTGTGTTTTTATTACATGTAATACCTACTTCATCGAGTAAGTGCTCTGCCTCTTTACCTGTTAAACCTGTGCTACGAACATCTACAAGCATAACGTGAGTATCTGTACCACCAGAAACGATTGTTAAGCCTTTATCTTGCAATGCTGCAGCCAATGCTTTTGCATTATCGATGATTTGTTGAGCATATACTTTGAAATCTGGTTGTAATGCTTCGCCTAAGGCTACAGCTTTAGCTGCAATAACATGCATCAAAGGACCACCTTGGATACCAGGGAAGATTGCTTTGTCGATTGCTTTAGCATATTTTTCTTTGCAAAGAATCAAACCACCACGAGGACCGCGCAATGTTTTATGAGTTGTAGTAGTTACGATATCAGCATATTCTACAGGATTTGGATGTAAGCCTGCTGCTACAAGTCCAGCAAAATGAGCCATATCTACCATGAAAATAGCATCTACTTCATGAGCTACTTCAGCCATTTTCTTGAAGTCGATTTGACGGCTGTAAGCACTACCACCAGCGATAATCAATTTAGGTTTTGCTTCCAATACGATTTTACGGAACTCCTCGTAGTCAATTTGTTGTGTCTCAGCATCTACACCGTAAGGTACTACATTAAAATATGTACCAGATACATTAACTGGAGAACCATGAGTCAAATGACCACCGTGGGACAAGTTCATACCCACAATAGTGTCCCCAGGTTGTAATAATGCGAAATATACACCAAAGTTTGCTTGAGAACCAGAGTGAGGTTGTACGTTAGCATGTTCAGCGCCGAACAAGCGTTTCGCACGTTCGATAGCCAATGTTTCGATAACATCAACGTTTTCGCAACCGCCATAATAGCGTTTACCAGGATACCCTTCTGCATATTTGTTAGTCAAAACGGTCCCTTGCGCTTCCATAACCGCTTGAGAAACAAAGTTTTCAGAAGCAATCATTTCTAATTTATCGCGTTGACGTGCTAGTTCTTGATTGATAACAGCTTGAATATTAGGGTCTTGTTTTTCTAAGAAACTCATGAGTATCCTCCTCGTATAAAACGAATATATATAGGTAATGATGTATTACTTTTCCAATGCTTTTATTTTCTCTACACGGCGTGCGTGACGACCACCTTCGAATTCTGTTTCCATAAAGATGGTTACAATATCGTTAGCAAGGCCTGGTCCAATAACACGTTCACCCATAGTAAGGATGTTCGCGTCATTATGTTCACGACATGCATGGGCAGAGAATGTATCATGGCAAAGAGCAGCGCGAATGCCCTCTATCTTATTTGCTGCAATACCGATACCGATGCCAGTACCACAAATCAAAATACCGCGATCTGCTTGACCAGATACTACTGCATTTGCTACAGGTACGGCAATATCAGGATAATCGCAAGAATCAGCTGAATAACAGCCAAAATCCTCTACTTCATGTCCCAATGCACTCAATACTTCTTTAACGGATGCTTTTAAATGTAATCCGCCATGATCACAACCAATTGCAACTTTCATAATTTCATCTCCTATGCTTTCTGAGGGGCTGATTTAAGGCCTACCTCTACTAAGTGATAAATTTGTTCCGCACATTGATTATATACGGTTTGATCAGATCCATAGGGGTCAGTAACATCACCATCTTCACCACCCCACTCGGAAATCGTTTTGATTTTGCCTTCCTCAAACGGGAATTGGCGGAGTAGTACAGATTTGTGATCTTTCGTCATACCGATGATTAAATCTGCTGCATTTACGAGCTCCATCGTTAGAGGTCTCGATTCATGGTTGGAAATATCAGCAATGGAATGGACAGCTAAAACTGCTTGTTCAGTTGGTTTTGCTCCATAAGCGGCAAATAAACCAGCCGACACAGTCGTTACATCCTTATGTTGCTCCGCTACAAGGGCCCGTGTAATACCCTCTGCCATAGGACTACGGCAAGTATTACCGGTACATACAAATAAAATATTCATAATAACATCCTTACTCAATCACATTTTGTGATTACTTTATACATTATAGCAAATCTATCCAATATGTAAAGACATATTTCTATTATCAGTGGACATTTATAATATTAGAAAAATTACTTATAAATGATATGATGACCAGATGCTTTTTCCATTCGATTCATAATGGCAACACCGAAACCATCATCATTAACACCTTCTGATAAGATTAGGGTAACATGATTCTCGTTAAAATGTAATAGGCTTTTGTAAAAGTCATGCCCCAATGCTAACGCATCTCCATGATGACCAAAACAATGGCACATAAATCGTTTATCCTCTTTAATTAGTTCATACGTCTCATGACTCACTAAACAGCCTATAGGCCCTGCAACCCCTGTTGAAAGCTCTTTAAAGGTATATGCCACAGCTTCAGGTCTGCCTACAACGACAGTCATAGGTGCATCGGGAGCATAATGGGTATACTTCATACCTGGCGCTTTTGGTTTAGTCGCTTCATTCACTAAAGCTGTATCATATTCTACGGTAGAAACAACGGCTTCTAGTTGTGCCTTTGTAATCCCACCTGGTCGCAAAATGATGATTTTATCATCATGTACCTCTACTACAGTAGACTCTACGCCAATGATACAAGGACCAGCATCTAAGATATAGGAAATGCGACCATTCATATCATTATATACATCTTGTGCAGTAGTTGGGCTTGGGCGCCCAGAAATATTAGCACTTGGCGCCGCTATAGGTATGCCTGCACGCTCTAATAATGCTCGACATACAGCATGATCGGGACAGCGAAGTGCCACACGTTCTAAACCACCTGTTGCACGGTCTGGAACTAAATCAGACTTAGGCAAGGTTATTGTCAGCGGACCTGGCCAGAATGCATCCATCAGGGCTTGCGCCGTAGCAGAAACACCTCTTACCAAAGGTTTAATACTTTCACTATTAGGAACATGCAAAATCAGTGGATTATCAGAGGGCCGTCCTTTGGCAGCATAGATTTTATCCATTGCCTCCGGATCTAGACCATTAGCACCTAAACCGTATACAGTTTCTGTTGGTATAGATACCAATTCACCGTTGCGCAAAGCACGGGCTAAGGTATCTATATCTTGTTCTGATGGATTTGTAATAATTTTAGTATCCATATTATCCCTCATAGACAGCTGTTACTACGCGGTTATGACCACCAAGGTCAGCTATAAATTGAATTGTCGAATATTGACCTGTTTCTTGTAATAAAGCGCCTACCTCCTCTGCTTGATCAAAACCCACTTCAAAGGCTACGCGACCATTAGTGTTTAAATAACTACCACACTCTTTAGCTAAGATTCGATAAAACTTAAGTCCATCTTCCCCACCAAATAATGCAATATGAGGCTCATTTAATACATCTAAAGACAACATCTTTGCATCGCCAGTTCGAATGTATGGAGGATTAGAAACGATAAGGTCAAATTTCTCATTCTTTCCACGTAAAGCGGAGAACATATCAGATTCATTAAACTGAACTCGTTCAGTTAGATTAAAAGATTCCCTATTCTCACGAGCCAACGGTAAAGCATCGGTAGAGATATCTAAACCTACACCCACCGCATTTGGTAAATAATGCAACAAGCTCAGCAATATCGTCCCAGGACCAGTACATACATCAAGGATACGCATATTGCTATCTTCAGGATACGTACCTAGTATATGTTCAATCAATGTTTCCGTATCAGGTCGTGGAATCAGTACCTTATCATTTACCTTAAAAGTAAGGCCCATAAAATCTTTTTTACCCGTAATAGATGCCACAGAGTATCCCTTAACTCGTTGTTGCACAAGCGGTCTAAAGGCATCTAACTCCTCTTGAATTAGAGGTTGGTCATAGTGAGTATATAGATATATACGATCTTTACCTAAAACATGAGAAAGCAGTACTTCCCCATCAAGTCGAGGTGTATCCATCTCCTTGCTTTGAAAGTACTGCTCTGTCCACTGGAGAATACGACCGATTGTCCAAATCTCCTTATGCATTTGTATTAGCCTCCTGCATTTTTGCTGCTTGGTCAGCAGCATTTAAGGCTTGAATTACCTCATCTAAATCACCATTTAATACAGCGTCTAATTTATAAAGTGTTAAGTTAATACGATGATCTGTTACGCGACCTTGTGGGTAGTTGTATGTACGAATACGTTCACTACGGTCACCAGTACCAACTTGGCTCTTACGATCCGCAGCCATGCTAGCTTGCGCCTCTTGTTCAGCTTGGTCTTGCAATTTAGCACGCAATACGCGCATCGCTTTATCTTTATTTTTAAGCTGAGAACGTTCATCTTGGCAAGCTACTACGATACCAGATGGCAAGTGCGTAATACGAACAGCGGATTCTGTTCTGTTAACGTGCTGACCACCGGCACCACTAGCACAGTAGGTATCAATTTTAAGGTCTTTATCGTTAATTTCGATGTCTACATCTTCCATTTCCGGTAATACCGCTACTGTTACAGTAGAGGTATGTACGCGACCTTGTGTTTCTGTAGTAGGTACACGTTGTACGCGATGTACACCAGACTCAAATTTCATCTTAGAGTATACACTTTCACCATCAACAGAGAATACAACCTCTTTAAAACCACCCAGCTCAGGGACGTTAGAGTCGATTACTTCACAGCGCCAGCCTTGGCTTTCTGCATATTTTGTGTACATGCGGAACAAGTCCCCCGCAAACAAAGCCGCTTCATCGCCCCCTGCACCACCGCGAATTTCGATGATAATATTTTTATCATCATTAGGGTCTTTAGGCAATAATAGAATTTGTAATTGAGCTTCTAATTCCTCTTTTTGAGGTTTCAACTCCTTCAATTCCTCTTGTGCCATTTCACGAAACTCTTCATCCATGGATTTATCTTCGATAACTTCCATTGCTTCATCAATGCCAGCTAATACTTTTTTGTAAGTACGGAATGTTTCAACTGTTTCAGATAATTGGGAATGTTGACGTGTCAATTTACGCCATTCATCTTGGCGAGCAATGACTTCAGGGTCACTGATACGCTGCTCAAGATCCATAAATTTATCTTCAATAACTTGTAATTTATCAACTAACATGTTTATTCCTCTTCATATGCGTCACTCTCAGGAGGACGAACCTCTTCTAGAGCTCGTATAGCTACTTCAATTTGATCATCTTCTGGCTCACGAGTCGTCATGTATTGTAATACAAGACCTGGTTTAATAATAGCTTTCACAAAGGAATGCTCACTACGCCCAGCAAGACGAATGACCTCGTACGCAATACCAGCTACCACTGGCATGAGAAGTACGCGGCTCACAATACGTTCCAACAAATTAGGCCATCCTAAGAAGGCAAATACAAATATACTAACCACCATAACGATAAGTAGGAAGTTTGTACCACATCGCGCATGTAAGCGACTTTGTTGACGAACGTTTTCTACAGTTAGAGGCAAATCTAGTTCATAAGTATGAATCGTTTTATGCTCTGCCCCATGATATTGAAAAACTCGTTGAATATCCTTCGTGAGACCAATCCCCCAAATATAAAGTAGGAAAAGAACTAAACGAATGACACCTTCAATGAGATTTAATACTACATGATTATCCTGTACACCAGGAATAAATTTTACGATAAATGTTGGCAATGCCAAAAATACAGCTATCGCAAAAATTGTTGAAATAACCATGGTAATGGCAATTTCACTATTAGACATTTCTTCCTCTTCATCACCAGCGGCCTTAGCGGAGAAGGATAAAGCCTTCATGCCAATCACTAGAGATTCATAGAGAGCTACACAGCCACGAAGAAATGGTTTTTTCAAGATTGGGTATGTGTCAACAATGGATTTAGTAGCCTCTTTTTGGACTACAATAGTTCCCGCAGGCTCACGCACAGCTGTTGCCGTATAGCCAGGGCCTCTCATCATGACACCTTCGATCACAGCTTGTCCACCGACAAACTTTTTAATACGTTCTGCGTTCACAAGAGCTCCTCTCATAAACAAATATAGGCAGAGCCCATAGCCCTGCCAATAGATGCTGCATTACATGACAAATTATTTGCCGTAACGTTTGTTAAATTGTTCAATACGACCACGAGCTTGAGCTGCGCGTTGTTGACCTGTGAAGAACGGATGACATTTGGAGCAAACGTCTACGCGAAGGTCACCTTTTACAGAGCCAGTTTTGAATGTGTTGCCACAACCGCAAGTTACTGTAGCTTCTTTATAGTCTGGATGAATACCTTGTTTCATTCTATACACCTCTTTCCAGCAATCAATATTATTCTTATAGATTATAGCATGACATATGCCCAAATGCAAGTTGTCAATGCTATTCCTTAGAGGCTTGTTTTTCTTCAATAGACTCCGCTAGGATAGTCTCCAGGTCGCTTTCATTGAGGATATCTCGCAATGCAATAAGCTCCTCTAAAGAAAGGGTAATACCCTTTTTCATGCTTGTATATTCACTATCCCAAGCACGAAGATCAAACTTAGGATTGTATTTGCCCCAACTAGTACAAGTTAATTGTTTTTTCCAACCATCTTTATCTTCAGATAAAGTACCGATAACTTTGAAGATTTCAAAATTGATAACTGCCATGGTGCCTCCTTTCTTACACATTCGTGTAGTATGTTTCATACCTACTATATTTAGTAGTTCATATTTTTTAGGATACGATATATTTTAAACTAAAAGCTTAAGTTTTACAATTAGTTTTTATAGTCACTGTAATCTTCAATATCAATAGATGTTGTTGGTGGCATTACTTGTGCACCTAATGTATCTACTGTTTTCTTCCAGCTCTCTGTTGCTGCTGTTACAACGTCAATATACGCTGCATCTGCGGCCTGAACAGATTCAATTAATTGAGCTTCGTCTTTTACATCTAATACGCGACGACGTACACTGCTAAGCAAATAACCGAAGGACTCATTTGTTTGAACAAGCATAGAAATTTCTTGAATCAATGTTTGGCCAATTGTACTGCAGAAGTACGCATACCACATATAAGCAAGCTCTGCATCTGGGAACATCCAGTAAACATCATCTGTAGGTGCTTCTGTTGTAATATCTACGTCTACATGATCTGTATGACGTTTGAAAGTAAGGAAGTATGCTCCACTTTCAACTAGAGCATTACGACCTAATTCAGATACACGACTATCGATGCAGTAAATGCCATCTTGACCTAATGCCACATCTGTTTGACCACCTGGCAATAAGATAGAGCGCAAGGATAAACCATAATTCAACACTGTAAATACTGGTAATTGAGCAAATACACCATGAGGTAATGGAATATAATTAATCGCTTTCCACTCTTCTCCTACGCGTTCACGAAGGCCAACGCGCATCTTTTTAACCTCATATTTACCGTATACGATTTCATAGGCCCCTAATGGAGTCCACTCACGGATGGCTTCCACACGTTTTTGGTTCAAAAAGAATTGCAAGGCCATATTGTTTAAGCCCAATTGATTTTGTGCCATCGTAGCAGGTAAGAACAATTGCGCAGTCCCTTCTGGTACCAAGTTATGTAAACCATTAGCCACTTCTTCTACAATATCTTCAGAGGATTGGAACATGCCCACAGTACCTGTAAAGATATGGTCAAAGTAACTGCGATGTGGCCAATGATTAATGATTTGAGCCATTGGATATAAACGAGATAAGATGCTATAGCATACTGGAGATGCTGTATAGAGAACAACCTTTTTATCTTCATAAGCTTGAAGAATTTCTTCTACCATACCAGCATATTCTTCTACATAGGCGTAAAGAACAAGCTCTCCTGTTTTACTATGCGCTTCAATACTTTCACGAACAGGAGTTTCCCAAATGGTACCTACATCTAAACCATCTAAGATGCCAGTGTCGCTAATGAAGTCAAATAATTCAACTTTAAAGGACGGGCCATATAGATTTTGGAATGTATTTAAATCGTATGGTACTGGACCAAAGGACTCCACTGTAGATTTCTCAGCTAAAGCATATAGATCCTCTGGTGTTACCCCCCACTCACGGGAGCTAGCATTGCTAGAAATCAATTGATCTAGTACCTTAAAACGCATTAATTCATTTACAATATCGATACCTTCAATACCATTAGCGGCACAAAGGGTAATAAATTCTTCGTTATTTGCTTTCATATTAAACCTTTCCTGCAGAAGGACATACATGATTTAAGAAACACTCTTCACACAAAGGCTTGCGAGCCTTACATAATCTACGACCATGATAAATTAACCAGTGATGTGCAGCGGCCCAATCCTCTTTTGGAATGGCTTTTTGCAATTTTAATTCCATCTCTTCTGGTGTTTTCGCAATACCTAATTTTAATCGGTTTGATACGCGGAATACATGAGTATCTACCGCAATTGCAGGTGTACCAAACAAAACAGACACCACTACATTTGCTGTTTTACGACCCACGCCAGGTAGTTCAACGAGTTGATCAAACTCACGAGGTACCTCTCCATGATATCGGTCAACTAAAATCTGACAGGTAGCAATTAAGTTTTTAGCCTTAGACTTATAAAGACCACAATCTTTAATAAGAGTCTCTAACTTAGTAACTCCAATTTCAAGCATCTTTGCAGGATGATTTAATGCTGGGAATAATCGTTTAGTAACAATATTAACCCGCTCATCCGTACATTGTGCAGATAAGACAACGGCTACTAATAATTCAAATTCATTTGTATAATCAAGGGCAGGTTTTGCATCAAAATAATGCTCTTGTAATAATTTTAACTGCTCTGCCTTTATCGCTTTTGTTACACGCATACAGCTCTCCTTTCTCACTTGTGAAAGTACAGACACGTACAACTTATATCTTACCATACGTATTCATTAAGTTCTATGTTATAATGAATCATGTTATTCTAATATAGAATACAGGAGGACCACATGAGTAATATTAACGATACATTAAAACGAATAAATGAACTAGCTGCAAAGAAAAAATCTGGTCTAGAATTAACGCCAGAGGAATTAGCAGAAAAAAAAGAACTATATGAAATCTACTTAAGCTTCATTCGAGGGCAAATCACAAGCACCCTGGATCGTGTTGAATTTGTAGACCCAGAAACTGGAGAACGAACCATGCCTAAACGAGCTCTTGAAAACTTGGCTAAACAAGCAGACCAAGATATTAAAGAACATAAAGATATTCACTAATATAACAAATGAACAAAATTTATTACATTAATAATACCCTTTTATATTTATTCAACCAAATTTATATTTAAATCATAACCACCCGTAAAACGGGTGGTTTGCTCTGACCCTATAAGGGTCTTTCTCTAGTGGTGGCCCTCTAAAGAGGGCATTGAATGATCT
>ERZ772917.441-NODE-441-length-29799-cov-4.382565_pt1 | contig 29799 bp, 25 predicted proteins | sample MGYA00511187_ERZ772917 | MGnify/ENA primary metagenome ERZ772917 (study PRJEB29015, sample SAMEA2737925) | human oral metagenome | biome: human oral; feature: human-associated habitat; material: dental | place: China | collected 2012 ...
TAGAGGTGATGCAGTGCATCCGCAAGGAGATCGACGAGGTGGAGAAGGGTACGGCGGATAAGGAGGACAACGTGCTCAAGAACTCGCCGCACCCCGAATATGAGGTGACTTCCGACGAATGGAGCCACCCCTATCCGCGCTCCAAGGCTGCCTTCCCGCTGGAGTGGTTGCACGACGGCAAGTTCTGGGTCAACGTCGCTCGCGTAAACAACGCGTACGGAGACCGCAACCTGGTACCCACCCTCTGTCCCTGTCAGGGTTGATCTGCGCGGCTTATTTATAATGTCCGCGTACATATAAATAACAGGTAAGCCCGGTCACTCCTTTCGTAGAGAGCGGCCGGGCTTCTTTCACTCTTAGATCCCTATGATGAAATATTTCCAAGAAGCCGACATCGCCGTCACCGTCTGCGACCGCGAGGGACGCATCATTGATATGAACAACCAGTCGCGCGAGGTGAACCTCAAGCCCGGACAGGAGTTGATAGGCAGCAATGTGCTCGACTGTCACCCCGAGCCCGCTCGCACGATGCTCGAAGACATGATGCGCAACGAACGTAAACACGTCTACACGATCGAAAAGAACGGTCGCAAGAAGCTCATCTACCAGATTCCCTGGTACGAAGACGGCCAATACATGGGATTCATGGAGCTATCCATGGTCATCCCCTTCGAGATGGATCACAAGATTCGCAAACCTAAAACAGAGTGACATTATGGCACACATCACAATGATCACCGGCGCCACCTCCGGCATCGGTCGAGCCACGGCTCGCGTATTGGCTCAAGACGGCCACCACCTAATCCTCACCGGTCGGCGTCGTGAGCGCCTCGAAACACTCCGCGACGAGCTCACCAGCGATTATCCCAAATGCCACGTCCTCACGCTCACCTTCGACGTCCGCCGCCGCGACGCCGTCGACGAAGCCATCGCCAGCCTGCCCGAAGACTGGCGCGCCATCGACACCCTCGTTAACAACGCCGGACTGGCCGTCGGCCTCGAACCCCTCCACGAAGGCGACCCCGACGACTGGGAACGCATGATCGACACCAACATCAAAGGCCTGCTCTACGTCACTCGCGCCGTCGCCCCCGGCATGGCCGACCGCCGCGCCGGCCACATCGTCAACCTCGGCTCCATCGCCGGCCGCGAAGTCTACCCCGGCGGCGCCGTCTACTGCGCCACGAAGCACGCCGTGCGCGCCCTCAGCCAAGGCATGCGCCAGGACCTCCTGCCCTACGGCATCCGCGTCAGCCTCATCTGCCCCGGCGCCGTCGAGACCGAGTTCTCCTTAGTCCGCTTCAAAGGCGACAACCAGCGCGCCGCCAGCGTCTACGACGGTTACATACCGCTCACCGCCGACGACATCGCCCGCACCATCCGCTTCGCCCTCACCGCCCCCGCGCACGTCGACCTGCAAGACATCCTCGTCATGCCCACCGCACAAACCGATGCCCGCACTGTGCATCGGGGAGGCAAATGACTGAGTGGATATTAAATCAGATTTCTTTAGCTTATAAAAGATCCAGTCAATCATAAATCAGATTCTTTCGGTTCAGGATTGACTCAGTCAATCGCAAGTCAAATTCTTTTGGCTCAGGATTGACTCATTCAATCACAAATCAAATTCTTTTGGCTCAGGATTGACTCGATCAATCACAAGTCAGATTCTTTTGGTTCAGGATTTACTCGATCAATCACAAGTCAAATTCTTTTGGCTCAGGATTGACTCAGTCAATCATAAATCAGATGTCTTTGGCTTAGTATTGACTAAGGAAATGACGATCTCCCCGTCAGTCAGACACCGTTTTCCCGGAAAAACGAACCTCTGATACGCGAAACAACCACCGATTCCGATCCCTTAGGTCGTCCGCAAGCTACACACCAAACGCGCCCGCGCAGAGTCGATTCGCATACTACATTTGCGCCTCAGAAACTGTTTGGAATCTATTTCAGAGGATATCCACAGCATATTTCCAGCGAAAAGGGCGGAATAAACCTGAATAGCCCCGAAACAGCAAAGTGAAAGATCCAACCAAACGGCTCCTTCAAATAATCACTCGATAAATTCAAAACAGCTTCTCAATAGAACAGGATTCGTAAACGCATAAGCACACAAACACAATGACAGAAAATAACACCCCCGAAGAAGGCAAAAAGAGCCTCAACTTCATCGAACAAATGGTCGAGAAAGACCTCGCCGAAGGGCGCAACGACGGACGCGTACAAACACGCTTCCCACCCGAACCAAACGGCTATCTGCACATCGGTCACGCCAAGGCCATCTGCCTCGACTTCGGCATCGCCCGCAAGTATAACGGCACGTGCAACCTGCGCTTCGACGACACCAACCCCATCAAGGAAGACGTGGAATACGTCGACTCCATCCAAGAAGACATCCAGTGGCTTGGCTTCCGCTGGGAAAACATCTACTACGCCTCCGACTACTTCGGCCAGCTCTTCGACTTCGCCCTTTGGCTCATCGATCACGGCCACGCTTATATAGACGAACAGACAGCCGAAGCCATCGCCGAACAGAAGGGATCGCCCACGCAGCCCGGCCGCGAAAGCCCCTTCCGCAACCGACCCACGGCCGAAAGTCGCGACCTCTTCCTGCGCATGAACAGCGGCGAGTTCGACGAAGGCGCCATGACCCTCCGCGCAAAAATTGACATGGCCTCGCCCAACATGCACTTCCGCGACCCGATCATCTACCGCATCATCAAAACGCCCCACCACCGCACAGGCCGCACCTGGAACGTCTACCCCATGTACGACTTCGCCCACGGCCAAAGCGACTACTTCGAGGGCGTCACCCACTCGCTCTGCACGCTCGAGTTTGAAGTCCACCGCCCGCTCTACGACTACTTCATCGACCGCCTCATTGAGAGCCCCTTCAAAACCGCCGACAACTATCGCACACGCCAGACCGAGTTCAACCGCCTCAACCTGACCTACACCGTCATGAGCAAGCGCAAGCTGCTGCAGCTCGTCAAAGAGCACCGCGTCAACGGCTGGGACGACCCGCGCATGCCGACCATCTGCGGCTATCGTCGCCGCGGCTTCACCCCCGCCTCCATCCGCAACTTCGTCGACATGATCGGCTACACAAAGTACGACGGCCTCATCGACGTCGCCCTCCTCGAGCACGCCGTCCGCGAAGACCTGAACGCCACCGCCCGCCGCGTAGCCGCCGTGCTTCACCCCATCAAGCTCATCATCACCAACTATCCCGAAGGCCAAGTCGAGATGATGGAGTCCGTCAACAACCCGGAGAATCCCGCCGAAGGCACACACCCGATCGCCTTCACCCGCGAACTCTACATCGAGCGCGAAGACTTCATGGAGGAGGCGCCGAAGAATTACTACCGCCTCACGCCCGGTCAAGAAGTACGCCTGCGCTGCGCCTACATCATCCGGTGCACCGGCTGCAAGAAGAACGAAGCCGGCGAAGTGACGGAGGTCTACGCCGAATACGATCCGTTGACAAAGACAGGCATGCCCGAGAGCAACCGCCGCGTAAAAGGCACGATCCACTGGGTGTCCACCTCGCACGCACTCAAGGCCGAAGTGCGCCTCTACGACCGACTCTTCACGGTAGAAAACCCAATGGAGGAAAAGGATCGCGACTTCTTAGAGCTGCTCAATCCGAACTCGCTCGAGGTGCTCACCGACTGCTACGTAGAGGAAGATCTGGCCACAGCCCGTCCCTACGACCACTTCCAATTCCAGCGCGTGGGCTACTTCAACCTCGACCCCGATAGCCGCGACGGCCGACTCATTTTCAACCGCACCGTCTCCCTGCGCGACACCTGGAGCAAAAAGAAGAACAAAGCATGACCACGCTAGAACGATTCAACGAGATGCGCGAGCAGGGCACCGAGGCCTACTTCGATGCCGACGAACTCGTAGAGCTGATCGAGCATTTCGACGAAGCCGACGACCGCGAAGGCTACACCCAAGCGCTCACCCTCGGACTCAGGTTGCACCCGGAAGATCCGGAAATTCGTGCGCTGGAGTGCCGTCTTGCCCTCTACGACGAGCGCTACGACGAGGCGCTGAAAATGATTGAACGGCTGCGCAGCAACGGCGAGGACGATATCGAACTGGATGCGATGGAGCTGGAATGCCTCTACGCCACCGACCGCTCGACTGAAGCCGACGAACGCCTTCGCCGATTTCCCAAGAACGAGCAAACGGAGGAGATCTACGAAGCGTTAGCCGCCATGTTGGCCGACCTCAAGCGCAACGATGAGGCCAAACGTGTCGTCACCCGTGGCCTTGAGCTTTTCCCTGACAACATCTCCCTCAAGGAGGAGCGTTGCTACCACGCCGAGCGCGAAACGCACTGGCAGGAGGCGCTCGAACAGTGCGAAGAGCTGATCGACATCGACCCTTATTCGGGCGACTACTGGTTCATGCACGGCCGACTGATGGCCAAGTTGGGCAACTATGATCGCGCCGTCCGTTCGCTCGAATTTGCCCTCACGTGCAACGAGGACGACATCGAGGCGAAGCTGCTCCGCACCTATGCCCTGTACGCCAGCAACAACTTTGAGAAGGCCATCGAAGCCTACGTCGAGCTCATCACGGACGAGCACTTCGTCAACGAGCAACTGCGGGGTTTCACGGAGAAATACGACCTCGAATACGAAGACCTCGAGAAAGCCAGTCAGGAGTTTCGTCGCCTCTTCGGGTCGATCCCCGACATGCTTAGGACGCTGACCGGCAACCAGGCAGACATGCAAAACCTGACGCTCTCCTTCGACCGAAAGCACATCGAACAGATTGAGTACATCGTTGGCAAACTGATTCTCGAGGCGCGCGCCATACGCAAAAGCGGACGCGACTGGGACAAGACGCTCTTGGAAGATCTGCGTTACCTCCGCTTCGGCGACCTGCACCGCGGCGCTTCTAACGGAATGCCTCCCGGCGAGCGCCTCTCGGACGAGATCTTGAGGAATAAATTTTACTTGAATTGAATCTACGCATGGAACGTACATTGAAAGACTATCTCATGCTTGTGCTTAAGGGCATCGGTATGGGTGCGGCGGACGTCATCCCGGGCGTCTCCGGCGGCACCATCGCCTTCATCGTCGGCATCTACGGCGAGCTGATCGACTCCATCAAACGCATCGGATCGTCGGCCGCTTTGCGACTGCTCTTCACCTTCCGATTGAGCGCCTTTTGGCGAGCCATCAATGGCAACTTCCTGCTCGCCATCGTGGCCGGCATCGGCATCAGCATCTTCTCGCTGGCCCGCCTCGTGACCTTCCTGCTCGTGCACCAACCTGTGCTCGTGTGGGCCTTCTTCTTCGGACTTGTGCTTGCCTCCACGTGGTTCGTTTCGCGCGAAGTCACACGTTGGGACGTCAAGAGCCTCATGGGCTTTGTGGCGGGCGCCGTAGCCGCATGGTTCATCACCGTTATGACGCCGGCCGAAACGCCCTCCGCGCTGTGGTTCATCTTCATCTGCGGCGCCATCGCCATCTGCGCCATGATCCTGCCCGGCATCTCGGGCAGCTTCATCCTCGTGCTACTGGGCAAATACTTCTACATCATGGAGGCCGTCAAGACGCTCAACCTTCCCGTCATGCTCGTCTTCGCGGCCGGCGCCGCCATCGGCATCTCGCTCTTTTCGCACGCCCTGTCGTACGCCCTGCACCGTTTCCACAACGTCACCATTGCCGTCCTGAGCGGCTTCATGCTCGGATCGCTAAACAAGGTGTGGCCGTGGAAGGAAACGGTCGAGACGTACGTCGACCGTCACGGCGAAGTGCGTCCGCTGATCGAAGCTAACATCCTGCCGGACCATCTGCTTTGGGAAGGCATCGCCTTGGCCGCAGCCGGCTTCGCCCTTGTCTGCGTGCTCGAGCTCACGGCCGGACGAAAAACTAAAAGTGAAATCATCAAACCCTAAACCCACAATGGATAAAGAATATTATTACCTCAAGAACGGCATGAAGCAGGGTCCCTTCACCCTCGATGCCCTGAAAAAAGAACCGATTGATCCCGACACGCTCGTGTTTTATTCCGGGCTGCCTGATTTTGTTCCTGCGCGCACGCAGCCCGAGTTGCAAGCCGCCTTCGCTGGAGACAGCGCCTCCGCTTCCGAGTCGAACTACAACCGCAGAGAGCCGAGCTACAACACCTCGGTCGAGCCGTCTGTGAAACCGCAACCTGCACAACCGCCGCGTCCTGCACAGACGGCGTTTGAGGCTGCCGGAAATACTTCCTCAACCTCCTACAATCCGAACGTGCAGCGCCCACCTATGCCTGAGAACTACCTCGTTTGGGGTATCATCGTCACCATTTGTTGCTGCCTTCCCTTAGGCATTGTGTCCATCGTCAATGCGTCAAAGGTCAGCTCGGCCTATGGCGCGGGCGACTATGAGGGCGCACTGAAAGCCTCGAAGGATGCTAAGAAATGGGCCATTTGGGGAGCTGTAGGCGGAGGTGTCTTTGTGTTACTCTACGTCCTCTTTGTTGTCGTAGTCGCCGCTGCAGGGTTCATGGATGCCTAATCCGTCATACTCGCCATCGGTTTCACTTACGCGGCGCGCCCGTCTATTTTGAGCTGATCAAAGGGAGGGGCGCGCCGTCGCTTTTTATTCCGCCCCCTATGCCCCACCCTACTCGCCGCCGCCTGATCCTCTTCGGCCTCCCCCTGTTGATGGTCGGCTTCGCTGCGTTGACCATTGTTTACTACCGCGTCAGTCCGGCCACGTCCATCTTCTTCCCCAAATGCGCATTCCTTATGCTGACCGGACTGAAATGTCCCGGTTGCGGGTCACAGCGCGCCGTACACGCGTTGCTTCACGCCGACATCGCGTCAGCCTTTCTGCATAACGCATTGCTTGTCGCTTCACTCCCCTACCTCGCCTTACTGATCGGTGCCCGCTTCTACATCTATTTCCATCCCGCAAGCACCCTCCGATCTACCCTTGAAAGCCCCTTCCTCATTCGCACTTACTTCACTATCGCCATCGCCTTTTGGATTGCTCGTAACGTATTTGGCTTTTAGAAGAAGTCGTTTTGCGATAGTGAAAGACTCGAATGACTCGATCATTTGCACTTTTCAAAAGTGAAATGCCTCAATGACTCGATCATTTGCACTTTTCAAAAGTGAAAAGCCCCAATGACTCGATCATTTGCACTTTTCAAAAGTGAAAAGCCCGAATGACTCGATCATTGAGGTTCACAAAAGCTGTTATCCTCTGAAATACCAAACAGCTTCTTAGAAAAGTTTCTCCACCGACAGGTATCGTTCGCCCGTGTCGAGGCCGAACGTAAGGACGCGTTTCGGCACACCCGAACCAGCCAGCACACGCTCCACGGCAGCCAACGAAGCGCCTGTAGAGATGCCGCAAAGAATCCCCTCCTCACGCGCCAATCGGCGAGTGAAGCGGAAGGCATCGCGGGCAGTGACGGCTGTGACCCGATCAAGCAGCGCACGGTCGAGCGTATCGGGTGCAAAACCCGCACCGATGCCCTGAATAGGGTGCGCACCGGCTCGTCCCTCGGTCAGGAAGGGCGAATCGGACGGCTCCACACCGACGATCTGCAACGCAGGAAATACCCGCTTCAACTCACGCCCCACGCCGCTGATGTGACCGCCCGTACCGATGCCCGTAACCAAGTAATCAAAGCCTTCGGGGAAGTCGTCCAATATTTCGCGCGCCGTCGTGCGAGCGTGCACCTCCGGATTCGCACGGTTAACGAACTGGCACGGCATCCACGCACCTTCTATCTCGGCCAGCAACTCCTTGGCGCGTTCGATTGCGCCTCGCATACCCTTCTCGCGCGGCGTCAGCTCTAATCGGGCGCCATAACTCTGCATCAATCGCCGCCGCTCCACCGACATCGATTCGGGCATGACGATAATCAACCGATAGCCTTTCACTGCGGCCACGAATGCCAATCCTACACCCGTATTGCCCGACGTGGCTTCGATCAGCGTAGCGCCCGGACAAATCAGTCCCTGCTGCTCCGCATCCTCGATCATGGCCAGCGCAATGCGATCCTTAATGCTGCCCGCAGGGTTCTGTCGCTCCAGCTTCATCCACACCTCATGCTCAGGAAAGAGTCGGCCCAACCGAACGTGTGGCGTGCCCCCGATCAGGCTTAAAATATTGTCAGCTTTCAATTTTCAAACGGCATTTAGATGGAGTAATTGATAGGTTCCTCGAAGCCCTTCACGGTCTTGACCTTCACGTCGACTTTATTATACACGAGCGAATAAGGCATTACGCTATGGGTCAACCATGCGCCGCCGCCGATGGTCGAATCGTGGCCAATGACAGTCGATCCGCCGAGGATGGTGGCACCGGAATAGATGATCACGTTGTCCTCCACAGTCGGGTGACGCTTGACCTCGGAGAGCTTCTTCTCCAAATAGATCGCGCCGAGCGTGACACCTTGGTAAATCTTGACGTTGTTTCCGATCTCAGTCGTTTCGCCGATGACGATGCCCGTGCCGTGATCCATGAAGAGGTTCTTGCCGATCGTAGCGCCGGGGTGAATGTCAATGCCGACTTTGGAGTGGGCATATTCGGAGAAGATGCGCGGGATGAGGGGGATGCCAAGGGTGTACAGTTCGTGAGCAATGCGGTGGATGCTGAGGGCGAAGAAGCCGGGGTAGGCAATGATGACCTCCTCAAGCGATTTAGCAGCGGGGTCGTTGCGGAGGTAGCAAGCAGCGTCTTTGTAGAGTCGTTCGCGGACGCCACTGAGCCGGCTGAAGAACGCCTCCGTCATCTCTTCAGCCTGGGGGTTGCCGATCAGGCGGGCAATGTTGGCGTGCAGTTTGATCGCCGCATCCATCAAGCCGCTGCGGACGTTTATCATCTTCAGTTCGTCGCACACGGGAAACATCCACGTGAAGAGTGAGCGGGCAATTGTTTCTAATTCGCTTTTGTCAAGGGGAATCTTGATCGGCTGTGGGGAGAAATCGTCGATCAGTTCAAAGATTTTTTGAAGCATGGGGGAAAAGGGGGGAGATTGATGTAGGGGCGAACCCTTGTGGCCGCCCGTTTTTCTTTCTGAACATCTAAACAGATGAACACCTAAAACAGATGAACGTATAAACACAGAGAAAGGGTGGAACCCATGCAGGAGCTCCACCCTTTCTGTCGAAATTAAAAGAGATCAAGCGATAGAATTAGAGATTCGGATTCACCTTGTTCCACTCGGCAACCGGGGGCAACACGCCGAGGCCGATCACTTCGTCACGCATAGCGCAGAGGTGCTCGTAGCTCTTGGCGAGGTCGGCCATCTCCGAGGGCGTACCCTCCACCTTGCGATAAGCGCAGCCGTCCTTGGTGATCTCTACCGGCATGGCCATCATAATGTGATGGAACTCGTCGGTCGAGACATAAGTGCCAGCCGGCCAGCGGAACGTCTCGCCACCCATTGCTGCGCGGATCATCTCTACCGACACGTACGCCGGGCTCTGGAACGAGGAGCGGCCGCGCAGGTTGATGATGTTGGCGCCGCCCTTGATGACGCGCTGCTGCAGTGCTGCCCACTCCTCAGCGGGGAGCTTGTCCGTGCCGATCAGGTCGGTCAGCGGGGTGCCGTTCACCTTAGCCGTAGAAGCGAAAACTGCCATTTGCTCGCCGTGTCCACCGAAGGTGCTGCAGCCTGTGACGGCGCTCTGCGGCAAACCGAAATACTTAGACAGCTCGCTCTGCAAACGGGTAGAGTCGAGGGCGGCCAGGGTAGTTACTTGTGAAGGTTTCAGGCCAGAGTAGATCAGGGTGATGAGACCCGTGATGTCAGCTGGGTTGAAGATGATGACTACGTGCTTGCAGTCGGGGCAGTAAGCCTTGATGTCCTTGCCCAGCTGCTCGGCTACCTGTGCGTTGCCTTTGAGGAGGTCTTCGCGCGTCATGCCAGCCTTGCGGGCAGCACCGCCAGAGGAGATCACATACTTAGCGTCCTTCAGCGCTTCGGCCGAGTCGGTGGTGAAAGTGAAATTCATTCCCTCGAAACCACAGTGGCGCATCTCTTCGTACACGCCTTGCAGCGCGGGTTCATACACGTCTTGCAGGCAGATGTTAGGTGTGAGCCGCATCATTGCCGCGGTTTGTGCCATGTTGGAGCCGATCATACCGCCGGCGCCTACGATTGTCAGTTTTTCGTTCGTCAAAAATTCCATAGAATATATCGTTTAAGTAAGTGATTGTGCGTGTTATCTTTTCGCAACGGCGACAAAAGTAAAAGAGATTCAGAAATACGGAAATATTTCCGTAATCCCGACGTGCTATCACTCTGCCCTACTTTTGCCCGCCGCGCACGGATTCGTGTGTATTATAATAGGTATAAGATGATGGAACGTAACAGAGATAATTACGCCTTCCTGACCGAAGGCCCCATTCACCGCGTGATCGGTACGATGGCCGTGCCGACGATCATCAGCATGTTGGTGATTTCGCTCTACAACATGGCCGACACCTTCTTCGTGGGTCAAATCGACACACAATCGACGGCCGCTATTGGCATTGTCTTCTCCGTCATGTTCCTCGTTCAGTCCATCAGCTTCTTCTTCGGCAACGGCTCGGGCAACTACATCGCACGCGAGCTGGGCGCTCGTCGACAGCGCAACGCCGAGGTGATGGCCACTACGGGCTTTGTCTACGCCTTAGCCTTCGGGCTGCTCCTGCTGCTTGTCGGCGAACTCTTCCTGACGCCCTTTTCGCGCCTGCTCGGCAGCACGCCTACCATTCTGCCTTACACCAAGACTTATCTCGGCATCACACTCTTAGGCACGCCGTTAGTCACGGGCGCCTTTACGCTCAACAACCAAATGCGTTTCCAAGGCAACGCCGTCTACGCCATGCGTGGCATCGCCGCCGGCGCCGTCCTCAACATTGTGCTTGACCCACTCTTCATCTTTGTTTTCCACATGGGCATCACAGGCGCAGCCGTGGCAACGGTGATTGGGCAAGCTGTCAGCTTCGTCGTGCTGCTGCGAATGACGCACCGCGGCGGTAGCATACGCATCCGGCTGCGCAACTTCTCCCCTTCGCCGGTCTACGTCCGCGAGATTCTGGCCGGAGGCACCCCGTCGTTGTCGCGGCAGGGACTGAGTAGCTTGGCCACGGTGATGCTCAACTACGGCGCCGGCGCATATGGTGACGCGGCTATTGCGGGCATGTCCGTCGTGAACCGTTTCACGATGATGCTCCTGGCCGCCGTGATCGGCTTTGGGCAGGGGTTCCAGCCCTTTTGTGGCTTCTGCTACGGCGCCCGACTCTATGCTCGCGTCAAGTCAGGATTTTGGTACGCAGTGCGCGTCAGTACGCTCTTTTTGCTCGTGTGCAGCGTCGTTGGGTGGATGTTTTCGGACTACATCATCGTGCTTTTTCGGCGAGACCCGGCCGTGGTGGCTGTGGGTACCGTCGCGCTGAAGTGGCAGCTGGCTTCGCTGCCGCTTACGGGGCTGATCATCGTCAGCAACATGTTTATGCAGACCGTTCGCAAGACTATTCGGGCTAACGTTTTGGCAGCGGCGCGCAGCGGACTCTTCTTCATCCCGCTGATGGTCGTCTTGCCGCGCGCGTTCGGCCTGACGGGTGTGGAGATGTGCCAAACTGTCAGTGATGTGCTTGCCTTTGCCCTCACTTTGCCCATTCTTTACAGCGCTTTTCGCGAGATGCGGGAGTGAGATGTGGAGTGAGATGCACAAGGCCATGCTTCAGGTGAGGTATAGTCTTATAGTATGACTTTTTATAACTGATACCGCTTTTGGATCATTCAAAAGTTACTTTTTGATATTACCTCAATATGCACGACCGCTAAAAATCGACTTTTTGATACTGCTTCAGTGTGCACAGATGATAAAAAGTGCCGGGCACATGTGATTGTCTTCACGCGTGCCCGGCACCTTTCTTTTTTCGTTTTTCCCCTTTTAGCTCCCCTGCTCATGCGCCCCAAAGACGGTGCGAAAGTCGTCGAGGAGGAGGAGTTTGGCAGACTCGAAGTCGGGCGAGGCGTCGGAGCCAAGTTCAGTGGCGAGCGAGGTGACGCCTTTGTCGACAAAGCCGCAGGGATGGATCAGGGAGAAATAGCTGAGGTCGGTGGAGATGTTTAGGGCGAAACCGTGCATGGTGACGTAGCGGTGGCTGCGTACACCGATGGCGCAAATCTTACGGGCGCGCGGTTTGCCGACGTCGAGCCAGACGCCGGTGGCGCCGGCCATGCGTTCGGCACGCAAGCCGAAGCGTGCAAGGAAACGAATGACGGTCTCCTCGAGGGCGTCGATGTAGGCGCGCAATCCAAGGTGGAGCGGCTCGAGGTCGAAGACGGGGTAACCGGTGATCTGTCCGGGGCCGTGGTAGGTGATGTCGCCGCCGCGGTTGGTGTGGTAGAAGGCGACGCCACGCTTGCGAAGCACATCTTGCGAGACGAGCAGGTTGGCGTCCAAACCGTGTTTGCCGAGCGTGAGGACGGGATTGTGTTCGCAGAAAAAGAGTCGGTCAGTGCCGGTTTCACCGCGCTCCTTGAGGGCGATGAGTTCGTCGAAGGCTGCTGTTTGTATAGCCAGCGCCTCGGCGTAATCGATGCGTTTCAGGTCTTGATAAATGAACATAGGAGGGGGAAGAAAAAGTAAAGAGGCGCCTTTATATCAATCGTCTTCGTCGGACTCTTCGTCGTCGATCACGGCGTCCTCCAGCGGCAACGGTTCGGGCGTGGGCTCGACGGCCGGAACGGTGGACTTGGATGGGGATTTCGTTTCGGGTTGGTTCTTATTCGATGACTTGTCTGACGGCGGGGCTACGTCGGCAGACGAAGCACCACGCACACCGATGGGTACGTCAGCCATCTTGCGCATGAGGGAGAGGATGGTGCCCTGCCGACGGCGCATATAAGCAGACGGTGCACCGGGGTTGCGCTTGCGAGGATTGGGCAGTGAGGCGGCGATGAGTGCGGCTTCGGGGCGGGTCAGCGAGGCGGCTGACTTAGAGAAGTAAGTGTTGGCGGCGGCTTCCACGCCGAAGATGCCGCGCCCCATCTCAATGGAGTTGAGGTAGACCTCCATGATGCGTTCCTTACCCCAAACGAACTCGATGAGGACGGTGAAGTAGGCCTCAAAGCCTTTGCGGAGCCACGAGCGGCCGGGCCAGAGAAAGACGTTCTTGGCCGTCTGTTGCGAGATGGTGCTGGCGCCGCGACGGCGTCCGCCACGCTTGGCCTCCTCCATTGCCTGCCGGATCTGTTCGCTGTCGAAGCCGTGATGGGTCATGAAGCGGTTGTCCTCTGAGGCTACGACGGCCAACGGCATGGCGTGTGAGATCTTGCCGATCGACACCCAATGGTGCTTTATCCGTGGCGTCTCCGGATCGAACGCGCGGATGATCATGAGGGGCGTGAACGGAACGGGCAGCCACTTGTATGCGACGACCATGAAGAGGCTGAATGCAAACAACGCCAGCACCGCACGGCGGCACCAGCGAAGTATGCGCTTGAAACGTTGTTTCATCGGGGGGAGGATTGCCTCTTAGGGTTACTTCCGCAACCGATCGAGTGAGCGGACGAGCATCTCGTCAGCACCGATGGCGCGGATGGCCAGCCAGTTCAGAATGAGCGAAACGAGCGGGAAGGCTAAGGCGATCTGAAAGTTGAAGGTGAAGGCCTCGAAGGTGCCCGCGAGCCGCCAGAGGTAGAAGGCGAAAAGGCCGTAGAAGCCGACGATAAGCAGCGTGTTGAAGGTGCAGAGCCGGATTTGCAGCAGGCGTCGGCGGTAAAGGAAGATGGAGCCCAAGGCCAGGAGGGAGACGATGGCCGAGAGGGCCATGAGCGCCCAGGTGGGATAGACGAGCGCCTCGGGGGGGGCGGTAGTGCTCATCCCCGAGGCGTCAAATGAATAGAAGATACTATCGGCTTGCACCGTGGCCAGTGGCATGAAAACTACAAGTAGGTTCAGCACGGCGACGATCAGCAGGTAGACGGTTTGAATGCGTTGAATCATATCCTATCAGAAGCTCTTCTCGCGTGACGGGTTCTTGTGATAGATCTTGTCCTCGAGATACTCCTCGGTGGCGATCAGCGTGGGCTTGGGCAGCTTCTCGTAGAAGCGGGAGATCTCGATCTGCTCACGGTTCTCGAACACTTCCTCGAGGTTGTCAGAAGAAAAGTTGGAGAACTCTTGCAGCTTCTTCTCCAAGTCTTGCTTCATCTCGTTGCTGATTTGGTTGGCGCGTTTGGCGATCACCATCACTGTTTCGTACACATTGTCCTCGTTGTTGTGACAGAGTTTGATCATGTCGCGCGTGACGGTGTTCGTCGGCGCCGTTGTTTTGCGGTAATCCATTTCTTGTTATGCTCTCGTTAAAATGATGTGTCAATAATTGGTTGTGATGTGGGCGTTGGCCTCGTTGAAATACTTCTGCACCTGCCGGCTGTACTTGCCCTCGGGGAACTCGTTCTTGTAGTTGTAATACTCGTCGACCACGTCGCGGTAGCGCCCTTGCAGGCGATCCTCCACGCTGACCGAGGCCAGCTCGTACTTCGATTTAATCTTCAGGAAGATGAAGTCTTCGCGATACTTCGTGTAGGGGTAATCGCGGAGCGCGTTGTCGGCCGTGATCACGCACGAGCGGTAGTTGTTGCCCATGTAAGTGCCGAGGTTGTAGTAGAGTTCGGCGGCCAGCAGCTCTTTGTAAGCCAGTTTCTCTTGCAACTGAAAGAGGATCTCTTGTGCTTGCTTGGCGCGCTCGCTCTGTGGATAATATTCCATGTAGAGCTGCAACTGCGCGATGGCCTCGTAGGTCTGTGACTGGTCGAGGCGCGGGTCGGGCGAGTCGAGATAGAGACCGTAACCGGAGTAGAAGCGTGCCTGCTCGGCGTATTCTCCTTTGGGGTAAGTGGTGTAATATGTCTTGAAATATTCGGCCGCCGTCTCGTAGTCTTTCTGTCCGTAATAGGTCTGAGCTAATAGGTAGAGCGACTCTTCGGCGTGCGATGTGCCTTTGAATATTGGCACTAACTCTTCTAACAATGTGGCGGCTTTGGTGTATTTCTTCTCGTCGAAGTATTTTTTAGCGTAGGAGTACTTCAGTTCGTAGTCTGTACTCTTAAGGACCTTGTTGTATTCACCGCACGAGGCGAATAATAAAATGATCCCGATAACCCATCCGATATTCTTCATTCTGCTGTAGTTAGGCGCTGTTTTTTTAACGGCGGCAAAAGTAATTCATCCCTCGAAACCCGAAAGTGACGTTCTGTCAGGCTAAAAGCGCCATCAGCAGCACTTGCACGAGGATCACGCGGGCAAACATGCTGAGGGGATAGACCGTGGCGTAGGCCACCGATGGGTTGTCGCCGGAGACGGTGTCGTTCACGTAATTCAGTGCCATCGGATTGGCCATGCTGCCGCAGAGCATGCCGAATACGCTGCCGAAATCAATCTTCATCCACTTCATCGCTATCACGCCCACGATCAGCGTCGGGACAAGCGTCAGCACGAAGCCGAGTCCGATCCACAGCACGCCCTCGGGCCGAAAGACGGTCTCGAAGAAGTGTGCTCCCGCGTCGAGCCCGAGGCAAGCCAGATACATTGACAGGCCGAGCGCACGAAGCATGAGGTTTGCACTGCGCGTGGTGTAGGTGATCATGTGTAGCCGCGGTCCGAACGTCCCCAAGAGGATGCCCACAATGATGGGTCCGCCGGCTAAGCCCAACTTGACGGGCGTGGAGATGCCGGGGATGGCGATGGGCAACGAACCGAGAACTAATCCGAGCACGATACCTATAAATATGACTACCAGGTTCGGCTCGTTGAGGCTCTTCACCGCGTTGCCGAGCACTTTCTCCACGTTGCGGATGGCGGCGGCCTCGCCGACGACGGTCAGGCGGTCGCCGAGCTGAAGCACTAACTCGGGCGTGGCCAGCAGTTGCACGCCGGAGCGATAGACGCGGCTGATGTTGATGCCGTAATGGTTGCGCAGGCGGAGCGAGCCGAGGCGTTTGCCGTTCAGTTCGGGGCGGGTCACGACGATGCGCACCGAAGCCAATTCGCTGTCGATTGCGTTCCAGTCGATGTCGTCCTTGTTCCAGTCTTTGTTTTCCTGTTCGCCGAAGAGGACGGTCAGTGACGGCACATCCTTTTCGGCCGTGATCACTAACAGGCGATCGCCCTCGCGAAGCATGGTGGCCGAGGTGGGGATGCTCACGTGGCCGTCGCGCCAAAGGCGAGAGATGACGAAGCGCGTGGTGCTGATGGCGCCAATGTCCTTCACGCTCTTGCCGAAGATGGCGGGGTTGTGCACCTGAAAGGCGGCCATGTAGACCTTGTTCACGTCTTCCTTTTCCTGCGCTCCCGTGTCGCCCGGCTTGACGAACATTTTGCGCATGAGCATGACGGCGATGATGACGCCGACGACGCCTAACGGGTAGGTCACGGCGCAACCGAGGGCGGCCGTGCTGCCGTCTAAACCGAGCTGTACGAGCGTCTGTTGCGCGGCACCGAGTGCGGGTGTGTTCGTCGTGGCGCCGCAGAGCACGCCGACCATGTCAGGCAGGGCCACGCCCGTGGCGTAAGAAAAGGCGACGGCCATGAGTGTGCCGACCACGACGACGCCCATCGAGAGCATGTTGAGCGTCAGCCCGCCGGTATGGAAGGAGCTGAAGAAGCCGGGGCCGACTTGCAACCCGAGGGCATAAACGAAAATGACGAGGCCAAAACTTTCGGCGTAAATGCGCATGGCCGGGTCGACGGTGAAGCCGAGGTGGCCGGCCAGGATGCCTACGAAAAAGACGAAGGTGACGCCGAGCGAGATGCCCATGATGCGCACTTTGCCTAATCCGAGTCCGATGGCGGAGATGAACGAGATGACCACCATCGCTTGCAGTGCAGTGTGTTCCTTGAATAAATTGATAAACCAATCCATTGTTCTTCTGAATTCTTCTGAGTTCGGGCGCAAAGGTAGAGTGTGGAGGGTAGAGAGTTGAGATGAAGGGTGGACAAGATGATAGGCTTAGATTTTTATACCGACCCTGAAATCGCTGATTTTAGGCCTTAGATTTTTGTACAAGCACTGGAATCACTGATTTTAGGCCTTAGATTTTTGTACAAGCACTGAAATCGCTGATTTCAGGCCTTAGATTTTTGTACAAGCACTGAAGTCGCTGATTTTAGGCCTTAGATTTTTGTAGAAGCACTGAAATCACTGATTTCAGCTTTGGATTTTTGTACCGACCCTGAAATCGCTGATTTCAGCCTTGGATTTTTGTACAAGCTGCCAATCGGACGCATTTTCTGTTCTCCCTGCCCCATTTTCTGTCTACACGCTTACCGCGGCCTATGCCCTCTGACTAAAACACCGACTTTCGCAACCTATTTATTTTGACTTAGAAGCTATTTTGAATTTATTTCGGAGGATATGGGGAGAATGTTTCTGATGATTTTGTTTCATCATTTGACGAGCATAGCAAGCTATGTGAGGATAAATGATGAAACAAAAGGGCAGAAACAGGCCCCGATAGCCCCGAAATAGAAAGGAGAAAGACCCGCCAAAACAGCTTCTTAAAATAATCACTCAATAAATTCAAAACAGCTTCTTAAGCACCCTATACGAATGACAAGACGAATATTCTGCGCACTGCTCGTACTCCTCGTCCTCGTCCTCGGCGGCGGGCGGACGGCGCAGGCACAGCACACGTTGCGCGTGGAGGGCATCGTAAAAGATTCCGTCACGGGCGAAGCACTGCCAGCCGTCGCCGTGATGCTGAAAGGATCCACCATAGGCACCGTCACCGACAACGCCGGCCACTTCACGCTGCAAGCCGAATCAGCGGCGCGGACACTCAGCGTCTCCTACCTCGGATACGAGACCTACGAATGCGCCCTCACCAACCGAGGCCGCCTCACGATCCTGCTCCGACCCACCGCCTACACCCTCAGCGACGTCATCGTCCGCCCCGGACGCGAACGTTACTCCCGACGCAACCCGGCGGTGGACTTCGTCCGGAACGTCATCGAGCGCCGCCAACTCAACGCCCCACGCAACCACGACTACTTCAGTTTCAGCACCTACGACCGCAAGATTTTCGCAAAAAACGACTTCGACGAGGCCGAGGAACGCGGCAAAAAGCGCTACCGCCGCATCGACTTCATCTTCGACTACATCGACACCTCGCACGTCTCCGGAAAGCCCATCCTGCCGCTCTACAACGAAGAAGTGATCGAGCAAACCTACTTCCGCCGCACCCCTCGTGTAGAGCGTCGCCTCGTGCAGGGCGTCAAGCGCGACGGCCTCGTCGAGATCTTTTCAGAAGACGGCATCACACAGTTCATCAACGAAGTCTTCCGCGAGCCCGACGTCTTTCAAGACAACATCCCCCTCTTCCTCCAGCGCTTCGTCAGCCCGCTGGCCTCCTTCGGCCCCACCTTTTATAAATACTACCTCACGGACACGGTCGAGATCGACGGCGAGCGCTGCGCCGACCTCACCTTCGTGCCCTTCAACTCCGAATCATTCGGCTTCACCGGTCACCTCTACGTCACCCTCGACTCCACCTACTTCGTCCGCCGCGTCCGCCTAAACGTGCCCAAGCACATCAACCTCAACTACGTCGACTTCATGCAGATCGAGCAAGACTTCCGCCGCACCGACGACGGCACACGCCTGATCCTCAAAAACGACATCACCGTCGAGTTTCGCCTCCGCGCCAAGAGCAAAGGCACCTACGCGCGCCGCATCTGCCTCTACCGCAACCACTCGTTCGATGCGCCCGACGACGAGGACGTCTTCCGCGAGAACAACCCCGTCATGGAAACCGAGGAAGCGCGCCGCCGCTCGGACGACTACTGGCAACAGCAGCGACAGCAACAGGGCGACAGCACCAGCGGCGCCACCCGCCAGACGTCGGTCGAGAAGATGATGGCTCAGCTGCGCCGCGTGCCCCTCTTCTACTGGACCGAAAAGGTGGCCAGCGCCTTCATCGGCGGCTACGTACAGCCGATAGAGAAGAATAGCCCCGTAGAGTTCGGCCCCGTCAACACCTTCATCAGCGGCAACACGCTCGAGGGCGCCCGCTATCGCTTCGGCGGCACCACCACGACGGCTCTCAGCAACCGCTTCTTCGTGGACGGTTACATGGCTTACGGCGCGGGCGACAAAAAGCTGAAGGGTGACATTTTGGCTGAATACTCCTTCAATAAGAAGCGCAACTTCCGCAAAGAGTTCCCCTTCCATTACCTCCGCGCCGAGTATCGCTACGACATCAATCAGATCGGCCAACACTACCTCTACACCAACCCCGACAACGTCTTTATGATGCTCAAGCGCCGCCGCAACAACCTCATCACCTACATGCGCAACGCCGAAGTGAGCTACTATCACGAGCATTACAACGGCCTCGGCTACGGCATCGCCCTGCGCCACCGCACCGAGTGGGCCACCCGCTACGTGCCCTTCCTACGCCTCCACGCCGACGGCACCACGGAGCCCGTAACCCACTATCAATCCGCACAAATGGAAGTCAGCCTCCGCTGGGCGCCCAACGAAAAGTTCTACCAGTCGCGCAACTACCGCTACCCCATCACGCTCGACGCGCCCATCATCACCCTCACCCACACCTTCGCCCGCCGCGGCCTGCTCGGCTCCGACCATAACTACAACCGCACCGAGCTTGGCATCCGCAAGCGCTTTTGGCTCTCGCCCTTCGGCTACATCGACCTCTACGGTCAAGCCGGCGCCGTTTGGGATCGTGTACCCTACCCGCTACTCATCATTCCGAATGCCAACTTGTCATACTCCATCGAGCCCGAGAGCTACGCCCTGATGGATCCGATGGAGTTCATCAACGACCGCTTCGTCTCGTGGGAAGCCACCTACTTCCTAAACGGCTCCTTGCTCAACCGTCTGCCACTCATCAAGCGCCTGCAACTGCGCGAGGTCATCGCCTTCCGCGGCTGGTACGGCACGCTCAGCGACAAGAACAACCCCCTCCTATCCGGCAACGCCGACCTCTACGCCTTCCCCTCGAACACCTACCTTATGAGCCGCCGCCCCTACATGGAGCTCAGCGTCGGCCTCGACAACATCCTCAAGCTCGTCCGCGTGGACTACGTCTGGCGCCTCTCCTACCGCGACCACCCACACACGCCCAACAGCGGCATCCGCTTCAAGGTGCAGTTCTCGTTCTGAACCCCACGGCAGCGACGTTTGCACGTATATATATGATAGGTATAGGTACCCCGTCCCCACGCCCCGTCATCCGGTTGCGGTTTCATGCTTTTCTCTTTACGTTTGTCCGTGAATTTTTAACGATCTAAAAACAGAAGACCTATGCAAACCTGGTGGGGATCCTTGGATCCGTTTATGCAAACCCTTTGGGGCATCGCCATCTTCTCGTCGGCGGTGTTCATCATTCAAAGCATTATGACCTTCGTGGGGATGGACTCGGAAACGAATTTCGACGGCGACTTCGATGGCGACATGTCAGTCGACGGCGCGGGCGAGTCGACACCCTTCCAACTCTTCACGTTTCGCAACCTGATCAATTTTATGCTCGGCTTGAGCTGGACGGCCATCGCCCTCCGCTCTTCAACGGAGAATACCACCATTATGCTCGTCTGTGGCGTGGTGGTCGGTGTGTTGCTCGTCTGCGCCGTCATGTACCTATTCAAGTGGATGAGCGGCATGCAGCAGTCGGGCACGATCCAAGCCGAAGACATCGTCGGCAGCAAAGGGGCGGTCTACCTGACCATCCCGGCCGGCCGCATGGGCGAAGGCAAAGTGCAAGTCACCGTCCGCGGCGCCATCCGCGAGTACGACGCCATGACCGACGGCGATCGCCTGCATAACGAAACGCCCATCCGTGTCGTCGCCGTCCTGAACGGGCACACGGTTTTAGTGGAGAGAATCTGAAGCGTCTTTGGCGCAGTAGTTACGGCCTTGCGGCTGGGTAGTTAAGCGTCCATTCGGGCGCAGGAGTAAGGGCGACAGAGCCGCCCGGTAGTCAGAAGAAGTAAGCTGCTGCTACCCCTAACTACCGCGCCGCAAAGGGCGCATAACTACCGGGGCGAAGCCCCTGAACTACCGCGCCGTAAGGCGCATAACTACCCCTAACTATACTTTATCAATTCAATAGCTTATGCCCAGTTTATATTTAATCGTAGTGATCGCGGGCGTCCTTTTCGTGACGTTCGCTTCGATCCTTTCGCGTTACAAACGCTGTCCGTCGGACAAAGTCCTGGTCGTTTATGGTAAAACCGGTCGCAACAAAGAGGGGGGCGTCAGCTCCGCACGCTGTATCCACGGCGGCGCCGCCTTCATCTGGCCCGTGTTTCAGAACTACGCCTTCCTCGACCTTACGCCCATCTCCATCGAGTGCAACCTGACCAACGCGCTGAGTAAGCAGAACATCCGCGTGGATGTGCCCTGCCGATTCACCGTCGGTATTTCCACCGAACCGGAGAGCATGACCAACGCGGCCGAACGCCTGCTCGGCCAGAACACGCACAACATCCAAAACATTGCCACCGACATCCTGTTCGGTCAGTTGCGCCTCGTCATCGCCACGATGGACATTGAGGAAATCAATTCCGATCGCGACAAGTTCTTAGCGAACGTCAGTGCCAACGTCGAGGCGGAGTTGCGGAAGATCGGTCTGAAGCTGATCAACGTCAACGTGACCGACATCCGAGACGAGTCTGGCTACATCGAGGCGCTCGGTAAGGAAGCCGCTGCCAAGGCTATCAACGAAGCCAAGAAGAGCGTCGCTGAACAGAACCGTTTCGGTGAAATCGGTAAGGCCGAAGCTGATCGCGACAAGGACATCCGCATCGCTGAGACGCTGCGTGACACGCGTATCCGCACCTCGGAGGCTAATGCTGTGGCGGTAGAAGGTGAGAACAACGCCAAGATTGCCATTGCTAATTCTGACGCTACACGTCGTGAGAAGGAGGCCGAAGCTGCCCGTCGAGCCGTAGCGGCCGAGAAGGTGCAGACGGCTAAGGCGCTGCAAGAGGCTTATCAGTCGGAGCGCGAAGCGGAAATGACGCGTGCCGAGCGTGAGAAAGCGACGCAGACGGCCAACGTGGTCGTGCCGGCCGAGATCGAAAAGGAGAAGGCCATCATCAACGCCGAAGCAGAGGCAGAGAAAATGCGCCGTATAGCTAAGGGTCAGGCGGACGCCATCTTCGCCAAGATGGATGCCGAGGCGCGCGGTACCTTCGAGGTGCTCACCAAGCAGGCCGAGGGTTACGATCGACTCGTGCGTGCTGCCGCTGGTGATCCGGAAAAGGCCGTGTTGATGCTCATCACGGACAAGTTGCCGGAACTGGTTCGCACGCAGGTGGAAGCCGTCAAGAACATCAAGATCGACAAGATCACCGTTTGGGACGGCAACAACAATGCCGACGGCAACGGCTTGACGTCGACGGCGAACTTCATCTCTGGCATGATGAAATCCGTGCCGCCGCTCAACGATCTCTTCAACATGGCGGGCCTGAACCTGCCGACGTACCTCAAAGGCGCCGATCGCCCGACGATCCCCCTGCGCCCCGACAGCAAGTCGCACGAGAATACGACGCCAACGAAGAAGTAGCTCGTCAGACCTGTAGGGTGCGCAAGCATCCCCATGGAAGAAACCGGCCGGATACCTGCGAGGCGCAAGCCCCGGGTACCCGGCCGGTTTTCGTTTTCAGGAGCCGTTTTCTCTCAATCGATGTAGCGAACCTTCGACGCATCGCGAGGCTTGGCCTCGGGCGACTCGTCGGGGTAGCCGATAGCGATGGCGTAGAGCAACTCGTAGCCATCGGAGAAAGCCAGCTGCTTGAGGTAGTTCGCTGCGCCGGGGTTGCTCTTCAGGAAACCCGCCGCGCTGCCCAAGCAACACGTGCCGAGACCCATCGACTGGGCGGCCAACATGATGTTTTCGCCAAGCAGTCCGCAGTCGATTGGCGAACTCGTTTCGTCGCCCTTACCGGCCACGAAGATCACCGTCGGGGCGTTGCGAAACATGTTGCGGAAGTTTGGATCCTCGATCATCTTCTGCACCCGCTCGTCGTCCTTGGCCGACTCGACGAACACCTTCGTGACTCCGTCGATAAAGTCCTTGTTTTCCGTCACACGCACCTCCCATCGCTGTTCGTTCATCGCGTTAGGGGCGTTGATACCGCAGTGCAGTATGACGTCTAACATCTCTTTCGGCACCGGTTCGGGCTTGTACTTGCGCACGCTGCGACGATCCATAATGGCTCGGATCACGGCATTGTCCGTGGGGCTCTCGGCCACGACAGAGTCCGCGGCGGCATTCGTTTGATCGGCTGTCTCCGCCGACTTGTTTTGGCATCCCGTCGACAGCGCGAAGGCGGCCAGCATACACAGGGAGAAAGCTCTCCAATTCTTGCTTGAATAATTCATTTTGTTTGGTTGTTATAAGTAATAGTTGGGGTGAGGGCTGCACCCTCGGTTGTTGTTGATTTTAAGAAGTCTTATATATCTCAAGAGACTTCCGTCGTCTTACAAAGGTCTCCCGACGAGTGCAGGAGACTTCTGTCGTCTTACAAAGGTTTCCCGACAAGTGCAGGAGACTTCCGTCGTCTTACAAAGGTTTCCCGACGAGTGCGGGAGACTTCCGTCGTCCTACAAAGGTCTCCCGACGAGAGATTGATTCTCGTAGGAGCACAAAATCATACGCCTCACATGCACCCGACCGCCAGTTCATACGCCCTTGTCAAGACGTTTTTGGGGGGCTTTTGCGCAGGGGAGGAAATTGTTTTAATGCCCGATTAGGAATAATAAGAGCCTGCGAGCAGGTTATTCTAACGGCGGAAGCACGGGTTCGAGCTGATCGACGGACTCGGCTTCACCAACGGTCAGCCGGAGGTTGTCGACGTAGACCCTGCCCGTGGGGGCGATGACGCGCAAATAGCCGTAGAGGCGTCGCTGGAAGAGGCGACCGGGGTTGGAGAGCACGATGCGGTGTGAGCCGTCAGACGTGATGGTGTCACGCACCGTAAGAGTCGAATCGCCCTCGGAGCGCAGGCTGACGACAATGCGTTCACCCGCGGTGTGGCGTAGCCCCCAAGTCTGCATCTCTAATACGAACTCAGCGGCAACGGCATTCGATCCGCCACCGGGCGTGACGTCGATCACGATACGGTCGGTGAGGCTCTGCGGCGTGAAGGCGTAATAACGCGCACCGGACCAGAGATCGGGGTTGGCGGGGCTCGACGAGCGACTAACGGCGGCGTCGTAACCGGGATCGGCGTTGGCCGCCTTCAGCCGGCGATCAGCTTCCTCGAGCGCCATGTCGCAGACGCCCATGTAGACATCCAAGTTGCGTCCGTACCACATCAGCGAACTGTCGTACTGGGCTTCGGTGAGGTGGTATTTGGCAAAAACGTCGTTGAAGAGTGCGCGTCGCTGCTCGAAGGTTTCGTAACGCTGAGGGTCGTCGTAGATCATGGCCTCAGCGGTGTAGAGGTCAATCATCACGTCGCGCATCCGCTTTTCGTTGAGGACGCCTTCGGGCGTGTGGCCGCAACCCGACAAGCCAATGATTGCCGACAGACCCATGATGAGATGGATCCGAAATCCGGAAATAGTCATGTGTGAAGGGGGGAGACTCATTCCTCGCTCTCCGGAGCGGATTGTTTAGTGAGGCTAAAGCTCAGCGTGCGACTGTGGAAAATGAGCAGCAGGAAGACGCCTACACAGATGCACGAGTCGGCCAGGTTGAAGATGGGCCGAAAGAAGACGAACTCCTCGCCGCCCCAAACGGGTACCCACGCGGGAAGTGTAGTCTCGATAAGCGGGAAGTAGAGCATGTCTACGACTTTTCCGTGGAGCAGGGGTGCGTAGCCGCCGCCCTCGGGCATGAAGGTGGCCACTTGCCCATAGCTGTTGTTGAAGAGAACGCCGTAGAAAACGCTGTCGATGATGTTGCCGAAGGCTCCGGCGAAGATCATGGCGATGCAGACGATGTAGCCTAACGGATACTCCTTCCGAATGAGTTGCACCAAGTAGTAGGCGATGCCGACCACAGCCACAATTCGGAAGACGGAGAGGACGAGTTTGTTGAAGAACTCCATGCCGAAAGCCATGCCGGGGTTCTCCGTGAAGTAGAGTTGGAACCACGGGAAGATGGTGATGCTTTCACCCAACGTCATGTGCGTCTTCACCCAAATCTTGAAAGTCTGATCCAAAAAAAGGAGCAGCAGGATGATCACCGCTGCTCCCCAAGCCTTTGTTGCTCGTGTCGGTTCGTTCATCTCACGCCGCTTTGTTTCGCTTCGATGCTCAGTGTGGCGTGAGGCACAGCGCGCAGCCGCTCTTTCGAGATCAGCTTGCCCGTCTCTCGGCAGACGCCGTATGTCTTGTTTTCGATACGGATCAATGCCGCTTGCAGGCTCTGAATAAACTTCATTTGGCGTTGTGCCAGCCGTCCGACTTCCTCCTTCGAGAGCGTCGAAGCGCCCTCTTCCATCACTTTGAACGTGGGCGAAGTGTCAGACACATCGTTGCCTTCCGAGTTAGAGATGCCTTCGCGCAGCAAGTCGTAATCCTTCTTCGCCTTGTCCAACTTCTCCATGATGATGGCGCGAAACTCCTCAAGTTCCGCATCCGAGTATCGTGTTTTCTCAGCCATGACTCCAGTCTCCTTTATTGATTTATAATGATTGTCTTACCTAATATTCCACTGTTGTTTTATTCGGGCGTCGGGCGTCGGCACTTACACCTTCTCAATCTTGACGGGCAGGCGGAAGTCGTCGAACTCCAACTCCGTCATGTCGGCAGAGCACTCCGTCGTTGCTATGGCATCGGCCAACACCTGCCGACGGATATAATCACCGTACGCCTCGAGTACGCCATCCATCTCCTTCGTCGGAGCAAGGGTTATGCGGATGTGATCCGTGATTTCCAATCCACTGCTCTTGCGCAGGTTCTGCAATCGGTTCACGAGTTCGCGGGCGAGACCTTCGCGACGCAGCTCGTCCGTCACCGTAATATCGAGGGCAATGGTCAAGCGACCTTCATTGGCTACGAGCCAGCCCGGGATGTCCTCAGAGATAATCTCCACATCGTCCGTCAGCACCGTGCAGGCGTTGCCGTCGATGGGGAATACAAACGCGCCCTCGCGCTCGAATGTGGCGATCTCATCCTGCGTCATCGCTTGGATAGCCGCCGCGAGCGCCTTCATCACCTTGCCGTAGCGCGGGCCGAGCTTCTTGAAGTCGGGCTTCACCTTCTTCACAAGGATGTTCGATCCGCTGTCGGCAAACTTCAGCTCCTTCACGTTGACCTCGTTCAGGATGATGTCCTGCACCGCCTCCACGGCCGACTGCTGATGGCTGTCAACGGCAGAGACAAGTAACGTGGATAGCGGTTGGCGCACCTTGATATTCACCTTCCGACGCAACGCCAACGTCATTGAAGAAATGTCTTGCGCAATCTGCATCCGCTCCTCCAGTGCCTTGTCAATCATTGCCTCATCACACACCGGGAAGTCGGCCAAGTGTACCGACTCAGCGCTCTCGCGTCCCGTCACAGCGATCAGGTCGCCATAGAGACGATCGGCATAGAACGGTGCGATGGGCGCCATCAGCTTGGCCACCGTCTCGAGGCAGGTGTAGAGCGTCTGATAAGCCGACAACTTGTCGGTCGTCATGCCACCGCCCCAGAAACGCCGGCGATTGAGGCGTACGTACCAGTTGCTCAGGTGATCGTTGATGAAGTCCGCTATGGCGCGACCCGCGCGGGTCGGATCGTACGTATCGAGATGGCTGTCCACGTCCTTGACGAGCGAATGAAGCAGAGACAAGATCCAACGATCGATCTCCGGGCGCTCAGCCATCGGTACGTCCGGCTCGCTGTAGGTAAAGCCGTCGACATTGGCGTAGAGTGCGAAGAAGGAGTACGTATTATATAAGGTACCGAAGAACTTGCGACGCATCTCTTCGACACCGTCTGGGTCGAATTTGAGGTTGTCCCACGGCGAAGCGTTCGTAATCATGTACCAGCGCAACGGATCGGAGCCGTACTGCCGAATGGTCGCAAACGGATCGACGGCGTTGCCGAGGCGCTTGGACATCTTGTTGCCATTCTTATCGAGCACAAGGCCGTTGGAGACGACGTTTTTGAAGGCCACACTGTCGAAGATCATCGTGGCGATCGCATGGAGCGTGAAGAACCAGCCGCGTGTCTGATCGACTCCTTCGGCAATAAAGTCGGCGGGGTAGACCTTGCGTGCGTCGAAGGCTTCCTTGTTCTCGAACGGGTAATGGATCTGTGCGTAAGGCATGGCGCCAGAGTCGAACCACACGTCGATGAGGTCCGTTTCGCGCTTCATCGGGCGCCCTGTGGAGGAGACGAGCACAATGTCGTCCACGTAAGGACGATGCAAGTCGATGCGGTCGTAATTCTCGGCCGTGTAGGTGTCGGGCACGAAGCCGTTGTCCTTGTACGGGTTACTCTTCATAAAGCCGGCCTCCACGGAGCGTTCGATCTCGGCGTAGAGTTCGCTGACAGAGCCGATACACTTCTCCTCTGCGTTGTCTTCCGTGCGCCAAATGGGCAGCGGCGTGCCCCAGTAGCGACTGCGGCTCAGGTTCCAGTCTTGCAAGTTTTCGAGCCACTTGCCGAAGCGACCTGTGCCGGTGCTTTGTGGCTTCCAGTTGATCGTGTTGTTGAGTTCGATCATGCGATCGCGGCAGGCGGTGGTGCGGATGAACCAGCTGTCAAGCGGATAGTAAAGGATGGGCTTATCGGTGCGCCAGCAGTGCGGATAGTTGTGCACGTACTTCTCGATCTTGAAAGCCAGCCCCTGCTGCTTGAGCATGACGCAAAGATCAACGTCGAGCGGATCCTTGTCGTTGGGGTTGGTGAGGGCAGGATCGTAATCGTTCTTCACGTAGCGTCCTGCGTATTCCTTATATAATGCAGTGTTTACGCGCTCCTTCACGTAGGTCTCATCGAGGTCTTCGAGGCGATAGAAGCGCCCCTTGAGGTCGACGGCGGGGCGGAGATTTCCAGCCTTATCGACAAGTTGCAAGGGCGGGATGCCGAAGGAATTACCTACACGGGAGTCGTCGGCTCCGAAGGTGGGCGCGATGTGTACGATGCCCGTACCGTCGTCTGTCGTGACGTAATTGTCGGAGATGAGGCGGAAGGCGCCGTCGCCGGGGTTGAACCAGGGGATGAGTTGCTCGTAAGAGAGCCCGACTAAGTCGCGGCCTTTGCACTGGCCGATCACTTCGTAGGGGATCAGCTTGTCGCCCGACTTATAGGCGCTGAGGGGCGTGTCTGCGGCCTTGGGGTTGAAGTATGTCGCGAGGCGTGCCTCAGCCAGGATGTAGGTGTTTGGGGTACCTGTGTAGGGGTTGAAGGAGCGGACGGCCACGTAGTCGATGTCCTCGCCGACGCAGAGCGCCGTGTTCGACGATAACGTCCAAGGCGTTGTGGTCCACGCAAGAAAATAAACGTCCGCCTGCGCATCGCTGCCGGCGAAGACTTTTTTCTGGAAGTCGTTGGCGAGCTGCTCGGGCTTTACGGCCCGGAACTGCGCCGTCACGGTCGTATCCTTCACGTCGCGGTAGCAACCGGGCTGGTTCAGTTCGTGCGAGCTGAGCCCTGTGCCCGCCGCGGGCGAGTAGGGTTGTATGGTGTATCCTTTATACAGCAAACCTTTTTCGTAGAGGGCCTTGAGCAGGTACCAAAGGGTTTCGATGTAGCGGTTGTCGTAGGTGATGTAGGGGTGCTCCATGTCGACCCAGTAGCCCATCTGTTGGGTGAGGTCTTCCCACTCTTTGGTGTAGGTCATCACGTTCTTGCGGCAGGCGGCGTTGTATTCGGCCACGCTGACCTTGCGCCCGATGTCCTCTTTGGTGATGCCCAGTTCCTTTTCGACGCCGAGCTCCACGGGCAGTCCGTGGGTGTCCCAACCGGCTTTGCGATCGACGCGGAAGCCTTTCATCGTTTTGTATCGGCAGAATATGTCTTTGATGGTGCGTGCGATGACGTGGTGAATGCCCGGCATGCCGTTGGCCGAGGGGGGACCCTCATAAAACACGAAATCGGGTGCGCCTGTGCGTATGGATAGGCTCTTGTGGAAGAGGTCTCCCTCCTGCCACTTTTTCAGTACCTCGCGATTGATCTCCGACAAATCGAATGAATCATACTCGGCAAATCGATTCTTCATCTTGCGTTTATTATCTACTAATTCTTTTATTACCTTCTTGAAAATCGCCGCAAAAGTAATCTTTCAGGGGAATTGCAAAAGGTGAAGCAAGGAGGGGCATCGGGGGTGTGGCAGGGGCGTAGAAGTCGGCTGAAGGGGGATCTTTATCTCGTGCTGACAGATTGTCAGTGTAAGGGTGAGGGCAGAGATGGTGGATTTTCTTATTACCTCAGACTATAGGGCTTTCGAGATGGGAAAAAGAGCCATTGTAGCCTACAATATTAAATTTAGATGCAATCTTTGACATACCGTTCCAACCAATTCCGGCTCCTATTGTATCATGTCCTGTAAGTACACCTTTACCTTTTAAAATATAATCAGATATCGTATTAATAGCATTATCTGATAATAAGTTAAATGCATTACTATCCCAAGTTCCATACATCATTACATCATAATCCCATATCATATTAGGATTAGCTTCAAAATCTCTTTGTTTAACACTTGTAACTTTTATTATTTGCCTACCTGTCACTGGGTTTTTACCATATGCTTGAAAGTTTGTTATATTACCACCTTCATTTGCTGTTCCGACCTTCCATCCATGCTTTTAATAATGCAGATTTTTCTATTATATTAAATTCGCTATTTTTTGCGTATTTGCAT
>ERZ772917.442-NODE-442-length-29795-cov-16.157801_pt1 | contig 29795 bp, 22 predicted proteins | sample MGYA00511187_ERZ772917 | MGnify/ENA primary metagenome ERZ772917 (study PRJEB29015, sample SAMEA2737925) | human oral metagenome | biome: human oral; feature: human-associated habitat; material: dental | place: China | collected 2012 ...
GGGCCGTGGCCGGGGCGGTGGCCGCGGCCACAACCCGGCGGCGACGACGGCGCGACGGGGCCCGCTGCTCCTCCGCCTCTGAGGGCTCCGGCTGGGAGGGCTCCGGCTGGGGGGCGGCCGGGCCGCTCAGAGCCGAGGCGCGCCTCTGCTCGGACTCCCCCTCGGCCGGGGAGGACTCGGGCAGGTGCGTCAAGACGGGCTGGACCGCCTCTGGCGCCGCCTGGGGAGTAACCGCCGCCGTCGTCACCCTTCGCCGGCGACGCGTCGACTCCTGTGGCCGGTCGGGGCCGGCCGGGACGGGGAAGTTCCCCTCCTCGGCGAAGGTTCCCTGGATGGGCTTGTCACCAGCGGGGGCACCGCCACTGGACTCACCGGGCTCCCGGGCGTCTTGGGAGGGGCTCTCCTCGGGCGGGGCCCCTCCATCCGGGGAGGCGGAGTCCTTCTGGTCTTCAGGCCCGCCGGCGCCCTCATCCAGGGCGCCGTCGTCCCGGGCACCGTCGTCCCCGAGGCTCTTCTTCTCGGCGCTGGCGTCCTCGGCGCCCTCAGCGGCCTCCTCCTCGGCGCTGGCGTCCTCGGCGCCCTCAGCGGCCCCCTCGTCCTGGGAGGGCTGCGGGGAGGCGGGGGCCTCGTCGGCCTCCTCGCCGGGCCGCTGGCCGTCAGGGGCCCCCTGATCGCCGGCGGCGAAGTCGTGCCGATCGTTGTGCTGATCGTGGTCAAGGGTTGTGGTGGCGTCGTCACGGCGTTCAAGGTGCTGAGGACTCTGGTCCCTGGGCTCCTCGGGGGCGCCTTGGGCCGACTCAGTTGTGTTTTCGCTGGTCATGCGCGTTGCACTCTCCGGGCACCGCGAACGCCGTCGTACCACGGCTCCGCAGCGCGGTTGCGGCTCCCTGTCCGGGAGCGGAAAAGTCTGTGTATGCGCCTTGCGGCGCCCCCTCGGGCACCACCCGCTCGAACCGGGATTGCGGCGGCGCTTCCAAGGCGGCGCAAGTCTCCCGGACGGGGCGGTCGTCGAGGTTCGGGAACCGAATGCCGGTACGGGGCAACCGGGACCCCTGGGAGTATATGTCACACGAGGGCGGCCACCTGCATGCGAGCACCCCGGGAGCGGGCCGCGCCGTCGGCGCCAGTGCCGCCGGACGGCTCAGTGGCGCAAGTGGAAGGCGGCGGAGCACCCCTTTGACGACAGACTGTCACACTCTCCGCTACAATCTACCTATCCCCCCATGGCCACACCCATGGAATCTCTTATGTTTCTTATCGTTGCTCTTGAAAGGTGACGCTGGTGGTCACCACTCCCTTGGAACTGGACTCCCTCGACCTGGCTCGCTGGCAGTTCGGTATCACGACCGTCTACCACTTCATCCTGGTGCCCTTGACCATTGGGCTCTCACCCCTGGTCGCCCTCATGGAAACCCTCTGGCTGCGGACCGGCAAGGAGCATTGGCGCACCGCCACGAAGTTCTTCGGCAAGATCCTTCTCATTAACTTCGCGCTGGGCGTGGCCACCGGCATTGTCCAGGAGTTCCAGTTCGGCATGAACTGGTCGGAGTACTCCCGCTACGTCGGCAATATCTTCGGTGCCCCGCTGGCCTTCGAGGCGCTCCTGGCCTTCTTCCTGGAATCCACCTTCCTGGGCCTGTGGATCTTCGGCTGGGACCGTCTGAGCCCCGTGCTCCACAACCTCACAATCTGGTGCGTGGCCGCGGGCACCAATATCTCCGCGCTGTTCATCCTGGCCGCCAACTCCTGGATGCAGCACCCGGTGGGCGCCGTCGTCAATCCCCAGACCGGCCGCGCCGAGCTCGACGGCGTCACGGGCTTCTTCGAGGTCCTGGGCAACCCGCTGCTGTGGACGACCCTGGCCCACGTCATCGCCACCTCCTTCCTGGTCGCCGGCGCGGTCATCCTGGGCGTGTCCGTGTGGTGGATGACCAAGGCGGCCCGCGCCGACCAGGACTTCGAAGCTCGCGAGCTGTGGCGCCGCTTCACCCGCTTCGGGGCGGTCACCATGGTGGCCGCCGGCCTGCTGACCGCCGGCACCGGCCACGCCCAGGGCCAACTCGTCGTCCAGGAGCAGCCCGCCAAGATGGCCGCCGCTGAAGCCCTGTGCCACACCGAGTCCGCGGCCCCGTTCACCGTTGCCGCCTTCGGCGACTGCCAGGGCGAGGGCCCCACGCGCATCATTGAGGTGCCCGGGGTCTACTCCTTTATGGCCACCAACGACCCCAGCGCCGAGGTTATGGGCTTAGAGGACGCCCAAACCATGTATGAGGAGCGCTACGGGGCCACTGACGCCCAGGGCGACCCGGTGGACTACACCCCCGACGTCATGACCACCTTCTGGTCCTTCCGCCTCATGATCGGCCTGGGCATGCTCTCCTCGGCCCTGGGCGCCCTCGCCCTATGGCTGACCCGCAAGGGCCGGCTCATTACCTCCAGCCGCATTGGGGTCCTGGCCCTGTGGAGCACCTGCCTGCCCTTCCTCGGCGCCACCTTCGGGTGGATCTTCACTGAGATCGGCCGCCAGCCCTGGGTGATCGCCCCGAACCTGGCAGACCCGGTCTCCCAGGTCTACATGCGCACCGCTGACGGGGTGTCCACAGTGGTCTCCGCCGGTACCGTCCTGACCTCCATGATCATCTTCACCCTCCTGTACGCCGCCCTGGGCGCGGTGTGGTTCATGCTGATCCGGCGCTACGTCCGCGAGGGCGTGCGCACCCCCGTGGCAGGCTCCAAGGAGTCGGCCACGAACGGCGCCGCCGTGCCCGCCCTGTCCTTCGAGTACTGAGCCCGAAGAAGAAAGACCACCACCATGACGCTGTCCATCCTCTGGTTCATTCTCATCGCCGTCCTGTGGATCGGCTACCTGGCCCTTGAGGGCTTCGATTTCGGCGTGGGCATGCTGCTGAAGATCCTGGGCCGTGACGAGCGCGAACGCCGCGCCCTCATTGGAACCATCGGCCCCCACTGGGACGGCAACGAGGTGTGGCTGCTGACCGCCGGCGGCGCCACCTTCGCCGCCTTCCCCGAGTGGTACGGCACGCTCTTCTCGGGCGCCTACCTGGCGCTCTTCGTCATTCTGCTGTGCCTGATCGTGCGCATTTGCGCCCTGGAGTGGCGCTCGAAGATCAATTCCCAACTCTGGCGCGACCGCTGGGATTGGGCCCACACCATCTGCGCCTGGGTGCCCTCAGTCCTGTGGGGCGTCGCCTTCGCCAACCTTGTTCAGGGCATGCGCATCGAGGTGGTGCAGACCGCCACCGGTGAGGTGGTCCCGCCCGCCTCGGTCCCCGCCGACACCCTCCTGCCCGGCGCCTCGCACCAGCTCACCGGCGGCTTCCTCAGCCTGCTGACTCCCTTCACCCTGCTGGGCGGCGTGGTCACCTGCCTGCTCTTCATCACCCACGGCGCCCTGTTCATTGCGCTCAAGACCGCTGGTGGGCTCTCGCAGCGGGCCCTGGGGCTGGCCCGCAAGTCGGCCCCGGCCTCCACCGCGGCGACCGCCGTATGGGCCCTGTGGGCGCAATTGGCCTACTCCCCCAACGTCTTGTCCTGGCTGCCGCTGGCGGTGGCAGCGCTGTCCCTGGTCGCCTCCCTGGCGGCCGGCCGCGCCGGGCGCCAGGGCCTGGCCTTCGCCCTGCACTTCGGTGCGATCGCCTTCGCGGTGGTGTTCATCTTCGCGGCCATCGCCCCCGACGTCATGCGCTCGAGCATAAGCCCGGCCTACTCGCTGACCATCACCCAGGCGGCCAGCGCCGACACCACTTTGCTCATTATGACCGTGGCCGCCGTCGTGTTCGTGCCGGTGGTGCTCGTCTACACCATCTGGGGTTACCGGGTCTTCTCCGCACGCATCCACGCCGAGGCGATTAACCCGCATGAGGGCGGCCTGCACCCCACTAAAGTGCGCGACTCCTCCCAGCCCGAGGCGGTCATCGGCTACTGACCCCTCTCCCGCCCCGAGCCCGCTAGCCCACGGAGGCGCACCCCCGAGCGGGCAACCAGGGGCCGGGATTCGGGACCCTCGTCCTATCCCACTATCCTGGCATGGTGAAGCCCCTCGACCCCCGGCTCATGCGCTATGCCCGCTCAGCCCGGACCTATATCGCCTCCACGGCGGTCACCGGCGCGCTCACAGCCCTCCTCGTGGTGGTCCAGGCGTTCCTCATCTCGCGCACCGCCGCCCCGGTCATCGCCGGGCAGGCGCCCCCGCTGGCCCTGCGCACCGCCCTGCTGGCCCTGGCGGCCATAGTCGCGACCCGGGCGCTGGTCCTGTGCCTCCAAGAGGTGCGCGCCCACCGGGCCGCCACCGCCACCACCATGGACCTGCGCCGTCAGGTGCTCGTGCACGCCGCCACTCTAGGGCCGCGCTGGCAGGCCACCAACTCGGCCGAGACCGCCACCCTGCTCACCCGCGGCCTGGACGACCTGGAGCCCTACTTCACCCGATACCTGCCTCAGCTCCTCCTGGCCGCTACCCTCACCCCGGCGACCGGTATGGTGCTGCTCACCCAGGACCTGCCCTCCACCGTCGCGGTGGTGTGCACTATTCCCCTCATTCCCGTGTTCATGGTGCTGATCGGCCGCATGACGCAGGCGCACTCCGCCGAGCGTCTGGAGGCCATGGAACGCCTGGGCGCCCAGGTCCTCGACCTCCTGGCCGGACTGCCCACCCTCAAGGCCCTGGGACGCGAGCAGGGACCGCGCCGGCGCGTAGCCGAACTGGGCCACGCCTACAACGCCACCACCATGGCCACCCTGCGCGTCGCCTTCCTGTCCGGGGCGGTCCTAGAGTTCATCACCACCCTGTCGGTGGCCATAATCGCGGTGCAGATCGGCTTCCGGCTCCTCTACGGCCACCTGGACCTGGCCACCGGCCTGCTTGTGCTCATGATCGCCCCGGAGGTCTACCAGCCGCTGCGGCAAGTCGGTTTCCACTTCCACGCCTCAACCAACGGGGCCGCCGCCGCCGAAGCCGTCTTCCAGATCCTGGACGCGCCCCTGCCCGAGCGGGGAACGTCACCGGCACCGGACCTGGGCACCACCACCATTGAGCTGGAGGGGGTGGGCGTAGCCGCCCGCGGCACCTGGGCGCCGGCCCCCCTGACCGCCGCCATAAGACCGGGCCGAGTCACGGCGCTGGTCGGCCCCTCGGGCGCCGGCAAGTCGACCGCCTCACTGGTGCTCCTAGGACTGCTCTCACCCGACCGGGGGCGGGTAGTGCTGCGCACCCCCGACGGTGCTCCCACCCCCCTGACGCAGATCGACCCGGCCACCTGGTGGGCCCAGATCTCCTGGGTGCCGCAACGGCCTGTTCTGGTGGCCGGCTCGGTGCTGGACAATGTCCTGGGCCCGCAGGCCGCCGGGATGGCCCCCACCGCCGGACTGGAGGAGGCCGCCCGGGCCACCGGCCTGGACAAGGTCCTCGCCGACCTGCCGCAGGGCTGGCTCACCGCCGTCGGCCAAGGCGGGCAGGGCCTCAGCGTGGGTCAGCGCCAGCGCCTGGCCCTGACCCGGGCGCTGCTGGCGCCCACGCCGCTGGTGGTCCTCGATGAGCCCACCGCCCACCTGGATGCCGCCAGCGAGGCCCATGTCCTCGACGCCGTCGCCGCCCTCCGCAGCGCCGGGCGCACCATTGTGGTCATCGCCCACCGCACCCCCCTACTGGCCCTGGCCGACGACCTCATTGAGGTCACCTCCGCCCCAGCCGAACCGGCTCCGGGAGACCGCACCCCGGCCATGGTGGGCGCTTCGCCGGAGGAGCGCCCATGAGCCTGGTCCTGACCGCCCCCGAACGCCGCGCCCTGCGGCGGGCCGTGCGCCTGCTGGACCTGGACCGCAAGCGCTTCGCCCTGTCCGTCCTCACTGGTGGCCTGGGGCTGTTCTGCGCCATCGCCCTGTCCGGGGTCGCCGCCTGGCTCATTGCTCGAGCCGCCCAGATGCCCGATGTCGCCGCCCTGGGGGTCGCCCCGGTCATGGTGCGCCTCTTCGGGGTTAGCCGCTCCGTGCTGCGCTATTGCGAGCGTCTTATCTCCCATGACACCGCCCTGCGGGGCATGACCGCCCTGCGCACCCATCTCTACGGGATCCTGGCGGCCTCCCGCACCGACACGCTGGCCGGCCTGCGCCGCGGCGAGGTACTGGCCCGGGTGGGCGCGGACGTCGACGCCGTGGGGGACCTGGTGGTGCGCGCCTACTTGCCGTTGGCGGTGGCCGCAAGCGTCGGTGCCGCCACCAGCATAGGGGTGGGGCTCGTCTTCTGGCCCGCGGGCCTCATCCTGGCGGCCTGCCTGCTCCTGGCCGGGATTGTGGGTCCCCTGGCCACGGTCCGGGCGGCCCGCGCCGCCGAGCTGGCCCGCCAACAGCACGCTGAGGCCCTGAGCACAGCGGTCCTGACCGCCCTGGAGGGCGGCTCCGAACTCTCCGTATCCAACAGGCTGCCCCACGTCATGAAGGGCCTGGAGCGGGTGGAGGCCGCGCTGGCGCACTCCCGGGACCGGGCCGCGCGCCCCGCGGCCGGCGCAGCCGGAGTGGAGGTGCTGGCCATGGGGCTGGCGGTGTTGGGCGGCATGGCCGCGGGGGTGCCGGCGGTTGCGGCCCGGACCCTGGACCCGGTCATGCTCGCCGTCGTGGTCCTGGTGCCGCTCAGCGCCTTCGAGGCGACAGCGAACCTGGGTCCCGCCAGTGTCCAACTGGTGCGTTCAGCGGGCGCCGCGGTGCGGATTATCAAGCTGGTCGAGTGCGCCGAGGCCTCCACCGCCGCCGAGAGCAGGGCCCTGCCCGAGGTCGGCCCCGCTGGCCCCCACCTGCGGGCCCGCGACCTGGCCGTGGGTTGGCCCGATGGCCCGGTTGTGGCCCGGGGCATTGACCTGGACCTGACGCCGGGCCGGCGCCTGGCCATCGTCGGCCCCTCGGGAATCGGCAAGACAACCCTCCTGCTCACCCTGGCCGGGCTCCTGGAGCCCAAGGCCGGTGAGCTCACCATTGACGGCGCCAGCCCCTGGGGAGCCGCCCGCATGCAGGTTGCGGCGCGAATGAATCTCACCACGGAGGATGCGCACGTCTTCAACACCAGCGTCCTGGAGAACTTGCGGGTGGCCAATGGCGGCCTCACACCCGGGCAGGCCACGGGCCTGCTCGAGCGCGCCGGGCTGGGGGCCTGGTTGGAGGCCCTGCCCGAGCACCTGGACACGGTCATCGGCTCGGACGCCACCACAGTCTCCGGCGGGGAGCGCCGCCGCCTGCTGCTGGCCCGGGCGCTGGCGGCCCCGGCCCCACTCGTGCTGCTCGACGAGCCGGCCGAGCACTTGGACCCCGCCACCGCCGACAAGCTCGTGGCGGACCTCCTGGATGCGGGCGGCCAGGTGACGCGGGTGAGCCCCGTACCCGGCGAGCAGTCCGGGACCGCTGCACCCCAGCGCGGCGTTCTACTGGTCACCCACCGCTTGTCGGCCCTGGACGGCGCCGACGAGGTTCTCATCATGGGTGCCCCCGGCCCCGGTGAGCCGGCCCGCGTCCTACGGCGCGGTAGCCACGAAGAGCTGGTATCCGTGGACCCCCACTACCGCTGGTCCCTGACCCAGGAGACGACCAATTGGTCCCTGACCCAGGAGACGACCAATGAGTGACCCCGCTACAGCCCCCCGCCCCACCGCTTTCTCCGACTTCTCTGATGCGCCCGAGGATCCAATCGGCACTGCCACCGCCCCCGGCTCGCCCGGACCCTGCGCCGCGGGCTCCCTGGCCTACGCCGTTCACGGCGACCCCTGCGCCTCCAGGAGCGCCCGGCGCCACGGTGATCAGGCGCTCCTGGACACTGAGGCCCTCACCCTGCTCCAGGCGGCCCTGCGCCTGACCAGTTCCCTGCGAGTGCCCGACGCCCTGGGGCGCCTGGTGGACTCCGCCTGCTCCATTACCGGCGCCGCCTGGGGCACCATCGCGGTGCTGCGCCACGCCGTCGTCGATCCCGCTGCGCTGCCCGCCGCGAGCCTGAGCGCCGGCGACGTCCTGGCCTCTCCCGATGAACTCGCCAGCCTCCTGGCGGGAGCCCTGCCCGCCGGCCCCCAGGACACCGACGTGGTCATTGACAACGACCTGTCCACGGTCTCGGCCTTCACCGGCGCCATTGAAGGCGAGGAGGCCGGCAGCCTGCTGTCGGCCCCGCTGCGCCTGCACGACCAGGTCTACGGGCGCCTCTACTTGTGCAATAAGCCCGGCGGCTTCACCGAGGCGGATCTCGCCACCGTCCTGACCCTGGCCGAGGCCGCCGCCGTGGCGGTGGACAACGCCCGTCTCTACCGTCAGGCCCGCGACCGCGAGCAGTGGATGGCGGTCTCCCAAGAACTGACCACCATGCTGCTTTCGGGCGCCGAGGAGGACGACGCCCTGACCCTCATCGCCCAGCGGGTGCGGCAGGTCGCACACGCCGACACCGCCGCCCTCATCCTGCCCAGTGTCGGCGAGACCTGGATCTGCGAGATAGCCGACGGCGAGCACGCCTCAGGACTGGTCGGCACCCTCTTCCCGGCCCAGGGCCGCGCCATGGCCACCTTGGAGCAGCAGACGGGCCTGGTGGTCGACTCCCTCCAGGGGGCCTGGGCGGCCGGCGACCTGCGCGTGCCCCAGCTGGCCGATTTTGGACCGGCCCTGTACGCCCCCATGATCCACCGGGGCCGCTCGGTGGGGGTCATGCTGTTGCTGCGTGAACCCGGGGCGGCCCGCTTCACCTCCCAGGATCTGGAGATTGCCGAGCTCTTCGCGGGCCAGGCCACCATGGCCTTTGAGTTGGCCGATGCCCAGCACGCCGAGGAGATGGCGGCGCTCCTGGACGAGCGGGCCCGTATTGGCCGGGACCTGCACGACCTGGCCATCCAGCAGCTCTTCGCCACCGGGATGCGGATTTCGGCGGCCCGCGACCGCCTGGCCGGCGGCGAGGAGGACGGCGAGGAGCTCACGATGGACGCCGCCTGCACCGCCCTGGACTCCGCCCTGGTGGCCGTGGACGACTCGGTGCGTCAGATTCGCTCCATCGTGCGCTCCCTACGCGACCGGGATGAGGACGCGAGCCTGGTCGAACGGCTGCGCCGGGAGGCCTCCCTGGCGCGTACCGCCCTGGGTTACGCCCCCTCCCTGCTGCTGAGCGTGGACGGGTCGGCCCTGGGCCACGCCGGGCGCGAGCAGGAGGACGAGCTCATTGGCGCCGTTGACGCGGCCGTGGGCCCCGACGTTGCCGACGACATGGTCGCAGTCGTGCGCGAGGGCCTGAGCAATGTGGCCCGCCACGCACGGGCCTCCTCGGTGACCGTGGACATTAAGATCGAGGGAGTGCTGCCCGGGGCCGCCGAGGTGGCCCATGCCACCGCCCAGGGACCCGCCTCCGGGGACGCCGAGGCCTTCGACGGCTCCCCGGTGGTCGAGATCGTGTGCCGGGACGATGGTGTGGGCGTGGACCCGACGGTGGTGCGCCGCTCGGGGACGGCGAACATGGCCGAGCGGGCGCGCCGCCATGGCGGGAGCTTCGTCATTGGGCCGCGGGCGCGCTCCGACGGCTCGCGGCGCGGCACCTGCTTCACCTGGCGCATCCCCCTGGAGGAGCCGGCCCGCCAGGACTGAGGCCTCAGCGCAAGCCCGACCCCGCAGCCGGTCACCGGCAGGACCGGGGAATCGACTGCGCGGCGCGCAAGCCGGCCCTCGGCCCACCGCTCCGACCGTCTCCGCCCGCCCTCCCACCGACCGGGCCCGGCACGGTCAGGTGTTATGACGCCAGCCGCTGGCGCGCTGGCCAGCGACCCAGGCGGCAACCTGGGTGCGGCGTTGAAGGCCCATTTTGGCCAGCAATGAGGTGATGTGGTTCTTAACGGTCTTCTCGGCCACGCCCAGGCGCGCGCCGATCTCACGGTTGGACAGGCCGTCGCCAATAAGGTCGAGGACCTTGCGCTCGGCATTGGTGAGTTCGGCGGTGGGGTCGTCGTGATCGGCGCGGCGGCGCGTGACGGTGCGCTCGTCGAGCAGGACCCGCCCGGAGGCGACCGCGCGCACCACGTCGCTGATCTCCGCCCCGTGGACGGTCTTGAGCAGGTAGGCGCGCGCACCGGCCTGAAGGGACTCGGCCAGGGCCTCGTCGTCGTCGAAGGATGTCAGCACAACCGGCAGGGCCGCGGGGACGAGGTCGCGCAGCTCGTGCATGAGCTCAATGCCAGTGCCGTCGGGCAGCTGGAGGTCAACCAACACCACGTCGGGGCGCATGAGCTCGGCCCGGCGCAGGGCCTCGGCCCTGGACCCGGCCTCAGCGACCACCTCAAGGCCGTCGGCGCGGTCAATGATCTCGGCAATGCCGCGACGGACGATCTCATGGTCGTCCACGATCATGACGCGGACGTTCTCCGGTGTGCTGGCGCTGGACATGGATGTGAGATTAGCAGCGGCGGGGACCTACGTCACAATTCCGGTGCATTCCGGAGCTAACCGCTCGGGCCATCCGGCCCGCACCGGGGAGGCCGGCGCCCTGCCCCCGCCTCCCCCGACTCGGGCGACTCGGGGGCGGCACTCGGGGGCCGGTGCGCCGAGTCGCCGCATTGGACCCGTACCAGGGCCTCGGCCCCGGGCCCGGACGCGCGTACCCTTGATTATGAGGCGACCAAGGGAGCGCGATCCTCATGAGCCACACCCAGTCCCTACGCCCGCCGGCGGTAGCGGGCCTGTTCTACCCCGCCGAGCCCGCGCGCCTGCGCCAGGACGTCGCGGCAATGCTTGACTCGGCCCGCGAATCCGTTGGCGTGGGCGACCCTCCGGCCGCACTCATCGTGCCGCACGCCGGCTACGTCTACTCCGGTCCCACCGCCGCCCTGGCCTGGGTCCAGGCCGAGTCCCTGCGCGAGCGCCTGCGCCGCGTGGTGCTCCTCGGCCCCACCCACCGCGTAGGCGTGCGGGCGCTGGCCCTCCCGGGATGCCGGGCCATGGACACCCCGGTGGGGGCGGTGGCCGTGGAGGTGCCCCCCGAGATCGAGGCCCTGGCGCAGACCGGGTTGGTGGTCACCCGCCCCGACGTCCACGCCGCCGAGCACTCCCTGGAGGTGCAGCTCCCCTTCATGGCCGCGGTCCTGCCCGGTGTTCCCGTGGTGCCACTGGCGGTGGGCTGGGTCAGCCCTCAGGAGGCGGCCCGCGCCGTAAGCCCCTTCCTGGGGCGCCAGGACTGCCTGGTCGTGGTCAGCTCGGATCTGTCCCACTACCTGCCCGAGGAGGCCGCGCACCGGGTCGACACCGCCACACTGGGCCGGATCCTCTCCCTGAGCGCGGACATTGACCACGACGAGGCCTGCGGTGCCACCGGTGTCAACGCCCTGCTCCTGGCCGCCGGGGAACAGGGCCTGAGTGCGCGGCTGCTCGGGGCGGCCACCAGCGCCGACACCATTGGCAGCCCCGATCGCGTCGTGGGCTACTGCGCCGTCGCCTTCCATCACGGCCGCCACGGAGGACACCAATGAGCCCCCTCGTGCCCGCCGACGCCGGGCTAGTGCTCCTGCCCCTGGCCCGGGCGGCCATTGCCGGCCGCCTGGACGCCGAACCGCCGCCCGCCCCCCGGGCCGCCTGGCTCACGGAGCAGGGCGCCAGCTTCGTGACTCTCACACTCAACGGCGCCCTGCGCGGTTGCATTGGCAGTCTTATAGCCCGCCGCCCCTTGGGCGAAGACGTTGAGGCCAACGCCGTTAACGCCGCCTTCCGCGACCCCCGCTTCAACCCCCTGAGCGCCGCGGAGCTGAACTCGATCATCATCGAGGTCTCGGTCCTCTCCACCCCCACCCCCCTGCCCGTGCGCAGCCAAACCGACTTGCTCAAGCGGCTGCGCCCAGGCGTCGACGGCGTCATTCTGCAGGCCGGGTGGCACCGGGCCACCTTCCTGCCCCAAGTGTGGGAGGAGCTGCCCGAGGCGGCCGACTTCCTCGCCCACCTGCGCCGCAAGGCCGGACTCGCCCCCGGGTACTGGGGGCCGGACGTGAGGATTGAGACCTACACGGTTACAGCATGGAAAGAGACCGCCCCGGGCGTGCCCAATGCCGCCCCCACGGGCCGGGTACCCGATGGGGGCGCACCATGAGCGCCCGGACGGCGCCATCGGCCCCAAGGCGCCCGGCCGCGGAGGCAACCGGCCCAGAGGCGCCGGCGGGCGGGGACTACGTGGCGCGCTGGTGGAGCCGCGCCCCCGACGGTCGCCTGCGCTGCGATCTGTGCCCGCGGCACTGCACCCTGCGCGACGGGCAGCGCGGCTTCTGCTTCGTGCGCGTCAGGCGCGGCGACGCGATTGTGCTGACCACCTACGGACGATCCTCCGGCTTCGCCCTGGACCCCATTGAGAAGAAACCCCTGTCGCACGTCCTGCCGGGCTCCACCATCCTGTCCTTCGGCACCGCCGGCTGCAATCTGGCGTGCAAGTACTGCCAGAACTGGGAGATCTCCACCTCGCGGGACATTGACACCCTGGCCGCCACGGCCACGCCCACCGCTCTGGCCGCCGTCGCGCAGAAGGAGGGGGCGGTGGGCGTCGCCTTCACCTACAACGACCCGGTCATCTTCGCCGAATACGCCATTGACACCGCCACCGCCTGCCATGAGGCCGGGCTCATGGCGGTGGCGGTCAGCGCCGGGTGGATCGAGCCGGGGCCGCGCCGCGAGCTCTTCGGGGCGGTGGACGCGGCGAATATCGACCTCAAGGGGTTCACTGAGGAGTTCTACCGGCGCACCACCGGGGCCCGCCTGGGAGACATTCTCGACACGCTCGTGGATATCAGGGCCATGGGCACCTGGCTGGAGGTCACCACGTTGCTCATCCCGGGTTTCAACGACTCCGACGCCGAACTGGCAGCCCTGTGCGCCTGGATGGCCGCCGAACTGGGAACCGAGGTGCCACTGCACTTCACCGCCTTCCACCCCGCCCACCGCATGCTCGACGTCCCGCGCACGCCGATGGGGAGGCTGCGCCGGGCCCGGGCCATCGCCCACGACGCCGGCCTCGCCCACGTGTACCTGGGCAATGTGCGCGACAACGATGCCGCCACCGTGCGCTGTGCGGGCTGCGGGTGCGCGCTGGTCGAGCACGAGGGCTACCGGCTGTCCGCCTACCGGGTGACCGCGCACGGCACCTGCCCCCTGTGCGATCGCCCCGTGGCCGGGATCTGGGACCCGGCGGGGCCGCCGCCGGACACTGGTCAGTGGTGGCCCCGGCGCGTAGACGTGGAGGACTGAGCGCCACCGCTCCCAGGCGCGGGCCACGGGCGGATGCGGTTGGCGGCCGGAAGGGGGCTCCCGGCTCAGGCCGGGCGGCTGGTCAGCATAATCTCCTCGTAGTCCAGGCGGGCCAGGGCGTACTCCAGGGTCTGGGCGCAGTACAGGCCGTCATCGCGGGCGTCGAGCAGGGCGTCGCGCTGGGCGCGGATAGTGTCCAGCGCCCGCTGAGTGACCTCGGCGCGGGCCAATGCCTCCTTGGCCTGAAGAACCGCCTCCTCCAGGGACGGCGGTAGACCATCGGCCTCCTGGGGGCCATCGGCGCCGACGGTGTCGCTCGGCCGCTCGCCACGAGCCCAGGCGCGGATGAACGCCTCGCGCATGGAGAGCTCCCCGTGCGGCGCGACCTCATCCGACTCAGGCCGGTACGCCCCCTCGCGACTCTCCATGGCGACGTCCTTGGCGGCCGCCACCAGGAGCCTGGTGAGGGAGGCCCTTTCGGCGTCGTCGGCCCGCCCCGCCATGGCCGGTTGGACCAGGCGGACGAGCGCGGGCAGCGTCAGCCCCTGGATCACCAGGGAACCGGCCGCCACGAGGATGGCCACAAGCAGCAGGAAGGGGCGGTGCGGTGCGGTCGCCGGGAGGGTCTGGGCCGCGGCCAGGGTGACCGCGCCGCGCATCCCGGCCCACACGATGACCGCCCCCTCACGCGGGCCCAGGGGCTGGGCGGTGAAGTAGTCCAGGTCCGCCCCCGTGCGCCGCACTCGGCGCTGGGCCCGCTGCGTGTGCTGCTCGCGGCGCTCGGCCTCTCCGGCGGGCGCCGGGTCGCGGCGGCCCGGGACCAGCCGACGCACTGCGGTCAACGCAGTCAGCAGGGCCGTCCTCGTACTGCGTTCACGCCGACGCCGGTCCCAGGGCACCCGACGCGCCGGGCCGACCTCACCGTTGGCAATGGCATCGCAGCGCTCCTTGAAGGCGCTCATTCGCTCATTCATCTCCTCCCACTGCTGGGAGCGTCGGGCCGTGCTCGCCCGCAGGAGCTTGAGCATGGGGCTCACCACCGCTGCACGCACGACAATGGTGAGCGTCCCGGCCATGAGGGCGACACTGATTGCCGGGCCCAGGCTCGGCCCCGAGGCGCTGACCCGCTCAACAATGCCGAAGAACTGCAGCCCCATGACCAGGAAAATAAATCCCTCCAGCACCAGTTCGACGGTGTGCCAGTTCTGGCGCCCGGCCAGCCGGTGCCCGGGGGGCAGCAGGCGGGGTTCACGGAAGCCGGTTACCAGGCCGGCCACGACTGCCGCCACCAGCCCGGAGCCGCCAAAATGCTCGGCGGGCAGCGCCGCAATGAAGGGGACGGTGAAGGAGATGACCGTGTCCACGGTGGGATCCAGGGTGCACGATCGCAGGCGCAGGCTCACCTCGCCCACCAGCCAGCCCACGAGCAGGGCGATCAGGACCGAGGAGGCGAACCCGCCCACGACGCCGCCCAGTGTCACCGAGCCGGCGGTGGCCGCCGCCACCGCCGAGGTGAGGATGACCAGGGCGGTGGCGTCATTGAGCAGGCCCTCGCCCTCCAAGACGGTAATGATCCGCTGGGAGACGCCCAGGCGCCTGGCAATGGAGATGGCGACGGCGTCGGTAGGGCTGAGCACGGCGCCCATGGCAATACCCCAGGCCAGAGAGACCCCGGGAATGGCCCAGCTGAGCACCACGCCGACAACGAGTGCGCTCAAGGCGACCAGGAGTACCGCTAGCACGGCCACCGCCATGAACTCGCGGCGGAAGTTCATGGTGGGCATGGAGACTGCGGTGGAGAACAGCAGTGGCGGCAAGACGCCCAGGAGAACGACTTCGGGGTTGACCTCGATGGCGGGCACAACGGGCAGGTAGCCGACGACAATCCCCAGGGCCAGCAGGAGCAGGGCGGGGGCTAGGCCGAGGCGCGCGCCCAACTGGGAGGCGCCGGCGATCGCCAGGGCGCCAATGACGACAATGATGAGGATCTCCACGTCAGGAAGTCTACGTTCGAGGGCTCCGCCTTCGGGGGCGGTGGGGCACAGTTGTGCGCGGCAACAGCGGCAACAGCGTTAAGGCAGCGGCTCGTGTCGGTACCCGCCGATACCGTGGCCCCATGGATGTCACCGCAGACGGCGCGCCCGCCCCCGGCCGTGCCGGGGCCGGCCCGCCCGGGACGAACGAGATGCACCAGCGGGCCCAGGAGGTGCTGAGGGCCCTGGTGGGCGGCCAGGAGGCGCGCCTGCGCGAAGACCAGTGGCGGGCCATTGAGGCGCTGGTGGTCCACCGGCGCCGCACCCTGGTGGTCCAGCGCACGGGCTGGGGCAAGTCCGCGGTGTACTTCGTGGCCACGCTGCTGCTGCGCGAGGGCTGGGGCGGGTGGGAGCCCGGGACCCCGGCGCCGGCTCCCGGAGGGCGTGAAGCAACCGGCGCCACCATGATCATCTCCCCGCTGCTGGCCCTCATGCGCGACCAGGTGGCGGCCGCCCAGCGCGCCGGCATTCACGCCGTCACGATGAACTCCGCGAACACCGCGCAGTGGGATGAGATTGAGGCCCAGGTGCACGCCGGGCGGGTTGATGTGCTCCTGGTGTCCCCGGAGCGCCTCAACAACCCCGTCTTCCGGGAGGCGGTCCTGCCGCGGCTGGCCGCCGACGCCGGGCTGGTCGTCATTGACGAGGCGCACTGCGTCTCGGACTGGGGTCACGACTTCCGCCCCGACTACCGGCGCATCCGCCACCTTCTGTCCAGGCTGGGACCGGGCACACCGGTGCTGGCCACGACGGCCACGGCCAACGCCCGGGTCACGGCCGACGTGGCCGAACAGCTCGCCAGTGGGAGCAGGAACGGGCCGGTCCCGGGGGTCCTCGTGCTGCGCGGCTCCCTGGAGCGGGACTCCCTGCACCTGGGGGTGCTCCGCCTGCCGGACGCCGCCTCGCGCTTGGCTTGGCTCACCGAGTACCTGCACCGGGCCCCCGGCAGCGGGATCGTCTACTGCCTGACCGTCTCAGCCGCCGGGGAGGTCGCCGAGCACCTGCGGCGAGAAGGCCTGGAGGTGGCGGGCTACACCGGCCAAACCGAGCCGGCTGAGCGTGAGCGCCTGGAGGAGGAGCTGAAATCGAACCGGGTCAAGGCGCTGGTGGCCACCAGCGCCCTGGGCATGGGGTTCGACAAGCCGGACCTGGGGTTCGTCGTGCACATGGGGGCGCCGAATTCGCCCGTGTCCTACTACCAGCAGGTGGGTCGTGCCGGGCGCGGAGTGCGCCGCGCCGACGTGGTGCTCCTGCCCGGGGCTGAGGACCGCGCGATCTGGCAGTGGTTCGGCGCCCAGGGCTTCCCGCCCGAGGAGGCCGTGCGCGAGGTCCTCAATGCCCTGGAGGCCGCCCGGGAGCGCAAGGAGGGGGCGGTCTCGACGGCGGCGCTGGAGACCTCCACCAGCCTGCGCCGGACCCGTCTGGAGTCCATGCTCAAGGTCCTGGACGTTGACGGCGCAGTGCGCCGGGTCCGTGGCGGCTGGGAGGCCACCGGGGAGCACTGGGTTTACGACGCCGAGCGCTACACCAGGGTGGAGGCGGCCAGGCTGGCCGAGCAGGAGGCCATGGAGCGTTACGAGCGGCTCCAGGCCCCGCAGTGCCGCATGGCCTTTCTGCGCGCCGCTCTGGACGACCCGGTCATGCCCGCCGGCTGGCGCTGCGGGGTCTGCGATCTGTGCGGCGGCCTGAGCCTGCCCCGGACGGCGTCCTCGGCCCGGGTCGAGCAGGCCCGGCGGGCCTTGGGGCGCCTGGGTGTGGAGCTGACGGCGCGCCGGCAGTGGCCCACCGGCATGGCCCGGCTCGGGTTGCCCCAATACTCCGGGAGGATCGGGCCAGCGCTCCAGGCCGCGCCGGGGCTGGCCCTGGGCCGCCTGGACGGCCTGGGGATCTCGGTGGCGCTGCGCCGAATGATTGAGCCCGCAGGAGCCACCCCGGATCAAGGCGGGCCGGCCGCAGCCCCGGGGTCCCCCCGTGAGGCGAGCGGCGAGCGGCGTCAGCCCCCACCGGTCCCCGGCCGGCCGGGGACGCCCGCCAAGGGCGGCCAGTCGAGTCAGGTCGAAGAGCCCCCCGAGGCGCGCGGCGGGGCCGATGGCGTGGTCCCCCGCACCCTGCGAGCCCCGGTCCTGGAGCTGGTTGACCGCCTTGGGGCCATGATGCGGCGCGCCGACGGGGCCCCGGGAGCCGACGCCGTCGTTATTGTGGACTCCCAGCGCCGCCCCACGCTGGTGCGCCACCTGGGGCGGGCGGTAGCCCACCGCTTGGGCGCTGAACCCCTGGGGGTCGTGGGGATGACCGGCCCGCCCGGGCGCCATGGCGTCAACTCGGCAACCCGCCTGGCCGCTGTGGCCCGCAGCATGAGCCTGGAGGGTTGGGCGCCCACGGCCGTGGAGGGCCTGCAGGGCCGCACCGTGGTCCTCGTTGACGATTGGACGGACTCGGGGTGGACCCTGGCCGTCGCTGCCGCGCTGCTGCTCCAGGCCGGGGCCGGGGCCGTCCACCCCCTCGTCCTGGGACAGCGCTAGCCCCGCCTCAGGCCGGGGCGCGTAACCGCCTCACGAGCCCCGTGACCCCGGCGGTATCCCGTGACCCCGGCGGTACACCGCCGCCCACGACCTCCGGTAGGGTTCAGGCCATGAAACCCTGGCACCTCTATGTAGCTGCACTTGTCCTGTTCATCGCGGGCGCCTGCATGATAGCCGTCCCCCATATCGGGCCGCCCCCTGAGGTGACCTGTGTGGAGGAGGGTCAACCAACCTCCGGATTCGCGATCGAGCGCGACGGTCAGGAATGCCCTTTGAGCACAGAGGACTTCCTCAAGTACTGGGAGTGGGAAACGAACTCGGCCAGGCCGGTGCGCTTGGCCGGACTGGGAGTCGACGTCATCAGTATTGGAACCGCCATCGCGGGCGTTGTCGTTCAAGTCAAGCGACGCAAGCGCCGCCGCCTGGCGGCAAGGGCACAGGCCCCCGGCGGTCCCGCGGCCTGACCGACCTGGTCCGCACCTCCCTCAACCGGCTTCCGGCCCCGGGGCACCGCCCCGGGGCCGGATGAGAAGAACCCGCGGAGGGGTCCTGGAACCCGAGTGCGAACACCCTCCGGTCGCCGGTGGAACCGCCCCGGCCGCTTAATCGCCGCTTAATCCAGTTCCAGCATGCCGAAGCGCACCGCCTGAGCCACCGCGGCCGCCCGGGAATCGACGCCGAGTTTATGGAACACCCGCTTCAAATATGTTTTAACGGTTGCCTCGGCAATACACAGTTCAGCGGCGATCCGGCTATTGGACAAACCACGTGAGACGGCGACGACGATGTCGTGCTCACGAGGAGAAAGATCGGGGGGCGTCTGCACATCGACGCCATGACTGCTGCAGGCGGCCTGCACCAGCCGCGCCGTCACCCTCGGACTGAGAACCCCGCGCCCATTGGCCGCAGCGCGAACAGCGGCAAGAATGTCACTGCGCGGGGAATCCTTGAGCAGGTAGCCAATAGCCCCGGCCTCCACGGCGGGCAGAATATCTTCGTCGGAGTCGTAGGTGGTCAATACGACCACGCGGGGAACCGCCATGTCATCCGGCACGGCCGACGACCCATCCGTTCTTCTTCGTTGAAGCACCGCACTGCGCCCTCCGGCAGCACTGCGCGCCGTGCCCATCCCAGTTGCACCGAGCATTGCCGAAGCACCGCCCGACCCGGCAGCACTGTGCGCCGTGCCCGCCCCAGCAGCACTGTGCGCCGTGCCCGCCCCGGCCGAGATCAAGCGAGTCGCGGTCACGCCGTCGACCCCCGGCATGCGCAGATCCATAAGAACCACATCCGGCTTCAGCCGATGGCTCAGGCGCACCGCCTCATCACCATCGGCGGCCTGACCGACAACCGCGATACCGGCGGCGGAATCAAGCATCCCCATCAGCCCGGAACGCACCACCGGGTGATCATCGACAATGAGCACCCGCACATGGTTATCCCCGGAACCAACAGACGTACTCGATGCAGTCGCAACATAGTTCACAGGGGCATTGTGGCCTTGATGAGGGTGCCGGCACGGCCGTCCGCACCCACCAACCCGTCCGACCCCACTGTGAGTTCTCCCTCTAGCAACTCCACCCGGGTTCTCATGCCCGTCAATCCCAAACCGGGAACCGGTCGACCGATCCCCACACCATCATCGGCCACGGACACGACCAGGACACCATCGGCGGGCTCAATCACGACCTCCACCCGCTCAGCCCGCGCATGCCGCACCACATTGCTCAGCGACTCCTGAACCAGGCGCAGCACCACCACCTGAAGCGCCGGGGGCAGCGCCTCGGGCAGCGCCAGGACCAGTGAGGCCTCGATCCCCTCATGGGACAGGGAATCAACAAGCCGATGCAGCGCCCCCTCCAAACCGCGCTCGCGCAGGGCTCCCGGGCCGCGCCCCTCAACCAGGGCGCGCGCCTCAAGCAGGTTCTCACGGGCCACCCGTTCAATCTGAGTCAAACGCCCCAGCACGGCGGGCGGCGCGAGCGAGGACGACGACCCCGCGACCCGCCCCGTCAACTCGCGCGGCCCCGCCGGCGGCTCCTCCTGCCCCGGCCGCTCGACCTGCTCGGCCTCCTCGTCGTCCCCCAGCTCCGCCAGGGCCGCCTGGGCCAGAGTCACCACGGAGACGAATCCCTGGGCAAGAGTGTCGTGAACCTCCCGGGCCCAACGCTCCCGCTCAGCGGCCGCACCCGCCGCGTGCTCAGCGGCCACGCGCTCGGCATGCTCGCGGGCCAGGGCCCGCAGCGCCTCCTCCTTGGCCGCCGCCACCTTGAGGGCGTCAGCACGCGCTATCTGCACCCGGGTCACCCAGGTCCCCGAGATCAGCGCCAACAGCACCATGGTGGCGGCCACCAGCACGGGCGCCTCGGCGCCGCTGACAGCCAAGGTCACCGCAATGCCCACCCCCAGGAGGATGACGGCGCCGGTTGCGGCCCAGAATCGGGTGTGCACCAACCATATGAGAGGGAAGAGGATGAAGAAGCCGCCGAAGGCCAGCGCCGTATGCGGTAGCACGACCAGGAGCACGGCCGCCAGAGCCCACGTGAGCACCCGCCACACCCGAGGCGGCAGGGGGATCCGGTCCAGGGGCTCATGCACGCTGCCGGGCCTGCCGTTACCGCGCGAGGCGAAAACGATCAGCCGCTGCCACCACGACCGACGGCTCTGCGCGGGCCTGAACTCCTGCTCCTCACCCATCACCGATCGACGGTATCGCGTTTGGAGATGACAATGGCGGCGACGACGCCGACCACCAGCCAGGCTGTGACAACCGCCAGCCCCTTACCGGTCTCCCACCTCCCGGTGGGCTCGGCGATGGCGAAAGTGGGGGGAAGGAAGGCCTCGCGCATGAGCTCGGCGAACCAGCGCACCGGCAGCATCGAGAAGCCGTGAACCATCCAGCCCGGCAGCTGCCCCAGGGGGAGGAAGAGACCGGAGACGAACTGGAGAATAATGACCACCGGCGTCAGAATCCCGGCAGCGGCACGCGAAGAGGGGCACAGGCGGCCAATGGCCAGACCCAGGGCGGTGCAGGTGGCTACCGTCAGCACCAGGGTGAGGGCCGCCAGCCCCCACGAGTTCACGGAACTGGGCAGCCTAATGCCCAGGGCGAGATTCCCGACCAGCATAATGACCACAACGTTGATCAGGGCCAGAACGGCATTGGCCGCGCACTTGGCCACCACGTAGGACCACGGCGGAACGGGCAGCACGGCCAGGCGTTTGAGTTCTCCCGTTTCCCGTTCGGCGGCCACGGCGATGGCGAGGGTCTGCATGCAGGTCATGAGGACACCCATGGAGATCATCGCCGGGAGCATGTACTCGCCGAAGGTGATGCCCCCATCCATCGTCCCGGGGAAAACGGCGTTGAACAGCACCATCATGAATACCGGGTAGCACAAGCCCATAATGAAAGCGATGGGCTCGCGCACGAAGGACTTCAGACTGACGACCGTCATGGTCATGACGGATGCGGCAGCGCCGCCCGGGTGCTGGACGGCGTGCGAGGCCCCGGCGGTGGAGGACGGAATGGCAGTAGTGGCGCTCATGGGTGGTCTCGTCTCACTGGTGGGATGAAGGTGCGGCTGTGCTGGGCTGCCCGCGAATGGGCTGTGGCGCTGCTTGTCGGTTTTGTCAAGACCCTCAGGGTCCTCAGGGTCCTCATGTGGTCTGGTGGCCGGAGATGAGCTCGAGGTAGTAGTCCTCCAGGCTGGGGGTGTGGACCTGCAGCCCGGGCACCTCGCCATCGGGGCCCGCCAACCGGGCCGCCAGGCCCTGGACGACGGCGGTAGGAGTGGTGGTCTGTTCGGCGCGCTCCTCACCGTTCTCGATCCAGCTGACGCTCCTCTTGTTCCCGGCCCGTCCGGCCAGCGCCTCGGGGGTGTCGTACTCCACGACGCGCCCTCCCAGGATGATGGCCACGTCATCGGCCAGGTGGGCGGCCTCATCGAGGTAGTGGGTGGTCAGCAGGACCGTGGTGCCGTCCGCCCGCAAATCCTCGACCAATTTCCAGAACTCCCGCCGGGCCTCGGGGTCGAATCCGGTGGTGGGCTCGTCAAGGAACAGCAGTTCCGGCCGCCCAATGATCGCCATGGCCACGTCGAGCCGGCGCCGCCTCCCCCCGGACAGGCGTGAGGCACGGGTACGGGCGTCATCGGCCAGCCCCACGCGCTCGATCGTCTCCGCCACATCGTTCGGATTGGCGAAGAAGCGACTGACATGCCTGACCGCCTCGGTCACCGTCAGGCTGTCGAAGTCCTTCGAGGTCTGGGAGACCACCCCAATGCGGGCCTTCCAGCTGCGGGAGGAGCGCTGAGGGTCCTGGCTGAGCACGGACACCGAACCCCCGTCGCGCCGACGCAGGCCCTGGAGGATCTCGACCGTGGTGGTCTTACCGGCGCCGTTGGGCCCCAGGAGCGCCAGCACGGTCCCCACCGGAACGGCCAGGTCTAAACCTGTCAGGACGCGCTTGTCGCCGTAGGACTTGGTCAAAGAACTGATCTCAATCGCGGTGCGAGATGACATGTGACGAGTATGTGATGTGATCCAGGACGCCGGTAGCCACCGGCTGGACTTCACGGCTGTCCCTCGTTCGGGGGACAAATGGTCCGGCCCTGGATCACAGGGGCGCTCGACTCGGTTCCAGCAGGCCTCGGTTCCAGCAGGCCTCGCCCGGGCGCTTCGGCGATCGCGTCCTCGGCGCTCCCCCCGACCGCTCTCGGATCCTCCTCGGCGGCGGGCGGGCGAGCACCTGCCCGCTGCCGCCCCACCTGCACCGGGGCGGGCATTGCGGCCGATTACCGATCCACCGTGTCGCGACGGGTGATGACAATGGCGGCCGCGACCCCGGCCACGAGCCAGGCCACCAGGATGGCCAGCCCCTTGCCGGTCTCCCAGGTGCCGGTGGGCTCGGCCAGGGCGAAATCGGCGGGCAGGAAACTCTCCCGCATGAGCTCGGCGGACCAGCGCACCGGCAGGACGGAGAAGGTGTGGACCATCCAGTCGGGCAACTGCCCCAGGGGGAAGAAGATGCCGGAAACGAACTGGAGGATAATGACCACGGGGGTGATGACTCCGGAGGCGGCGCGGGCATTGGGGCGCAGCCGGCCAATGGCCAGGCCCAGGGCCGTGCAGGCGGAGATCATGAGGAGGGTCGTGGTGGCGTACAGTCCCCAGGCCCGCCCGGTGGAGGGCATATCAATATCCAGCGCGTAGTGGGCCACGAGCATGAGCATGGTGGCATTGGCGAGCGCCAGAACCGCGTTGGACAGGCATTTACTGGCCACATAGGCCCAGGCGGGGGCGGGCAGGCCCGACAGGCGTTTGAGATAGCCTCTTTCACGCTCTGTGGCCACGGAAATAGTCAGGTTCTGCAGGCAGGTGGTGAGGATCCCGGTGGTGATCATGGCGGGCAGGAGATACTCGGCGTAGGACACGCCCGGGGCGATGTCGTCGGAGAAGACGGCGTTGAAAATGCCGAGCATGAACAACGGGTAGAAGAACTCCATGGCCAGGCCAATGGGTTCGCGGATGAAGTTGACCAGGCTGGTGCGGGTCAGCGTGGCGACGACGGCCAGTGGGTGCGCCGGGCGCGGGCTGCGCCGGGCCGGGTCACTGCGGTGGGTTCGACCAGCGGTCCCCCCGGCCGGGGCAGTCGACCCAGTGGCGGTGGCGGGCTGGTCCTTGGAGGCGAATGCGACACTCATGTGGATCTCCTTCGGCGGCTCAGGTCTGGCCTCAAGCGGCGTTTCGGGCGGTGGCGCTCGAGGCCCGCGTTGTATTCCGGTCGTACTGGCTGTGCTCGGCGACCAGCGCCAGGTAGTGGTCTTCCAGAGTGGGGGTGATGACCTCCAGGCCCTCGACTTCTCCGTCGGCCCCGGACAATCGGTCGAGCAAGTCGCGTACGACGGCGCTCGGCCGCGCCGTGCTGACCTCCCGGCGCACCCCGTCCTCCATCCAGCGCACGGTCCGCTCGGTGCCCGCTTGACGGGCGAGTTCGTCGGGGGTGCCGCGCGTGACAACCCGGCCGCCGAGGATAATGGCGACGTCATCGGCCAGGTGGGCGGCCTCATCGAGGTAGTGGGTGGTCAGCAGGACCGTGGTGCCGTCCGCCCGCAAATCCTCGACCAATTTCCAGAACTCCCGCCGGGCCTCGGGGTCGAATCCGGTGGTGGGCTCGTCAAGGAACAGCAGTTCCGGCCGCCCAATGATCGCCATGGCCACGTCGAGCCGGCGCCGCCTCCCCCCGGACAGGCGTGAGGCACGGGTACGGGCGTCATCGGCCAGCCCCACGCGCTCGATCGTCTCCGCCACATCGTTCGGATTGGCGAAGAAGCGACTGACATGCCTGACCGCCTCGGTCACCGTCAGGTCGGCCAGGTCAGTGGAGGACTGGGAGACAATGCCCAGGCGCGCACGCCAGGCGCGGGAGGCGTGGCGGGGGTCCTCACCCAGGACGGCAACAGTGCCGGAGGCGGCGCGGCGCAGGCCCTGAAGGATTTCGACGGTGGTGGTCTTGCCCGCCCCATTGGGACCCAGGAGCGCCAAGACGCTGCCGGCGCTCACGGTCAGGTCCAGGCCCCGCAGAACCTGTTTATCGCCGTAAGACTTGGTCAGGGAGCGAATTTCGATCGCGTGATCGTGAGTCATGGCGCCAGTATTGGCTCCGAGATTCTCGGCCGGTAGCGACCAGTCAGCCCACCGAGGTGTCCACCGACCGGTGGATAGCGGATATCAGCCGACCGTAGTGGACTCTGCGCGAAACCAGGGCGCGTCCCGGCTCTCCCCGGCCCGCAGCACCCCACGGCACTCACCGCGCCCGACCGCATCGCCCGCCCAAAACCCGGCACGCGCGGGCCCAGGAGTGGAATCATGGCCGTATGTCTCCTATGACGCGGCCCGCCCAGGCGGGCGAGATCCGCGCGATTATCTGGCGCGACGGGCAGGAGACCGCTACCGCCCTTTCCCTGGGCCGTATCTCCGAGGAGTTGGAGGATCCGGGATCCTTGGTGTGGATTGACCTGGCTGATCCCGACCCGGCCACGCTGGTGCTCCTGGCCGAGGAGTTGGCGCTCGACCCCACCGCCGTTGAGGACGCCATCGCCCCCTTTGAACGCACCAAGGCCACCCATCACGGTGACCGCGCCTTCTTCGTCGCCTACGCCACCTCCCTGACCCGTGAGGTACTGCCCGATGCCAGCGCCCAGGACCCCGACGGCGACGGGCTCCTCCTGCACCGGATCTCCGCCTTCATCTCCCCGCACGGGCTCATCACCATCCGCCGCAGCGGCGGATTCGACATGGAACCGGTCCTGGAACGATGGCGCGCCGCCGGGGAGTTGCTGCACCTGGGCCCCTTCTCCCTGGTGCACGGGCTGCTTGACGTCATCGTGGACGGCTACTTCTCCACCATCCAGGACCTCGATGAGCGCATTGACCGCTTAGAGGACCAGCTCTTCGCCGACGACGGGCCGCACCCGGGCTTCCAGCTGGAGGCCTACGCCATGCGCAAGAAGCTTGTGGCGCTGCGCCGCGTGGTGCTGCCCATGCGGGACCTGGTCAATGTGCTGTGGCGCAATCGCCGCCAGGAACTCGTTGCCCTCGACCCGTGGTACTCCGACCTGACTGACCACGTGCTGCGCGCCGGGGAGTGGAGCGACTCCCTGCGCGACATGATCGGCACCGTCTTCGACACCCACCTGTCCCTGCAGGATGCGCGGCTCAACATTGTGATGAAGAAGCTCTCGGGCTGGGCGGCGGTGCTGGCCGCGGTGACTTTCGTGACCGGCTGGTTCGGGCAGAATGTGCCCTTCCCGGGTTTTGGCACCACCTTCGGTTACATCCTCACCTGCGTGCTGACCGTCGGCTCGGGCCTGGGCGTGTGGTGGATCATGCGCCGCCACGACTGGCTCTAGGGCGGCGCGCCCCCGGGCCACCGGGCGGCTGCGGGCGATCCCGCCCGGTGGGCGGCGCCTCACCCGTGCTCCGCGGCTTGAGTCAGGTCCTCGTGGACCGGGCCGCCCGCGGCCCCGGGCGCCTCATCTTCCAGGTAGTACCACCAAAAAGGCGCCCCCCAGGCCCGGGGTCGTCCCAGGGCCGCGGCAGTGACATGGCGGGCGACGGCGTGGCGTCCGGCCGCCAGGTCATCGGGGGAGCCGAACCACCAGGGCCCCGGGTCAAGGTCCTCACCCCCGTAGCCGAGTTCCAGGACGGCCAGGCGCTGGGTGCTGAAGAGCTCGCCTACGGCGCCGAGCACCCGGTCGGCGGCCGTTCCCAGCGGATGCCACTGCGGGTAGACCGACAGCCCGACCACGTCAATCATTTCTTTGAGTTCGGGATCCAGGTTGTCCTGGGCCCAGGTGACCACGGAGTGCTCCACGGCGCCCTGGCCCAGCTGATGGTAGAGGGTCAGGAGTGTGGTGGCGCCCCCGGCCCGGCGCACACTGGTGGCGGCGTGACGCACCCGCTCCACGGCGTCCTGGCCCAGCCAGTCCCCGCCGAGCTCATTGCCCACCTCCCAGGCGTCCACCGGCCCTAAACGCTCCAGGAGGCGGTCCACCCGGGCCCGCCAGGCGTCGTCGTCGAGCCCGGCCATGGCGGTTGAGTCGCACACCTGGCCGACGACGACCACGCCCCGGTCCTGCAGCTCGGTGACTGAACGCTCCCACAGGGTCATCTCCTCCTCATCGAAGGGATCCTCAATGACAATCCGTGCGGCCGGTTGCCGGCCGCCGTTCTTGAGCAGGTCAAGATCACCGCTCTGGTCGGCTGAGGGCGGGGAGGTCAGGGTGACGCCCACAAGAGCGTCCGCCGGGGCCAGGGCGACCGCCTGGGAGTCCAGCAGCAACTGGGCGGCGGCGGCGCTCTCCAGGGCCTGGGCCCCCAGCTGCGCCCGCTCCTGGGGGCCGGCGGCCGCCTCGCACCGGGCCAGGGCCGTCGCCGTCGTCTGCCGCTGGGAGGCCAGGTCCGGTTCGGCCGTCAGGGCGGCCGCGGCGAGGCGCTCACCCTGGCGGGCGTGGAGTCCGCGGGCGGCCAGTTCGGCCAGGGCGTAGCGGCCCGGACCGGGCAGGTCGGCCATGAGGGCGGAGTAGCCGTGGCTGGTGGGCCAGGACAGGTTGAGGGTCCACGGCCCCCCGGCGGGCAGCTCCAGGGCGGCGGTGGCCTCCCGGCCCTCCTCCAGGGGACCCTCCACAACGGCCCGCAGGCTCCCCGTCTCCAGGAGGACGTCATCGTGGCCCTCGCTGCCGGCACCATTGGATTGGATGCGGCGCATCTGGTCGAAGGCGAGTAGTTGACCGGTGTCGTCAGCGATGTCGAGCAGTACAGTGCCCGCACTCCCGCCGGCCGGGGAGCAGCCCCGCCCGGCGGGGCAGGCGGGTGCCGAGCAGGCCGACAGTGCCGCCGCCCCCACGGCCCCCAGCACCGCCCGTCGGGGCAGCAGCCGCCCGGCCGCCCCGGGGCGGCTCCTCCCATGGGTCTGGGCGCGGACCCGCACGGCCCTCCCCGTGTCGCCGGTTGAGGGCCCGGGGTGTGGGCGCGGCGGACTCACGCCAGGCGGGCGCGGGCCGCCTCGCCGTGGGCGGGCAGGTCCTCGGAGTCGGCCAGGACCCCCAGGGGGGTGGCGAGGGCCGCCAGGGCAACGGCGTCGTATTCAATGACCTGGACGGGCTTGATGTAGGCCATGACGCTCAGCCCGGAGGCGAAACGAGCGGTGCCGCCAGTGGGCAGGACGTGGTTGGAGCCGGCCAGGTAGTCCCCCAACGGCACCGGGCTGAAGGGGCCCACGAAGATGGCGCCGGCGTTGCGGACGCGGCGGGCCACCGCGGGGGCGTCGGCGGTGTGGATCTCCAGGTGCTCGGCGGCGTAGGCGTCGGCCACCGCAATGCCCTGGTCCAGGTCGCGCACCACGATGGTGCCGGACTGCTTGCCAGTCAGCGCGGTGCGCGCCCGCCGGCGGTGCTTGGTGGATGCCAGGCGGCGCTCCAGAGCCACGTCAACACCGTCGGCCACGGCGGTGGAGTCGGTGATGAGGACGCTGCTGGCGCACGGGTCGTGCTCGGCCTGGGACAGCAGGTCGGCGGCCACGAGCTCGGGATCGGCGGTGTCGTCGGCCAGCACCGCGATCTCAGTAGGGCCGGCCTCGGCGTCAGTGCCCACCACACCGCGCACGGCCCGCTTGGCGGCGGCCACATAGATATTGCCCGGGCCGGTGACCACATCCACGGCTTCGCACAGGAGTTCGCCACCGGCGTCGGCGCGGTCGGTCTCGGTGGTGGCGGCCGCCCCATAAGCGAACATGGCGATGGCCTGGGCGCCGCCGACGGCGTAGACCTCCCGGATGCCCAGCAGGGCGCAGGCCGCCAGGATGGTGGGGTGGGGCAGCCCTCCGAAGGCGGCCTGGGGCGGGCTGGCCAGGGCGATCTGCTCGACGCCGGCGACCTGGGCGGCCACGGCGTTCATGACCACCGAGGAGGGGTAGACCGCCAAGCCGCCGGGGACGTACAGGCCCACTCGGCGCACGGGGATCCAGCGCTGGGTGATCATGCCGCCCGGAACGACCCGGGTGGAGCGCTCGGTGGGCAGCTGGGCGGCGTGCCCGGCGCGGGTGTGGGCGATAGACAGCTCCAGGGCCTCTCGCACCTGCGGGTCGAGGCCCTCCAGGGCGGCGGCCGCCGCCTCAGCAGGCACCCACAGGTGCTCCGGGCGCACTGAGTCGAAACGCTCGGCGGCCTCACGCAGAGCGTCCGCGCCCCGGGCGCGGACGTCCTCAACGATGGGGGTGACGTCCTCCAGGGCGGCGGCGACGTCGAGGTCGGCGCGCGGCAAGACCTCGGCGAGCCTGGAGGCGGACAGGTCTGAGCTGCGCAGGTCGGTGCGGGAGAGCATGGTGGGAGCCTACCGGTGGCCGGGAGGGCCCGCATATTGGCGCTCCTGGGGGTGAGTGCCGCCAGGGGGCGGGGCTCAGGGCAGGCAGCGCTCCGCGAAAGCGACCACCTCCGCCTCCACGTCAGCGCGCGTCGTCGGCTCGTTGTGGATCTCGTGGCGCACGGCGGTGTAGACGCGGGTGCGCACCTGGCGCATCCCCGCACCCCACAGGGAATTGGCGACGTGGTAGGCGCCCTCGCCGTAGTTGGCCACCGGGTCCTGGTCGCCGGCCAGGATGAGCACCGGGAGGTCCCTGGGCAGCGGGTCAATCCAGGAGGGGTCGTTGGCCTGGGCGTACAGGGCGACGAAGTCGCGGGCGAAGCGCAAAGTCATGGGGGCGCCGAAGTTGTTGAAGGGGTCGACGGCGTGGTCCTCGACAATCCCGCGGTCCAGGGCGACCCAGTCGGTGGGGCGGCACGCGTCCTCGAAGCGGTCCAGGGCGCCCTCGAAGGCGGCCCCGAAGATTCCGTCGGAGTCCAGGGCCTCTCCCCCGCGCTCAGCAATGGCCGCTTCCAGGTCGCGCAGCAGATCGGGGTTATCCAGGCCCCGCATCTGGGCGACGACGCCGCACAGCGCCAGGCCCGCCAGGCCCTCGGGGTGGCGTGAGGCCAGGACCCGGGCGATCATTGAGCCCCAGGAGTGCCCGAAAACAATGTAGGGCAGGCCCTCGAAGCGCTTGTTGACGATCTGGCGCAGGCGCTGCTCGTCCTCGACAACAACACTGACCCCGTCCTGCCCGGTGTCCTGCCAGATACCGGAGGTCATGGCGGTGCGCCCGTGACCGGCATGGTCGTCCGCGACGACAACGAACCCGGCATCCAACAGGGTGCTGATGAGGTGGAGGTAACGTCGGGAGTGCTCACCCAGGCCGTGAATGAGGTGGACGACGCCGCGGGGCCGGGTGGTCGGGGTGTAGATCCACGCCTGGATCCGGTCGCGGTTGTTCGTGGAGTCGAAAGGGACCTCGAACAGTGCCATGGGTGACCTCCTCGTCACTGGCGGTTACGATCGCGAGGCCCGGCCGGTGCCCGCTCAGGGCGGTGACGGCGGGGCGCCCTCACGGTACCGGCTCCGGCCC
>ERZ772917.443-NODE-443-length-29783-cov-34.007972_pt1 | contig 29783 bp, 28 predicted proteins | sample MGYA00511187_ERZ772917 | MGnify/ENA primary metagenome ERZ772917 (study PRJEB29015, sample SAMEA2737925) | human oral metagenome | biome: human oral; feature: human-associated habitat; material: dental | place: China | collected 2012 ...
AAAGTTGTTACAAAATAATTGTATATAGAAACTGGGTACAAAAAAGAGTCGCATCACAAAGATGCGACTCTTTTTATTTGGGCTCTCGTTCTAAAAATTCTTTGAAAAACTCAATAAACCTCGGCAAATAGGTTTGATCTAAACTTTCAATAGTCATATTACATTTGTAATTACAAGTGGTACAGATAGTAACATCCATGATCAAAGCACCCTTTTGGTCTAAAGAGAATGTTAGCGTATCCCCTTCTCCCGTCAGAATATATGTAAAGGTTGCTTTGCCTTTGCAGTTTTCATACAAGTCAACTAATTCTTTATAACCAGCGCGAATTCCTGACCAATCACTAGGGTCAATATATCCAGAACAAATGTTATAGCCCTGTTTAATATATATGCCAAACACACCAAATTGAGATAACTCTGTATCCATATCAAAGGCAATTGTTAAATTTGGTTCATTTACAATTTCATACATTCTCTGTCACACTCCACAAACAACAATTTTTATTTATTATAGCACTGCATTTGTGAATGTAAAAGAAATTATAGTTTTTCCAGAAATTAGACAGACCCAATCCATCCATATCCTTGTACTGCCATATCCATAAAATGATTCATAAGTAAAGATACCTTAGAGTCAAAAGATGCTTTATCATAACTTTCAGGCAAATCATCATTCAAGGATAGTTCTACCTCATATTTTAGCTTAGCAATTGGCTGTTCATCCTTATACCAATCTACTACAAGAAGATTATTACGATTATCGACTAGCTTCTTATAAAGATTCTTGGCAGAGAGTTTTACTTTTTGCTCTTCATCCTTTGTCACCTTTTTTCCAGCAATAAGCAAATCAAAGATTTCCAGTTCTTCTTCTGTAAGGCCTTCTGTATTTGCACGATTATCTTCCTGACGAAGATCTTCAAGAAGTTTTACAAGTTGCTCATAGTAATCCTCATTTTCAGTGCCACCTGCATTATAGGAGTCAATAATTCGCTTGAAACGTTCGGAGAATTTAGTTCTCGTACAGTTTCTATTAAGCATCTGTTCGAGTGCTTGCTCAATGTATTCCTTCAAGTCGTTAATCTCAATAGCTTTATACTTAGCAACCTTGATTTCTTTTCTCAATTGCTCAACATCAACCTTTGAAAGATCAATAGCCTTTGTTCCTTTTATCATGTACTGTGCAGGTTTTTCCCGTACATAGTTTACAAACTCTTGACTGGCGGTAACGCTACCATCTAAAATTTGGTTCATTTTTTGTCTAGCACGAGCAACCTTTTCATCGTTAACAGTGTTATATAAGAGACCATGCAAATACACAAGTGGTGCAAACTTATCGTTGCTCCAATGCTTCTCAAAGATTTCCGGCTTTGATGCTTCGTGTAGATTTGTCAAAGAATTAAGGATAACCTTAAATTTTTCTTTATCATCATCTTTTGCAACGATAGTATCATAAGCACTTCTTAATGCATCTAATTGATCCAGTGTATTAGAATCAGCAATTATCTTTTCTAAATCAATATCAAGAGACAATAAGAAAGAATCTGCTTCATAGATTGTACCGTCAATATAGCTGATTAATTGGTCAATATCTTTTGCAGGGAATTCTGTTCCGTCATCACCAGTGGCATATTCTGTTAATGCCTTCTTCATGTATTTAAACACATTGATATAATCTACAATAATTCCGGCAGGTTTTCCTGGATACACTCTATTGGCACGAGCAATTGCCTGCATCAGCGTGTGGCCTTTCATTGGCTTATCAAGATAAAGTGTAGATAAGTTCTTTACATCAAATCCTGTCAGCCACATGGCACAAACGAACACAAGTTGCAGTGAGTCATCAGGATCTTTGAATCTATCCTCAATATCTCTGCCGTCCAGTGTGATTTCTTTCATCTTTGCTCGATGTTTTGTAATATCTAATCCTTGCTTAGCAAACTTGGTTTCTTCATCATTTTCTTCTGAAATGATAACGGCCATTTCCACCTTATTCATATAAGCAAGAATACGTGTAAGCTGATCACGTTTTTCCTTAGTGTCAGCTGTATTTCGCTCTTTCATGATGTTCTGCTTTTCTATAGCCCAATAATGCTGAACCTTGTCATACATTTTGACAGCAGTATACTTATCAACAGATACAACCATACCTTTTCCAAGGAATCCACGTCTTGGGAGGTGGTAAGCAATATCCTGTGCCACTTTATCTAAGCGGTCATCTCTCTTGATAACTTCAAGGATACGTGATGATGCATTCTCTAAGAGGCGAGTTTCATCCTCGTTGAGATTTTCCTCTTCGATAATGTCCACAACGTCATCGTCAAGGAAATCATTCTCGAGACCAACTTCCGGAACTCGTCTAGAATAGAACAACGGTACAGTAGAGCCATCTTCGACAGATTGTGCAAAGTTATACTCTGAAACATACTCACCAAACCATTGATTGGTAAGGCGTTTAGCGCCAAGAAGAGGTGTTCCTGTGAATGCCACAAAGTTAGCATTCGGAAGTGCAGTTCTCATGTTCTCTGCTAAGTCTTTATACTGTGTTCGATGTGCTTCATCAACAAGAACAATAATATCGTCACGAGTAGAAAGCACTGGATATTTCTTTGTCTTATCGTATCTGAACTTATGAATCAAAGTAAAGATAAAAGCCTTATTGGTAGTTAGGAAATCACGCAGTTGCTTGCTGTCCTTTGGCTGACATTCTTCTTTAGAACCAATAACCTCTGTACGCACAAAGTTCTTATGAATCTGTGTATCCAAATCTTCACGGTCTGTGATAATGAGGAACGAGAAATTACCTTGAATCTTACGCTTTACTTTGCGTGCAAACATAACCATAGAGTAGGATTTTCCTGAACCCTGTGTATGCCAGAAGACACCAAGCTTACCGTTAAGCTCTTTTCTGTTCTCCACTGATTCCATTAGATTATTTACACCTAAGTACTGGTGGTTCTTAGCGATAATCTTTATTCTCTGATTTTCAAAAAGAATAAAGTTTTCTATATAATCAATGAGTCTATCTTTGTTAAGAATACCATCAACAAAATATCTGACAGAGCTATCCTTAACATTATCCGCAGTAAGAATGGCTTCTCTGTCCAGTTTTTCTTTTTCGCTATCAATTTTGAGCCATTCAAAGAAATAATCATAGGTCGCATTAAATGCACCAAGCTTCGTTTCCAAACCATTTGAAAGCACACAAATCTGATTAAATGCAAAGAGATTCGGAATATCCCGCATGTAATCTTTGAGATTCTTGTTGTAGGCTTCTTCAACCTTAACAATGCTATTTTTCAGTTCAATAAACACAAGAGGCATACCATTGACAAAAATAAGGATATCCGGTCTTCTGTAGTAAACCTTCCCCTGAATCCACATCTGAGATACCGCTGTGAAAGTATTATTCTCCGGGTGTTCAAAGTCTATCAATTTTACAAAGTCGAAATCTTCCTTACCGTTTCTACGAACTGTGATTTTTATATTATTGCGAATTTGTCTATATATTTTATAGTTAGTATCAACAATATCCGTGCCTGTATAATCCTGCTGTAAGTTTTTTACTATTTCCTTAATTTTGTCTTCGGAGATAATAGGATTTATACGTTTAAAAGAAGACAACATAATATCAGGTAGAACGCATTCTTTCTTAGAGGATCTTCCCGTACCATCATTCAAATCGTCTCTCTTACTAGGGTCAGCATCACAAATAAGGATATCATACTTAAATGGTTCAGCTTTTAATTTTGTAAGTATAGCCTGTTCTATATCATCTTCAGATATAAAATTACGCATATGAATCCCCCCCTAATTACACTTCAAGCTTTCCACTCATTAGGCGTGGTAAAAGCATGTCTCTTCGTTTGATTAATGAGTGATTTTTCTTCGCCAACTGGAATACTTCTTTTAATATCGGTTCGACAAAATTATTGAAACTAAAAAGCGTAACTTGATCAGGTTCGATTATTTTTATTCTATTAATGTCTAATTGACTTAAACCTGGCTGTGCAGAATTCCGATTCAAATTCTGCATGAGAGTAAAATAAGAGGTTTGTTTTAATGTAAAATAAAGATAGTTTTGATATTCCGCTCTTATAGAATTCAAAAAAAAGACATGTTCATTAATAGCAAAACGCTCAAAAGGGAATCCATATTTAAAAAGGGTAACCTTTCCAATATATGCTCCATCTTTGTATATCAGAATATGATTTCCTCTATTCTTTCCTCTTTTTAACTTCCGATAAAACTCTTCAGGTATTAATTTTACATCACTATAATCAAACTCGGCTAACCCCTTAACAGATTCTGCACCTAAAGAAGGTACGCCATCATCAATCGAACTATTTATGCCTCCTTTTGGGCGAGCACCTGATTCAAGTTGTATACCAAATTGATCCAATCTTAATTTCTTCCAAAATTTGGGAATTTTACCTTCAAACTCAACATTCTCATATCCCGGAAAGCGAAATCTTACAAACCATTCCTTGTAGAGATTTTCAACCATTTGTTCCAAGAGTTTAACTCGCTTGTTGTTGTTTTCGATGAGGTTGTCATAGGCAGAGAGAATATCGGAAACCTTCTTTTGTTCATCTATATCATGGACTACTATTTTTAATCGTTTCAAATGATTTTGATTTAATGTAGGAACACCTGCTCCTGCATTATATTGTTCTAAATGCATCGTTTGTAAAAAATAATATATATATTTAGGGTTGTTCCCTCTAAAGTCCTTAGAATACAGGGATGTATTTAAAGGCCAACATTTACTATCTATATATTGAACCTTCCCCAAACTCCCAGATCGCCCCGTAACAACCACTGGAGGCTTAACCTTGTATGCATTGTGATAGGCTTTTATGTTTGTTGAGGCTACAACGGGATATTCACCATCCACAATCTTGCTCTCTGGCAAATCAAATCCTCTATTTAGTCTAACAAACTCATCAAATGTTATTTTTTTCATATCACTCACCCAACAATCCTTTCAGATTATTTGCGATGAGTTCTTCCAAGGATTTTGCTTCGGCACTTAATGCAGTGAATTCAGCATTTAAAGAATACATTTCTTCTTTAAATTCTTCATGGGTTAAACCATCATCTTCAATAACCACACCGACATAACGTCCTGCATTAAGAGAGTAGTCTTGGTCAATAATTCCATCCTCTCCATCCATGGGTGCTGCCTTACAAAGACCGATAATATCAACATATACACCATCTGGAAATCTTTCAGTTAACCAGTCAATCTGTGACTGCCAATATACTTTTGTAAGAACTTCCTTGTTGTCAGATGCTTCTGGAGCATTGGCAAGTTCTACTTTATACTCATCAATCAAATCAACAAGAGCCTGTGTATCACCGTGATATAGTTTTGTTATTACGCCAAGATTCTTAATCTGCTGGTCAGAAAACTTTCTATGAGCACGGTCAATCTGTGTAAATACCTTTCTAGCATCAATAAATAAGATTTCATTTTTCTTCTCAGTGTTTGGCTTCTGTTTATCGAAGAACCACAGAGTAGCAGGAAGTGTAACTGATGAAAACATATTAGAAGGAAGGGTTACCATCTGTGAGATGATACCTTCTTCAATCATTTTCTTTCTGATTTCATATTCTGAACCAGATGCATCAGATGCAGAATTGGCCATGACAAGTGCTGCCTTACCATTCTCATTTAAGGCAGTAGCAAAGTAGCCAATCCACAAATAGTTTGCGTTAGGCACAGTTTCTTTCTTGTCAGATTTTTTCTTTGTTGATTTGCTTTTGTTTCTTGGCACTCCATATGTATTGAAACGTGCATCGTCAGAAACCCTCTCAACCACAACCTCATCGACGTTAAAGGGTGGATTCGCCATTACATAGTCAAACTGTCCAACTGCATTATATGGATCAGAATAAAATGAGTTAGCTTGTGTAATGTCACCACGGATATTATTAAGGAGAAGATTCATCTTTGCTAGTTTTACTGTATCAGGTTCCTTTTCAACACCATAGCAACGGAATTTCATTTGTTCACTCTCGTTGGAATTGTGATCATGCATGTATCTTGCGGCCTGAACAAACATACCTCCAGAACCACATGCGGGATCTAGGAACTTCTTTTCACCTGGCTGAGGATTTAATACTTCAACCATATATCTTACAACAGTTGCAGGTGTGTAGAATGTTCCTCCATCCTTTCCTTCTGCAAGTGCAAAATTTCCTAAGAAATATTCATAAATTTCACCAAAGATATCAATGGTGCTATTTTCAGGAATATCCTTAAAAATACGTATGATGTTAGAAAGAAGCTCCGGTTCTTCCTCTGGTACAAGCTGAGCATATACTTCTTTTGGAAGGACACCATCCATTTTAGGGTTTTCAGTCTCAATTACTTCTATAGCTTTCTTTACAAGAGTAGCTTTACTAGCATCATCTGGTGCGTCATTGATAAAGTCATAATAAGCACATTCAGGAAGATAGAATCCACACTTCTCGATAGAGATTTCTTTGATGGACTTTTCCATACGACCGCCTTTAAGACGATTATACTCTTCCTCAATATTTTCCTTATATTGTTTGTATAAGATATCTGCATATCTAAGGAAGATAAGTCCCAGAATAGGTTGACCATACTTATTCGCAGCCAAATGAGCACTAGCTCGAAGCACATCAGCAGAGTGCCATAGAGTGTCTTTTAACTTTTTTAATTCTTTATCTGTCATAACAGTATTGCTCCTTTATTTTTCTATTTTATAGTCAAACCAAGACTCCTCTAATACTTCATAAGGGATATTATTATCTAAGCAAAATGTATTAATACTTTTCATTGCTTTTAGGTTTGGCTTTGAACGTCCAGATTCCCAACGATTTACAGTAGAAAAAGCCACACCTATTACATTGGCAAATTCCTGCTGTGTTAAAAATGAACGTTGTCTAATTCTTTTTATTTCTTTAGGAAACCCCATATATATGCATCTCCTTTTTATCCATTAATATAGCATTATTATAGCAAACATATATATATTTTTTTAGTATCTATTTACTAGGCATTCTGATTTATCAGTATTTACCAATATCAAAATTAGAGAATATGATAACCATATATGAATAACTCCAAAGTAATCTTAAGATTAATACTGCAATAGTAACATCTTATAGAACAACAAAGAGTCGCACCAATTAGATGCGACTCTTTTAGTTAAAATCTCAAATTAATACTAATTTTCTTATCTTTATAGTATTTTCTTAAAGAATATAGTAGTATGAACTTTTCCAGGCAGTTGCGTCCGCTTATATTCTTTAAAGCCAAAGCCTTCATACATTTTGGCAAGCCACGGATGTTCCGCGGCGGTACCAAGTGTTACAACAGGAGTCTTATATACATTACGCAATAAGCCTTCTGCTTCGGCAAGAACTTCTCGAGCATACCCTTTCCCCTTATGTTCAGGAGCCGTCACAAAGTGTGCAATATGCGGGTATACATCTGGTGTAGCCTTTGGTATCCAAGGCATGCGGAATGAAATAGAACACACCAAAGATCCATCTATGTAGAGACCGTACACAGGATATTTTAAAATCCATGCGCGAGATTCTTCTTGGCTAAAGTTGATGGCATCGAAGGATATAGGATAGTTCTTATTCTCTGCGTAGCCCGCAATCAACACCTCGTGATACTCTGCCGCATCATCTACGGTTAATTGTCTAAATTCTTTCATTATGTACCTCGTTTAAAGCGACCTAATTCTAAAGATATTAGGTCGCCATTAATTTCTATACTACTAAGACAGCGCGCATTATTAGAGTTCTGTATTATTTATAGCACTATACTATGTATAACGCTGTACTATTTATAAAGCTGCGCTATCTAGAGGCAAGTCACTTTCTAGTGTAAGGTAACGGCTCAAGAATTTACGTGTTCGTTCTTCTTTTGGATGTTCAAGGACAACCTTAGGGTCCCCTTGTTCTACGATGACGCCACCTTCCATAAATACCACTTGGTCTGCTACTTCTTTAGCAAAGCCAATTTCATGAGTTACGATAATCATGGTTACCTCTAACTCTTTCGCAATCTTGCGGATAACGGCCAATACTTCGCCTACGAGCTCTGGATCAAGAGCTGATGTAGGTTCGTCAAAGAGGATAACCTCTGGATCCATCGCAAGGGCACGAGCGATGCCGATACGTTGTTGTTGACCACCGGAAAGTTGTACAGGATAGTAATCATCATAACCTTCCATGCCTACTTCCTTAAGGAAGCGTTGCGCAATTTCACGGGCTTCAGATTTTTTCATTTTCTTAACCGTTACAAGGCCTTCCATAATGTTTTCAATAACAGTCTTGTTAGAGAACAAGTTATAAGACTGGAACACCATAGATGTATTGCGGCGTACGTTTAAAATTTCCTTGTTAGACGCTTTATGTAAGTCTACGGAAATATCGTTTAATTGCATCGTCCCTGCATCGGCCTTTTCAAGGAAATTGAGCGTTCTAAGGAACGTCGTCTTACCACTACCGGATGGGCCAAGGATAACCGTTACAGAACCTGTTGGCACATGTAGGTCGATGCCCTTTAAAATTTCACGGTTCCCGAAGGATTTGTGAACTTGTTTAATATCTATCATAATGCATTACCTCGTTTATACTTGCTTGCATAGACTTCTAAACGATGGAAGATAAATTCAAAGACAATCCCCATCACCCAGAATAGACCGGCCACCACAATGTAGGCCTCAAAATACTGTGAATTTTCCTCTGTATATAACTTTGCAGCGCCGAACAATTCAATAACAGTAATGACGAATACGATGCTCGTACTCTTCATAGTGTTAAGGAATTGATTTGTAAATAGAGGCAACGCAAAGACTGTTGCTTGTGGCAATACGATGCGACGGAACGCTTGGAACCAAGTCATACCAATAGCTTGAGCCGCTTCCATTTGACCTTTTGGTACAGATTGCAACGCAGCCCGGAAGATTTCACTCAAATACGCCCCTGTATGCAACGTCAAGCCTACAACAGCTACGAAGGTAGCTGGCACCTTTTCAAAAGGCACATGCACCCCCGTTTGATCCTCTAGTGCGAGGAATAGAATTGGCAAGCCATAGTACACGAGATATAAGAGAACCATGTTCGGAATACTACGGCACAATAATACGTACAAGTAGCTAAGCTGACTGAGCACAGGTACTTTATTTTGTTGTAGCACGCAACTTAATAGCCCTAGGATTGTACCCAAACCAACGCTGAGGAAGGTAATCATGAGGGTTACTTTCACATAAGGAATGACAGCAAAGAAGGTGCCATAAATATAGGTTGAATCAATAATATGTCCCATAAGCCCCTACTCCTCACTGATCAAAATGTGTTGCGTTTCCTTGCCCGCAACGGTAAACCGTTTTTCAAGCAATCGTCCCAAGAGGGACACGATGATAATCAAAATGCCATAAATGATAGCTGCGTCTACGAATAGCTCAAGATAGCGCTGGCTATTGCCACCCATCAGGTCCGCCTTACGCATCATATCGACAACGCCGACGTTAAAGATGAGCGCCGTCCCTTTTAGCATGCCGATAACGAGGTTCGTCAACGGCGGAATGCTCATGGTGAAAGCCTGCGGCAAGATAATGCGCACATAGCTTTGGAATTCGGTCATACCAAGGCTTTTAGAGGCTTCCTTCTCACCAGGTGCAACCGCATCAATACTGGAGCGCATGATTTCAGCACTATAAGCCGCAATATGCAATGTAAACACGGCATACACGAATACGAGGCCCGGCACATTTCTCATGTTAAGCCCCATATGGGACATAATTTCTGGCACCCCAAAGTAAATAAGGAAGAGTTGTACCAAGAACGGTGTACCCCGCATAAAAGAGATAAAGACAATAAATAATTGGTTTAATACTGGTACCTTCTTGAGGCGAATGATGGCTATGATAGAGCCCAAAATAACACCTAAGATGGCAGAAATAACGGTGATGAGCACCGTTACGTGAACATAATTCAAGAGCTGTGGAAAGGCTTGGATCATGTAGGACACATCAAAATACTTGCCCACAGTAGCACCTCGCTTCTAGACATAATAGAATAAGGCCGTCAAGGCGGCCTATTCGTTATTTTTGTGTTGGATCGAATGTGTAATCCCCACCAAGATATTGTTCAGAAAGTTTTTTCAACGTACCGTCAGCACGCATTTCTTTCATCGTTTTATCGATTTTTTCGTTTACTTGTTTCATATCATCTGTGCGTTTAGATAAGAAGTATGTTGGTACTACTGCCAATACATCGCCTACGGCTTTGAGTGGTAGGCCACGGTCCTTAATAGCAGAATTAATTACGTATTCGTACTCACCAGCTGCATCGGCACGACCGGTAGCAACGAGGTTCAATGTTTCGGCACCGGCTTTATCTGTATAGATCACTTCAATTTGCGGATTCGCTGTTTCGTTGAATTGTTTTACTAATTCGTTGAACTCAGAGGATGTGGTAACGGCGATTTTTTTGCCTTTCAAATCATCTAATTTAGAAATGTCATTACGGTCGTTTTTCACCACTAATTTACGTGTGGAGTAGTTATTAACCTCATTTGTGTAGTAGTATTTTGCTTCACGAGTTGGATTGCGGCGCATTTGGTTTGCAATCATATCGACTTGGCCTGCATCCATCGCTACGAAGGCAGCATCAACGGCCATAGGCTTGAAGTTGAAATGAAGGTCTGGATTACGACGTTCAATTTCTTTCAACAACTCTACGTCAAAACCTGTAAGGTTGCCATTATCGTCTGTATAGGAATACGGGCGAACTGTACCGCGTGTAGCTACGTTAATCACTTTGGCATCTGGATTCACCTTTGTTTCTTTAGATGTATCATCACCGCAACCAGCCACAACAAGCACGCCTAGTGCCAATGCGCCGATGGCGAATAATTTCGTCAATTTCTTTGTATTAAACATGTAAAACTCCTTCTTTTCGCAATGTTTGCAGGAACGGCTCCACCTTATCTGTATTGGTAAAAGCCTCAATAACTCTATCTATTTGTTTTGTCTCTAAGGTGAGACCTAGTTTAATGCGTATATCCTCTAGGTTGAGAGGATTATTCGGCGATCCTTTCGGATTGTTCACCGTTTCTGTGAAAGTATCCCCATTTTTCAGTGTAACGGTTACGCTCGTAATCCGCTCTGTTTGGGATACCTTCGGCAAGTCATAGACGCGCTCTATCCGTGACATACAGTCTCGTACTTCTTGGTCTATGGCATCTAACTTGAACAATTCATCCTGTACAGCCCCATAGGCTAGGACTTGGTACACGATGTACTCTATGGAAAACTGCCCTTCTCGACCTGTACTTGGTGTTGTATAACGCAACGCCGCATCAGCACCAGGCGGGAAGTGAACAGTAACTCGATCTATATCCTCCCAAAGGGAGAAATCAGGGGTGGCACATAGTCTACATTGATCTTGTTCCTCTGCATCTGGTGAAAGGTAGTTATGTTTAGATACATACGAAGAGGATGTATATAGTCTATGTGCCACGATTTCTGCTGCTTCAGCGCCACAAATAGCTGCCGAGCAATAGGGGTGGACTTTCATCCACAAACCAGGATCAATAAGTTGCCCTGGTGCTAACCATCGACTACTGATATCATCTGATGTAATGGTAGTATTACCAATAGTTTTAAACCACCCCCGTTCAGGGTCAAAAGGTTTTGTACTAGTTTGAAGTGATGTATGTTGTAACAGTTCGTAAGCCCATACGCCATTGCGTGCTGCCAGTCCCGCATGGAGAGGCTTACCATCTGTACCACTTTGAAAGAACATGCCCGCCGACTGAGTCGAAGCTAGAGACAGGAGCTGAGCCAAGCTTTCACCATGAAGGCCTCGCAAAGCACCTATAGCGGCCGCCGTCCCAATCACACCAACGGTCCCCGTAGAATGCCATCCTTGGGTCCGATGTTCAGGATTGATAAGGAAACCAATGATTCCCTCTAGCTCGGCACCGACGATATAAGCACGAAGGAAATCGTGCCACCTATCTGTGGGTTCGAGCACTGCCAGTAAAGCAGAATATAAAACAGTACTGAAGTGACCTGCTAGATTCGCTTGCGCATCATCAAAATCTAGATAATGCGAGGCAAAGCCATAATACAAAGCCTTATCAGCTTTAGATACATTCTCTATTGCTAAGCCAGTATTGCCCTCTGATATAACCTTGCCACTCAAAACACTGGAGTTCATGTCCCGGCTAACATCCGAGCTTATAGATGACTTAGCCCCTATAAAGCGAGCTAACTCTTGAACGGCTTGTTCGCTCTCTGTTGGTGCTAAGGATGCCAGATAATCTAGGAAGGCAATACGAGCCACTGCTAAGAGGTCCTCTCGGTTCGTCACATCCGTTTGTTCTATGTAGTTCACAATCGTCTGTGTTACAGAATCCATAAAGTCTCCCTTTCAGTTATCTATAATTAAATATATATCGATTGATTCGTCAGTAATGTATCAGATTTCATAGTAGAAGATTTACTAAATACAGTTCAGACAACATATAAATTTACTGCCGATTTTATTTACCAAATTTTTCAGCCCGATCATTTGGCTCTAACCAAATAGAGTCGTCTGGACCTTTTGGAACAAGGCGTGGTAGATCTTCAAATGGTGTATGGTCTACATAGTAGAAACGTTTACGCATAGAGTCGAAGTCTGTTGTACCGCCGAATGCTGGATTGGAATACAAGTCCTTCGCATAGTTCCATAGGTTTGGATAGTCTACGAGACGTTTTTTATTTACCAAGTATTTTTGGTAGAATACGAGGTCAAAGCGCGCCAATGTTGGGAAAATACGGATATCTGGATCGGTAATCGTATCACCCATCAAATAACGTTGCTTGCTAAGGCGTTCTTCGAGCCAGTCCAAGCGAGCAAAGATACGGTCGTAGTAGTATTCGTAATCTTTTTGGTTTGTTACGAGAGCTGCCAAGTTTACCGCTAAGTTAAAATCAGCGTAGATAATAACGTTCAACGCATCGATATCGGCACGTAATTCCTCTGGATAAATATCTGGTGCATCAGGAGAGATGAAATCTTTAAAGCCCAATGCTAATTCCGTTGTTAACGCATGGTAGTCGTTGTTTACTACGGCACCAGTCGTAACATCTACAATGGCTGGTACCGTGGAACGTGCGTCATAGTTAGGATCACCTTTGCGATAGGCTTCACCTAAGGAGTGAATGCCTAATACAGGGTCTTTCTCATCCTTATCAAGGGTGAAGAACCAGTCTGCAATTACGCCAGCTGGGCGCAATGGATCAACAGTACCTTTAGAGATTACCTTATCTAGGCCAAGCAAATCGATGGCGATAGCAATGCGATGGGCCCAAGGACAATGCTTGGACCATACAAGGCGGTAACGATCTTTTTCTACAGGTAAAAACCCTGGTTCACTGCCAAAAGGTGTTGTGAATTGAGGCTCTTCACTATCAGAATATTTTTGACGACGGTTAAAATTAGATGCATCTTTACCTTCATACTCCTTTTGCTCCCCTTGAGAACGAGGGTTACTAGATTGAAACTCAGAAAAATCGATGGGGCAAGGATTCATGGCGCGTTGGAACTCAACCTCTTTTCGAGCTGCCGCAATGGTAGGATCCTTGATTTTACTTACATCTACTTGTTCACTCATTCTATACTCCTTACAGAGGTCATCGCCATTAGCCTTGCCATACGTCTTATGGTAAAAGCTTTTGTGATATTCCTCACTTATTCCTACTAACTTAATATGATTATGTGACTATATTACATTATTTAAATACCTATGTCAATAGTAGGTATTTAAAGTTTCTAATTATTTTAAAAGTAACTAACATCAAACCATCATCAGAGTACGTTATATATTATATCGTTCTCATATCAATAAACCCTTAAAGTCTAGTGCTCAAACAAAAAAAGCCCAAGCTACATCGTCGTTCTAATAGATAGCCTCTTTACTGGTTGTCCAGTAAAAGGGTCTCATATCATCGTCGATGTAACCTGAGCTTTTGATTTATTGTCTTAGTTCAATTCAGACCAAATGATTTATTCATGTGGCGTCGTATATGTAATGTTTTGCGCTTCGTAGCTTTCACCATGAGCCAATACGTGAACGATGGTTTCTAGCGTAGCGCGTACCGTTTCAACGGCCATGCTCGGTTGATCTGGCTTGTTTACCACTTGAGATGGCAAGTACGGAATGTGCATGAACCCTACCTTAATACCACCCTTTTGAGCCGCATAGTGAGATACGCCGTACATGATATGATTACATACAAAAGTACCCGCCGTATTGGATACTTTTGCAGGGATACCCGCTTGATGCAATGCATTTACGATGTCTTTAATAGGAAGTGTAGCAAAGTAAGCACTAGGGCCATCAGCTACAATGGGTTCGTCCGTCGGTTGATTACCCCCATTATCTGGGATGCGGAAATCATCGCAGTTGATGGCTACGCGTTCAATCGTAATGTCTGGACGACCACCAGCTTGACCTACACAGAGAATAAAATCAGGATTACATTTTTCTGCAGCCTCTATTGCTGTTTTCACTGAATTATAACGCACAGTAGGTACCATCTGAGTGACTACTGTATAGCCCCCATCTGTATACCCTTCCATCGTTTTTACAGCTTCCCACGCAGGATTGATACTTTCACCACCAAAAGGATCAAAACCTGTAATCAAAATCGTTTTCATCATATTACCTCATAACAATATCAATTGATACTGTGAATTTAAATAGTTTAACCGAAATAGTATTACATATTGCAATACTATCAATATTTATAGTTTTCAAAACCGCACTTATCTCAATATTATGAATGCATGGTTCTTAAACTATGTAAACACCTACTATGCATTATAAGAAATAGTACATCAATAGAATGTTCAATATCAGCATCACAATAGCTACTGGAATTTGCGCTTTAATAACGCCGTACGTATCCTTCATTTCAAGAAGCGCCACAGGCACGATATTGAAGTTTGCCGCCATCGGGGTCATCAACGTACCGCAATAGCCTGCGAGCATAGCGATAGGTCCGATAATAGCAGGGTTGGCACCATGACCTACAACGAGCATAGGCACTCCAATAGCACTCGTAATCATTGCAAAGGCTGCAAAAGCATTCCCCATAATCATGGTGAAGAAAGCCATACCGATGCAGTACGCCACAACAACAAGGAACACATTATCTGCGGGCACTATGCTAGCCACCATGCCAGAAATCAACTTACCTACCCCTGCGAGGTTAAATAAGTAACCAAGAGCCGCTAACAATTGGGACAAGATAGCCGTCCAGCCGATCGCATCGAGAAGGCGACGACCTTCATGGAAGCTTTGCGTTACCTTTGCTTTTGTAATATATAAAGCCACACACAAGGCGATAATGGAGGCAATCGCAAGCCCTACAAGGGCGCCGAGTTTCGTAAAGAACCCAATGATAAACGTAATAATCCCAACGAGCAACGCAGGAATAAAGATAACATTTCCTATGCGTAATGCTTCAAGTTTTTTGAAGTCCACAGCAGATTCAAAGTAATTTCCCTTGCCAAGTTGTTTGAACAACACGATGGCAGCCATCGCAATTACGAGCCATCCGTTAATCTCTTTAGACAAATAAGACCCAAAAATAAAGGAAATCCCATATAACAGCCAGAACAAACCAGTACCTATCCGATGTTTATGCTCTTTATCAAGGAAGGATTGTATAGAGAAGATAACTAAGATGATACCAATGAGAAGGTATACATAGTCTAAGGGCTGCATTTTGTATACTAATTCCAACATATTATTTGCCCTCCTTCACTAACTCTTCCGGTGTTACAAGAATATTTAACTCATTAGGCACCAATTTACCAGCTTTCATATCGGCCTCGTCTTGAGCCACGCTAGATTGAATCGTTTTATCGAAAACAAAGAAGCGAATAACGCTAACTACATAGGCACATACGGCCGTTGGCACTCCATAAATTACCATATCTGTAAGTTCAACGGTATATCCAAGTTGCTCCATCACGCCTTTGATCAATAAAAGCCCACCTGCTGCTAAGAACAGATTTTGACCGAAGAAGTTACCAAGATTATCAGTAGATGCTGCTACACCACGGATTTTATCAAGTGTACGTTGAGATATAGGTCGCCCTTGTGCTACAGCGGCTTCACTCATTGGAGAAATCAAAGGACGAACCATGGCTACTAGACCAGACATACTGATGCCAAGTGCTACCGTCACTTGACGAACGAATAGGTAAATCATAAAAATACGCCCCGCCGTTGCAGCGTGAATCTTGCCAATCAAAATTTCTGCCCGTTCACGCAAACCGTGCCGTTCCATAATACCAATGACGGGAAGGACTAAGGCAAATAAGGACATATAACGATTCTTAACAAAAGCCTCCCCAATAGCACCAACGATATCGTTTATGCTAAGACCTGCCGCAAGGCCCGTTACAAAGCCCGCCGCAATAACCACCAATAGAGCATTAAAGCGTAGCATCAATCCGATGACCATCACTAAAATGCCTGATAAAATCAACATATGGACACATCCTTTCTATAAATTATCCATAACCGCATATAAGTGCAAAGATGCATTATATGTATATATTATATAATAAATAGTAATAATCTTGCATAAGAAAAAGCCTTGTATCTAATTTTTAGTGAATGACAACGATCAACAACCGTACCCGCAAATCACTAAGATAGATTACAAGGCTTTTATTCAGTTAATTTAACTCTTTTTTGAATAATATAGTAGTATGTTGTTTTCCTCTAAAATGAACCTTATCATACGCAGTAAATCCAAAGGATTCATACATTTTAGGCAACCAAGGATGTTCCTTAGCCGTTCCTAATGTAACAATATGTGTTTTAAACTGTTCTTTTAAAAGCTCCTCTGCATAGCCCAAGACTTCCCGTGCATACCCTTTACCTTTGAAAGCTGGCGCCGTTACAAAATGCGCAATATGCGGATATTTATCTGGTGTTGAATATTTCACCCAAGGCATGCAAAATGTAATCGAACTAACTAATTGCCCATCAATATACAAACCATATACAGGATAATTTTCAATCCACTCCTTAGATTCCTCTTCCGTAAAATCAATGGCATCGAAGCTTATGGGATAGTCTTTTATAGCTGCGTAACCATCAATTAATACCTTATGATATTCTGCTGTATCTGCTACTGTTAATTGTCTAAATTCTTTCATGGTCTTTCCCTCATATCTATATTTTTACTTACAAACTACGTATATTAATTCACTTTGTGAAAGTAATTATATATCAATACGTATTTATTTGCAATATAATTACATAAATATTACGTGAAATTTTAATATCTAAAACGAAAGTTTCACATGCAATATTGTAATCTATAACTAAAAAAACTAAGTCTCTAAAATATCTGCAGAAGGCTAGTACTGTAAGTGCCAAAAGCAAAAATATCTGTATAAAAATAAATCTAATTAAATAAAACCATAGTATATTAGACAAAAAAAACAGGATGTATCAAAAGATACATCCTGTTTTGAGCTTTCACAAGCTCGAGGGGGAAGTTAAGATATAAATTATTTGTAAATACGGGAACCGTATACGTCACGTTCGTTTTTAGATTCGTTGTTAACGCGAACACGTTCAGTTTTGTGACGATCGTTATCATCACCAGAAATACGATCAATACGGAAGTGGTTAAGACGAATGTTTTGTAATTCAGGACCGAATTCATTCAACGCACGTTTCATGTTTTCATCAATAGGCGCACCGTTTTGAAGCGCACGGTACAACATAGTTGCGAATTCGTAGCGAGTCATTTTTGCATCGCCTTTGAATGTGCCATCAGGGTAACCAACAAGGATACCATTACCAGCCAATTGGCTAATGTATTGGTAAGCCCAGTGATTTTGAGGAACGTCTGGGAATTCAGCAGTTTTGCTAGGATCGATTGCAAGTGGGTTCAAGATTTGTAACAAGTTGTTATATCTGTTTTCCATATCTTGAAGACGTGCATTCAATTCAGCGATTTCACGGCCCATAGCTACGCGGGAACGGGATTCTGGGGAACGTTTACCAAGACGAATAGATACGCCTGCGTTCAATTGAGTTTCACCAGTACCTACAGTACCGCCAACGGAGAACATTGTGTCTTCATTAGGACGGTAGAACGCACCCAATGCAGCAGCATTTGCATTGTGGTAGTGACCATAACCAGCAGCGATAGTCGATTTATCATCTGGGTTGAAGTCCAATGGATGCAATGCAGCTAATGCAGCAGAGCCTGCACCTACTTTGTTAACGCGTCTTTCAACAGTACCAACACGGTTAGTCAAGTTTTTGATATTGTTATTAATTTGACCAGGTGTGGAGTTGTTGATTTGTGTTTGTAAATCATTAGCTACGGAATACAATTGGCTACCGTTAACAGCATCTGTAGAAGTAGCGGAAAGCTCACCAGGAGCAACATTTTTAAGTTGACGTTCAGAACCAACTTGACCTACAGATACGGAACCTTTAGCTGCAGAACCTACGCCAGCAAAGCCACCGAAAGTATGACGAGCGATGGTTGCACTGCTTTGAGCTGTAGCTTCACTTGTAGTGGAGCCTCGACCTAAAGCGATAGAGTTCAAATGTGTTGCATTTGCATGGTCACCAATTGCCATAGCGTAGTCCGCTGTAGCCTTTGCATCAGAGCCAAACGCATTAGCACGCACGTTAGTTGCTTGTGCACCAGCACCAAATGCTTGAGCATGATCACCAGACGCAAGCGCAGAGGAGCCCATAGCAATAGAGTGATTATTAGTTGCTTGTGCACCAGAACCGATTGCATTAGATTTATAGCCAGATGCTAACGCTTCATAGCCAAGAGCTTGTGCACGAACTTCAGATGCCTTTGCACGAGTACCAATAGCTGTGGCCCATGTACGTTCTGCTTCAGCAGAATGACCAATAGCGATAGTATCATTCATCAACGCTTTAGAAGAATGACCCACTGCTAATGCAGAGGTACCTGCTGCAGTATTATTAACACCAATAGCGACAGAATTACTTTTCCAATCACCAGTTTTTAATGTGGCATCATCTGGCTCATTCTCGTAATCACGATCGCGGAAGTTCGCAGCAGATTCTTTTACAGTATTACCACTACCATACGCAACTGCATTGTTTGTACCTGTAACAACATTAGAATTGTCCATTACAACAGAAGCAGCGTCTACCGTATTAACAGTCGCACCAACAGCAGTGACAGCAACTAATACAGCAAACGCTAATTTTTGGGAATGTTTTATTTCTCTCATCTTACACCCTCACTAAATAAAAAATATCCATATTATTACAATACAAATTTTTATTCTCTCTATGTTCCGTCTCTCACCTCGGCCTGATCAAGTAAGTACTCTAAAATTACACAAAGAAATACCCCTATCTCAGTTTAAGAAAAATTTATATTGTCAATTACTCGCCTAGCATATCAAAGTTTTACGATATACACAACCCCTTTTTATACAACAAATTTAATCAACCTGTTCTTAGAACCCTTAAAAGTCGCTTTATTCCTGATTTTATAAGGGATTAAATTCAACTCATTATTGCCCCTTATAAGTTAAATTTTTCTCAACTTTGTAAACATTTTTTATCCAACAAACTGTATAACTTATAAATAAATAACCACCTTATAAGTATGAAAGATAGACTATCAACTCCCATCATACCTTATTCATTCTTAATTCATGAATTATTAGTGAATTAAACTATCATGTATATTAATACATGACTTTATCATTTTATTATAATTTTATATTTGTATAACAGCAGTAGATATAACTTCTTATCAATAGTAAACAAACCGTCATGAGAACGAAGTGAGAATAAAACTACTAAATACACCTTAAATTATCCAATGTTTTATGTATACGTTCTAACAAAGCAAAAAAAGTCCCCTATTTTTCAAGAAAATAAAGGACTTTCTTCATTTAATATATATGTTTATGCTAATAATGCACTTACAAGTTCTTCTGCTTTATTTAAATCAGAATCTTCGGGGTTCCAGTTACATTTGATTTCAGGTTCTACTACAGAGAAACCATATTTAGTTAACTCTTCACGAAGTACCTTTGTAGATTCACCAGACCAGCCATAGGTACCAAATACGGCAGCTTTTTTATTTTTGAATTTTAACTCACGCAAAAAGTCGAGCCAACCAGCTACAGCAGATAATACGCTGTTACCCACTGTTGGGGAACCTACAGCAATGGCTTTTGACTTAAAGACTTCCGTCATGATGTCATTTTTATTGGTTTTGCTAATGTTAAAAATCTTAACACGTGTATCAGGGGATTGTTTAGCAATTTCTTCAGCAATCTTATGGGCCAATTTCTTGGTGCCATCCCACATAGTATCGTACACAACTGTGACTTGATCTTCTTGGTACGCTTGAGACCATTCATAGTATTTTTCTACAATTTGTATTGGATTTTCTCGCCAAATGGCGCCATGACTAGTAGCGATGATATCGATTGGCAAGTTAAGCTTTTGAATTTCTTCGACTTTGGCTTTTACCAATGGAGAGAATGGGTTCAAGATATTAGCGTAATACTTCATTGCCTCTTCCCATAAACGGCATTGATCCGCCTTATCTGCCCACAATTCTTCTACAGCGAAATGTTGACCGAATGCATCGTTGGAGAATAAGATATTGTCGCCTGTCATATATGTTGCCATGGAATCAGGCCAGTGAAGCATGCGCATCTCTACGAATACCAAGGATTTACCGTTCCCGATATCTACGGAGTCTCCTGTTTTAACAGTTTTAAAGTTCCATTCTGGATGATGATATTGGCCAACCAAGGACTTAACTGCATTTTCTGTACAATAAATCGGTGTATTAGGGATTTTTTCCATCAACGCAGGCAAGGAACCACTGTGATCCACTTCGCCGTGATTACATACAATGAAATCAATCTTATTCAAATCGATTTCCGATTCCAAGTTATCAATGAAATCAGAGGAATGAGGTTTCCACACAGTATCGATGAGGACAGTCTTCTCCTCTTCAATCAAATAGGCATTTTGGCTTGAGCCATTATTAATACTGTAATCAGAACCGTGGAACTCTTGCAATTCCCAGTCGATTTTGCCTACCCAAGAAACATTGTTTTTAATGTGCTTTCTCATAATAACCTCCATTTTCTGTGAAAGTTGACGTGCATAACTCAGATTTTTTTAATGAACCTATAAAGAAACACGAATGATAGAAGCAACTTTCACCGATAATACCAAATATATGGCCAAATGTTATATCAATGGATACAACATAAATCGGTCATTAACTATAGTTTTATTATATCGATATCACACAATTAAGTCTGTACCTGTAGGTACAGTTTTGAGAATTATTCTAAATGAGATGTTGGTTTTAAACCTGGGATAGCTTTATAGATATATAGAGAAATATATCCATCAACTAGGCTATGAACGACTGTACCACCGCCGACAAGAACGAACACAACGTAAACGAGATCAATATTTGGCATTGTAGTTGTCGTATAGAACAAAAGGCAAGCTAACACTTCGCCAATAGCGTGAATAATGCCGCAGACGATATTGAAAGCGGTAAAAGATAAGCCCCCAGTCAATACAGAGGGATGATGTTTAATGTAGTACGCCCCCATCAAAGCAAACATCATATGAGAAGCAGCCCGCATAACGATAACGATGGGAAATCCTGCTACGAAAAATCCAAGTGTAGATCCCACTACTACGCAAGCCGCCATCTTTCGAGATAGAAACATGGCCAGAAATATAGGAACGTGACTCGCCAATGTATACGATGCCGGTGGTATCACTACTTTCAAAGGCATCACGATAGGAATCATAATGGCTAGCGCCATCAATAAGGCAGTAATGGTTAAATTTCGATACATCGAAGAATTCATAAAGGCCTCCTCATTATCTCTTTCCAATACATCTACTAATACAATCATTTAATACAATTATCTGATTCACTACAAAACTGCTAATCAAATAATTCTAACCCTATAGACAAGGCTAGTAAAAAATAAGGAAACATAATCTCTCCTGCAAAAAAGAGAGGGCCTTTCCCTCTCTTTTTTAATGACACTTATAGTCGTTCGATTACGGCTTGCGCCATTTCAGTAGTACCTACGCGTTTCAAACCTTCGCGGTAGATATCGCCTGTGCGGTAACCATCAACAAGCACTTGTTCCACAGCATTTTCAATAGCGTCAGCCACTTGAGGCAAATCAAGGGAATGACGGCACATCATAGCAGCGGACAAGATTGTACCCAACGGATTTGCCAAGTTTTTGCCCATAATGTCCGGTGCAGAACCGTGGATTGGTTCGTACAAAGCAGTACCAGTACCCATAGATGCAGATGGTAAAAGCCCGATGGAACCAGAGATTACAGCGCCTTCATCGGATAAGATATCACCGAACAAGTTTGTAGTAACGATAACGTCGAACTGTGCAGGATTTACAACGAGCTGCATTGCGGTATTATCTACATAAAGGTAATCTGTTGCGATATCCGGATTGGCAGCGGCTTTCTCTTGCGCAATTTTGCGCCACAAACGAGAAGAAGCCAATACATTCGCTTTATCTACGGATACAACCTTTTTATTGCGTTTGCGAGCTGTTTCCATAGCGATATCCATGATGCGCTCTACTTCGTAACGGCTGTATGTTTCTTTATCCCAAGCAAACTCGTTAGCACCCTCACCTTGCGCCTCTTCCCGTTCACCAAAGTAAATGCCGCCAGTTAACTCACGAACGATAACGAAATCTACATCTTGCACGAGTTCCTTTTTAAGCGGAGAATACTCTTGCAAGGATGGATAGATTTTTACAGGACGCAAGTTACAGAACAAACCAAGCTCCTTACGAAGACCTAGAATTGCTTTCTCAGGACGGATAGAAGGATCGACATTATCCCATTTAGGACCGCCAACAGCACCCAACAATACAGCATCAGCCGCTTTACAAGCCTCGATCGTATCCTCAGTCAAAGGCACACCGTATGCATCGATAGACGCACCGCCCGCTTTCTTATCAATCCAATTAACCTTTACATTGGCTTTCTCAAAAGCCACATCGCATACAGCCTTCGCTGCCGCAATAATCTCAGTACCGATACCATCACCAGGAATCAATACGATACTCTTTTCGCTCATATTACCTCTCCATATAACAAATGTCATAGATGAACTACAAACTCATCTTTCGTTATTCCACCGTTAGAAATCTATATAGACGGTGTCGAGACTTCACACGCCCAAAAGCCGAATACTCGTCTCTCCTTCAAATCCTGCGCCACAAATTCATTCAAGATTTTAGTAGCTGCTAGGTTTTTAAAGTTTTGACCAAAACCGAATAATAAAACACGTAGATCCGAGGTGCATGCGCTAACGCGACTTTAGCAGGTCAAGGCTATGCCGCAGACCGTTAAGCTAGTGGAGCGGCAGCGCATCACCGAGGATCAGCAACGTAGTATTATTTGCGATTTTTCGCAAAGTTTACAAGACCACCAGCTGCCGCAATATCTTGAATGAATTTTGGCAACTCAGTCCCTTGGTATTGTTCGTTCTTAGTCAAGTTGTACACGATGCCTTTAGACAAGTCTACGCCAATCGCATCACCAGCGTCAATGCGATCTACTTGTTCGCCGATTTCAACTACTGGTAAACCGATGTTAATAGCATTGCGGAAGAAAATACGCGCAAAGGAATGTGCCACGATAACAGGCACGCCTTTCGCTTTGATAACGCCCGGTGCGTGTTCACGGGAGGACCCACAACCAAAGTTTTTGCCTGCCACCATGATTTCGCCAGTTTTCACATTAGGAGCGAATGTCGTATCAATATCTTCCATCGCATGTTCAGCCAATTCGTTCCAGTCAGCAATCGCCAAGTAACGAGCCGGAATGATTACGTCTGTATCTACATCGTCGCCGTAGCGCCAGATTTTCTTGCTTTCAAAATCCATATTAAACCTCCTCAGGGCCTGCAATGCGGCCTAATACAGCACTTGCTGCCGCCACGTATGGGCTTGCCAAGTATACCTCAGAATCAACGTGACCCATACGACCACGGAAGTTACGGTTTGTCGTGGAAACAGTGCGTTCCCCTTCGGCCATGATGCCCATGTAACCGCCTAGGCAAGGCCCACATGTTGGAGTGGACACAGCACAGTCAGATTGAATGAAGATATCCAAAAGTCCTTCTTTCAACGCTTGGTCGTATACATCTTGAGAACCAGGGATTACGATGCAACGAACGAATGGAGCCACCTTGCGACCTTTGAAGATTTCCGCAGCTGCCACTAAGTCTTCGTAACGGCCATTTGTACAGGAGCCAATGATTACTTGGTCGATTTTAATATCTTTGTCAATTTCGTTGATGTAATGCGTGTTGGATGGCAAATGTGGGAAAGCTACCACTGGTTGCAATTTGGACAAGTCGATTGTAATCGTTTGAGCATATACCGCATCAGTATCTGGAGCGATTGGCTCAACAGGACGATTGACACGGCCTTTGATATATTCTTCAGTAATTGCATCATAAGGGAATACGCCACATTTGCCGCCCGCTTCGATAGCCATGTTACAAATTGTAAGACGGTCAGCCATAGTCATGTGTTGTACGCCGTCCCCAGCGAACTCAAGAGCCATGTAACGAGCGCCATCTACGCCGATTTGACCGATTAAATCGAGGATTACGTCCTTACCAGTTACCCATTTGTTAGGCTTGCCGATAAGCTCAACTTTAATAGTTTCAGGTACTTTGAACCAAGTTTTACCTTCTGCCATAGCAACGCCCGCATCAGTGGAGCCTACGCCTGTGGAGAACGCATTCACCGCACCATAGGTACAAGTGTGGGAGTCAGCACCGATGATCATTTCGCCAGGACCGATAAGACCTTTTTCTGGCAAAATAACGTGTTCAATGCCCATTCTACCTACTTCAAAGTAGTTCGTAATGCCATGTTCGCGTACGAAGTCGCGCATTACCTTAGCTTGAGTAGCAGATTGAATATCTTTATTCGGTGTAAAATGATCAGGCACCAAGTAAATTTTATGGCGATCAAATACAGGTTTTCCAATCTTCAAAAACTCTTTACGAGCCGGTGGGAATGTGATGTCGTTCATCAATACCGCATCCAAATGACATTCGATGATTTGGCCTGGTTTTACAACATCAAGACCCGCATGGCGAGCCATATTCTTTTCAGTAATGGTCATACCCATATTATTCTTCCTCCTGTTGTTCTAGCTCCATAGCTAGGAATACTGAGTTTACTGCATTAATATATGCATTTACACTTGATTTAACGATATCTGTGCTGATACCACGACCATGGTACAAGCGACCGTTATATTCTACCTTGAGAGTTGCTTCCCCAAGGGCATCTTTACCGGCTGTGATAGCGCGGATTTGGTAATCTTTCAAGCTGATTGGCAAGCCAACCACACGTTCAACCGCTTTGAGGGACGCATCTACTGGACCATCACCAACGGCTGCATCAGCTTTTTCACCTTCTGGAGTCATAAGACGAACGTCAGCATAGGCATAGCCTTTTTCACCCAATTTATAGTATTGAGCCACGAGTTCGAACGCTTTTTTGTGATGTAAGTTATCTACTACGAGGGCTACGATATCATCATCGTATACTTGTTTTTTACGGTCTGCCAATTCTTTAAATTTAGCGAAGAGGTCGTTGATTTTCTCTTCTGTGAAAGATTGGAAACCAAGTTTTGCCAAATGATCAGCGAAGGCATGACGACCGGAGTGTTTGCCCAATACGAGGTCTGTTTTTTCAGCCCCTACGGACTCAGGAGTCATGATTTCATACGTTTCAGGATTACTCATCATACCATGTTGGTGAATACCAGACTCATGAGCAAATGCATTAGAACCCACGATTGCTTTATTTGGAGGAACTACAACGCCTGTTAAACGGCTCACAAGTTTAGATACTTTCGTAAATTGTTTTGTATCGATGTTCACTTGGAGGTCATCGAAATAATCATGGCGTGTTTTAAGAGCCATTACCACTTCTTCAATCGCTACGTTACCAGCCCGTTCACCTAGACCATTAATTGTGCCTTCTACTTGGCGTGCACCTGCTTTAATAGCGGCTAACGTATTCGCATTGGCAAGGCCTAAGTCGTCATGGCAGTGAACAGAGATAATTGCATTTTCAATTCCTGATGTATGTTCTTTAATGTAGCGGATTTTATCACCGAACTCATTAGGGTTCATATAACCTACTGTATCTGGTACGTTAATAATTGTAGCGCCACCAGCAATTGCAACACCAAATACTTGGCATGCGAAATCTAAATCAGAGCGTGCCGCGTCTTCACCAGAGAACTCGATTTCATCAACCTTACCTTTTGCATATGCCAATACGGATTTAACCTTATCCAATACCTCTTGGCGAGTCATTTTTAATTTATATTCCATATGAAGTTCGGAAATAGCAATGAATACATGTAAACGGCTACGTTCCGCATCTTTCAACGCATCAATCGCTTTTTGTACGTCCTTTTCATTAGCACGAGCCAACGCACAAATTGTTGCACCTTTGACTTCGCGTGCAATCGTTTGTACCGCTTCAAAATCTCCAGGGGATGCCGCTGGGAATCCAGCCTCGATTACGTCGATGCCTAGACGTACTAGGCCTTTCGCAATTTCAATTTTTTCAGGAGTTTGTAAAGATACACCTGGTGTTTGTTCCCCATCACGAAGGGTTGTATCGAAGAAATATACGCGATTCTGTTCCATAATAGCCACCTTTTCTATCCTCATAAAACATAACACTTTATTATATCTATCCATAGTGAAAGTTTGTAAAATCGCCAATGTCGACACCATATATAATCTGTGACTTACTAGACTTTCACAAATAAAAAAGCCCCTCAGAACAACTGTCGTTGCTCAAAGGGGCGTTATATTCATAACACGGTACCACCCTAATTGGGACTCGTTTCGGGTATAACGGAACCACCGTCAATGACTACTGCTGTATTCGCCATCAAAGCTCACGGGAGAGTGTCAGCGTACAACCTCTATTGCCTCGCACCAGCCGGCAACTCTCTGAAAGCAGGATTTGTAAACCTTTATACCCGTTCATCGCTTGATTTAAGATATAAGGGTATTGTACTGTATTCTATAGACTTATGTCAATTAAAATAAGATGAATATAATTTCATAAAACTCATCGTTAGTAGTTAGTCCACTCTAAATCATCAAAATCATTCTTAATGAGTTTCTTCTTCTTTACCACTTGGTTCGTTAGCTCAATGCGTTCATTAACAAAGGAAATATCTGTATACCATTCCTTTAAGTTAGCATATACTTCACGCGTTAAATCAATAATTATAGTTTGAATTGGATTCCATGTTTTACATTTTACAGACTCGACCATAACCATGCTACTACCTATGAAAGTAACATCTCTACCATAAATCCAAAATGGCAATACCTTATCTTTTATAGAAATAGAGTATATAGCATCCCCATGAGGCGGTTCCGTTTCATATTGTGCACGTATCTGGTACTTTTCCATGATTTCACTACTACCATTTTCTATATATGATAGCTTTGAAATCTTAAAATTTTCTAAGTTCATAAAAACTCCGTTATTTTTAATATCAATTACCACCTACAGATGTAATCAAAGATCTAGCCCATCTAACAGAAACTGGCTCATTAAATAAAAACACATGGTTCTGCTCATCATATTCCCAAGCTGCTAAGTAAACGGCGACATCCACCATTCGATAGGTTATCGTCATCCCATTTACAACATCTGTTTTCTGAGGCAAGTAATCCTTATAATCGCCTGCAATATTACCTGATAGAGTCGATACACGATACTTAATATACTTCGGCATATCATCTACACGGTCAAAATATCTCCCTTTTAAAAGCTCATGATAGGCATACACGACTTGTAATACATCGTGATCCACAATAGATACATGTACAGGACGTAATCCCCCTAATCCACTTGGCAAATGCGGTTTAAAGTTCAAATGTTGCTTAGCCTCATATATAGTATCAAACACCTCTAGCGATTGACCTTTACGAGTGCTTTTATAATCGCTATCAGTTATAGTACAACTACCTAGGCCGTCAGGACATGGAAACTCATTTCTGTCACCATAGGGCTGGTCATAAATAGAATTACCATTAAGACGAAACCGCATCGAGTCATCTGCGGAGGCAACATTGATGGAACCTATGAAAGCCAACACAGCCAGTGCACACACAACATTTTTCATGATACATTCCCCTGTAAACAAACTACATTTATTAAGTAAATTATATCACCTAAAATTCTAATATTTTTATATTCTTATATTTATAAGGATTTTCTCTACAGAAAAAGAAAAGCATTTTGATTGCAAAATGCAATCATTTGATTGCGAATATAAATTATTTGCATTACAATATAAGTAACAGGAGGTGATACTATGGCTAAAACAGCCTCTATCAGTTTGCGTATCGAGCCAGCTGTAAAAGCACAATTAGAAGCATTATATGCTAGCTTTGGCATATCCGTAACTGATGCGATTAATATTTTTCTCCACACATCACTAATGGAAGGTGGATTTCCATTTCAACCTAAACAACCTCGTTATAATGCAGAAACAGAAGCTGCTATTCAGGAAACGAAAGATATATTAGCAGGAAAAGTAAAAGCAAAATCATATGCTAATGTAAAAGAAATGATTGAGGATTTAGGATTGGAGTAATCAGTTATGTTGAGATTAGTGCTTAGCAGTAAGTTCAAAAAGGACCTAAAGCGCTCCAAGAAACGCGGTAAAGATCTCAATAAACTCTATTCAATCATCACTAAATTACAGAATCAAACGCTATTAGATCCTAGTTATAAAGATCATCCATTAACAGGAAACTACGAAGGCTTTAGAGAATTACACATCGAGCCAGATTGGCTTCTAATTTATGCAATTAAAGATGATATGTTAGTATTATCTTTAACTCGCACAGGCAGTCACTCAGATTTATTCTAACCAAGTTAAAGAGGAATGCGAAAGCATTCCTCTATTCTATTTCCCCAAAAAATTTAAAACAGCTATCATCATAAATCTATCACATTTGATAGTATCTATCGTAAATTATTCTACTATTCAAAATTACTGTAGATGCTATAATGTACTCAACAAAAGGAACAGGTGCTCATATGATACTAAATGCACTTTTCCAAAACTATAGTTAGTAGTTTATAAAAGGAGATCATCATGACACATACACAATTAACACAACTCGTACAAGCTTTATTAGATGCTCCATCAAGCAATCCTACAGTAAAAGAATTCGCTCAATCTTGGCTCGATGCAGAAGGCACAGAAAAACAAGCAGCGCTTACAAAACAACTCGTACCATTAGCAGAGCAAAATATTGCACTTATCGACGAAACAATCGGCTTTGCAGGCTCTAAATTAGCTACACAAATTCTTGGCGAAGACGGTGCCGCCAATCTATTACAACACGCTAAAGATATCAAAGCACAAGGCGCAGAATTCTGTGACTGCCCTGGTTGCGTAGCATGTAAAAACGTTATCGACTTAAAAGCAGAGATTAAATAATCATATAAGCTACATAGTATCTATTGAGTGGATATCTACACATTGTAGATATCCACTTTTTCATATAAAAAAGCCCCTGTGTCAAACTGATATGTACCCATTTTCCTGGACACATATTATTTACTAGCCTAAACACATGGAT
>ERZ772917.444-NODE-444-length-29771-cov-25.439999_pt1 | contig 29771 bp, 23 predicted proteins | sample MGYA00511187_ERZ772917 | MGnify/ENA primary metagenome ERZ772917 (study PRJEB29015, sample SAMEA2737925) | human oral metagenome | biome: human oral; feature: human-associated habitat; material: dental | place: China | collected 2012 ...
CCAATCAATTATTTGATGTAAATAAACATAGCCGAGCATTGCGTGATGTTGTATTTTCTGCGGCCGTTCAATATGGTCCCGGTGAAGTTGTTAATCTTTTTAAAGAGGCAATGCAATATGTTCCGGGTTGGGAGCCTGATTGGAACTTATCTTATGTAAACGACATTAAGTTTGACTGGGATTTAATTAATGGTGCATATGAACAACGAAAGTTGCATCCATGGAACTATGAAGGTAATCCTAGTTGGTTGCGTGAAAATCTTGTTGAACGATTCGATGCAGAAAAAGCACAAGCATTAGAAATGTTCTCGCAAGAAATGCAAGAAAGGGGTCTATGATGAGCCTTTGGACTTTTAAGGTATTATGTTACCTAAAACGACATAAAATTCTCATAGGGGGGCTAATTTTAATTATTTTAGCTATTGTAGGGGTATCTATATATAATTCACATCAAGTTAAAAAGCCTGTGTTATTAAAACAGGAGCAAATAAAAGATCCTGTAAAACTGGCTAATGCAATTCATATTACTAAAGATGAAGCACAACAAGTTGTTTCCAAGATGGAAACTGCTCAACCGGTAACCACATATTATGTACAGGCCCCTACGGTAGAACAGGCGGCCAAACAAACGCAACGGGCTATCAAACATGAGGACCCGGCATTACCTAAAGCAGCAACGGAAAAGGCGGATAGAACCGCAGTAGTTGCTAATACGGATAAACAAAAGGTGGACGTTTATAAAATCAACCTAAACAAGGCTCATAAGATTAAAGCTGGTGTAACGGTATTAGATAGTAAAGCCTATGAGACTATTGGCTATCAAGCAGGCAAAGTTGAAGTATTAGCACACTTTGACGGACAGCATTTTGAAGGTGGTAGTGTTCTATATACAGTAAAGGAATGGTGATCTACATATCTACCTAGTGTAAGAGGTTGGACTTACAGTTAGTCTGTAAATGTATTAATTTTAAAACTTATTATGAATAAGTTTCAAAAAATAACAATTTAAAAACTAAGAAAGGATAATATTATGGCAAAGACCTATGAATTTAATAATAAGATTTACAATTTCGCTGAGGATATTCAAGTACCGGAAGAAGGTTTATTTGAAGCGACGCTAGTTGATGAAAATAACCATCGATGTGAAATGGTATTTCGGAATGGCAAATTATTTCGTCTAACTGAATTAGATTAGAAGTAAAAATCGCAAATTTTACCACTAAACATAACATTGAATAGTAAATTACAACAAAAGGGGTACCCAATCGGTACTCCTTATTTTTTTGACGTCAAATAAACGTCAAAATTTATATGTTATTATTGATGATTTTTGCATATAATTATTTTATGTAAAAACATGGCCACAATGATTATTACTGGAATTTAACTAAATATATGAAAATACTAAAAATATATGATAAAATACATATATTATGACTAGACGGTGGCTGAGCCATTCGATGATTTAAAGGGGACCTATGAACGTAGTTTTATCCACATTAAATTCAAAATTTATACATTCTTCTCTGGCTTTGCGTTATCTCAAAGCTTATGGGCAGGCTCACGGACAGGCATACGATATAGTAGAATATACTATTAATATGCCTGTTTTACATATTCTTAGCGATATTACAGAGCGCAATATTGATGTATTGGGCTTTGCTTGCTATATCTGGAATATCGAGATGACTTTACATGTTGTGGACATGGTAAAAGCTGTTCGACCAGATATTAAAATCATCTTAGGTGGTCCAGAGGTATCTTTTACAGCAGATGAAATTTTAAATCGTTGTACTGCTGTTGACTATGTTGTACAAGGTGAAGGGGAAGAAGCTTTTTATCAACTTATTAGTGCACTAATAGATGGAAAGGATGGTTTAGAAGACGAGATCCCTGGAGTACGTGGTCGCCATATTTCTGGCCAACTCTTGGGCTCTACTGATACGGTGGAGGTAAAAGATTTGAGTACCATACCATTCCCTTACGTAGAAGAGGATATGGTCGATTTAGAACATAAAATCATCTACTATGAATCCTCTCGGGGGTGTCCATTCTCTTGTCAGTACTGCTTATCTGGGAATAAGAATACAGTTCGTTTTTTCCCGCAAGAAAGAACACTCAAAGAACTACAGTGGTTTATCGATCATAAGGTAAAACAAGTTAAATTTGTTGATAGAACCTTCAACTGTGCACCGAAGCATCATCGTCCATTGATGGAATTTATGCGCGATGCTGATTCAGAGATGAATTTCCATCTAGAAATGGAGCCAGAACTAATGACGGAATGGGAAACAAATATTCTCTGTGAAACACCTCCAGGTCGTATTCAAATCGAGGTAGGGGTTCAAAGTACGCATAAGAAAACCTTAGATACTATTAATCGATACAATGATTGGCCGTACATTCAAAAGGCTATTCGTCCTATCATTGAAGCAGGTCGAACTCATGTACACATGGATTTAATCGTAGGTTTGCCTTACGAGAATAAACAGCGATTTGGTTTATCCTTTAATGATCTTTTTAGTTTACAACCTCATGCGTTACAAATAGGGTTCTTGAAACTTTTAAAAGGATCTGGTGTACGTCGCATGGATGAGTATCAATATATTAGTGATCCTTTAGCGCCATATGAAGTACTAAGCACTCACGTGCTCCCTTATAGAGACATACGCTTTTTAAAACACTTTGAAGATGTCTTTGAACGCTTCTATAATAGCGAACGATTTAGAACAGTATTCGGTTATATTGGTAGTAAGCTCATAAAGGAACATACTGATACATCTATAACTGGTGAGGATAGATTAACTACTAATCATGTACCACCTATGAAAAAGTACGATCCATCTAAAGTGGAGATAAAAAAAGATGCCTTTTCCTATTTCTGTGACATGACACAGGCTTGGCTCGATGCGGGTAATCATAAGATTAATTTAAAAGATATTGATCAAATTGAGTTTTTGTACAATTTCTTCTTAGCTAAAGGTGATACAGTGGCTGCCGAATTATTACAATATGATACACTCGTTAGTTATCGCGGTAAGGTTCGGAGTGAAGCCGTTGGTTTACCGAAGCAGACAAAAGAACTTTTACAAGAAGGGGAAGCATTCTGGCGCAATGAAGAGATTGCATCTCAGTATATTCCTAACTATACATTTAAAGAGTGGCGCAAAATTCGTCAACAATATGTAGAAATGCCTATGTCTAAGGACACGGCTAAAGTGTTAGGTATAGAGAATGTACCAAATGTACCTTTTACAGTTGTAATCGACGTAAATAAAGAGGTTAAACCCTTTATACGTCCTGAAGTAGAGGCTTGCTAGTTACAATTAGTTATATAATGTTAAGGCATATATAGTTAAGAATTGTAGACTAATAAGCGATGATTGGTTAGTTTAATAGGAGTGTTATGACCGATACAACGAGACCAAAACGATACCGCATGGTATCTAAATATTATAAAGAAACCTATGGGGAAAAGGTTTATAAATTGCCTGTAGCATTACCATTGACTTGTCCAAACCGAGATGGTTCAGCTGGTGTTGGAGGCTGTACCTTTTGTGGTGAAATTGGGGCGGGCTACGAAAACCGTCCTGCGTGGATGACGGTACGCATGCAATTAGAGGAAAACATTGCTCACATAGGCCCTAAGTATAAGGCTAAAAAATTTATTCCTTACTATCAGAACTTCAGTAATACCTATTTGAGCCTAGATGATTTTAAAAGCTATATGGAGCAAGGCTGCATTGATGAAGCCGTGGGCATTGCTATTGCAACGAGACCCGATTGTATTGCCGATGAATACTTAGAAATATTGGCGGATATTAGAAATCGATTTCAAAAGGATATCTATATTGAGTTAGGTCTTCAAACGGTTAACTATGAGACATTAGAAAAAATTAATCGCGGTCATGATTTAGCCCAGTTTATTGATGCCGTATTACGGATTAAGTGCTATGGATTTAACATAACAACTCATATGATAGTTAATTTACCATGGGATACCATGAAGGATACTATTGAAGGGGCTCGCATTTTGTCAGCCCTTGGTGTAGATCAAGTTAAATTACATGCGTTGTATATCGTTAAAAATACATTGATGGCCAAGTGGTATCAAGAAGGTCAGTTCACCTTAATCAGTGCTGAAGAATATGCTGACCGGGTTGTTAATTTTGTACGTCATTTACACCCTGACATTGTATTGCAGCGCCTTGTAGGTAGAGCGCCTGAAGATAATACGCTTTTTACAAATTGGTCCATGGGTTGGTGGCGCGTACAAGATTTAATTGATGATAAGCTAGACGAGCTGGATGCACATCAAGGTGATCTATGTGATTACTTAAATGGTAAAGCAGTTCGTAAATTTATAGATTAGGAGGTTGTATGCGCGAACAAATATTTACATTTCCTACATATGACCTAGCACAATCCATACTAGGTCAACATAATCGATATTTACATATGATGCTTGAAGTCATCTCCGCCGATGTAGTAGCTCGAGGTGATACGGTAGTTATCAAGGGTGATGAGAATCAAGTTAATGCCTTCTATCGTACTCTTGAAGAATTAGTATTTCTCTATCGAGAAGGCAGTACGATTACTGAGTCTCAGGTGCGCATTGCGGCTAAACTCGTGGCTAATGGTAAGGCTGATGCTGTACATAATATGTTTGAAGATACCTTATCTGTTAATATGCGCGGCAAAAATATTACGCCTAAAACGGAAGGCCAAAAATACTATGTAGACAGCATTCGTAAAAATACCATTACTTTTGGTATTGGTCCTGCTGGTACAGGGAAAACGTTCTTGGCGGTAGCTTTAGCTGCATTCTATTTAAAAAACCGTAATGTGGATAAAATCATTTTGACTCGACCTGCCGTAGAGGCTGGTGAACGATTAGGCTTCTTACCGGGTGAATTACAAGACAAGGTAGACCCGTATTTGAGACCTCTCTATGATGCATTACATGAAATGTTTGGAATCGAGCAAGTACAACGTTTTATGGAACGAGGGACAATTGAGGTCGCACCTTTGGCATATATGCGTGGACGCACATTGGAAAATGCCTTTGTCATTCTTGATGAGGCTCAAAATACGACGGCAGAACAGATGAAAATGTTCTTAACCCGTTTGGGTAATAATTCTAAAATGGTTGTAAATGGTGATAAAACGCAAATCGATTTACCAGCACGCATAGTATCAGGCCTTGGTGAGGCTGAAAAGGTATTGCGTCATGTGCCGGGTATAAATATGGTGTACTTTAGCGATCAAGACGTAGTTCGTCATGACTTAGTAGGTCGCATTGTAAAAGCATACGATGCGTACCATGAGCGTAAATTAGTGGGTGAAACTACAACGACTGAAGCACCTACAGAGAATGTAGCGAAAGGGTAACTATGTACATACATATTAGCTATGATGAAGGAATTGAAGAGGATTCTAATATAGAGGCCATTATCCGTAAGGTTTGTGACGAAGTGAGTCGCGTATATGGTCTCGAAGAAGATGAAATGAGTATTTTGCTGTGTGATAATGCAAAGATTCATGAACTTAATAAAGAATATCGCGGTATCGATAGACCTACAGATGTATTGTCCTTTGCTCTTAATGAGGGGGACGATTACGAAGGTAGTGAAGAGGAACATCATTTACTAGGGGATATGATTATATCCTTGGAGAGAACTCGTGAGCAGGCTATCGAATATGGACATAGTTTTGAGCGTGAGTTAGCATACTTGACGACTCATAGCTGTTTACATATCTTAGGCTATGACCATATGAACGACGAAGAAAAAAAAGAGATGCGCACAGAGGAAGAATTTATCCTAGGTAATCTCGGTTATGTGCGGGAGGATGCACCATATAATGAATAACAAGGAACATTTTAAATCAGGCTTTGTAGCCGTTGTAGGTCGCCCAAATGTTGGTAAATCTACCTTAATTAATGCTTTAATTGGTGATAAGATTGCTATCGTATCCGATAAGGCTCAAACGACTCGCAACCGTATCATCTGCGTATATACGGATGAATCCAAACAAATCGTATTTATGGATACACCAGGCGTTCATAAGCCAAAACATAAGTTAGGCGAATTCATGGTAGATGCTGCTATCGAGTCTTTAAAAGAAACGGAAGCTGTTTTATTTGTTGTAGCAGGCAATGAAAAACGTGGCCCTGGGGATAACTTCATTATTGAACAATTAAAACGAGTAAAAGTTCCCGTATTTTTAGTGGTCAACAAAATTGATACACTTAAAAAAGAAGAGCTTTTAGAAGCAATTGTTTCTTATCAAGATGCATATCCATTTGCAGGTGTAATTCCTATTTCTGCAAAAGATAAAGAGAACTTGTCTGAAATTCTTAAGGTTCTAGAAGAAACACTGCCAGAAGGTCCACAATATTTCCCAGAAGATATGATTACGGATCAACCGGAACGCCTTATTATTTCCGATATCGTTCGTGAAAAAATTTTGTTGGCTACACGGGATGAGATTCCTCATGCTATCGCCGTAGATGTAGATGAAATGAAAACACGTGATGATGGTACTACCTATATCCGCGCTACAATTTACTGTGAAAGAGACTCTCAAAAGGGTATTGTTATTGGTAAAAAAGGTGCTTTGTTAAAGCAACTTGGTGCTGAAGCGCGTGCAGATATTCAAAAACTCTTGGCTACAAAGGTTTATTTAGACCTTTGGGTTAAAGTTAAAAAAGATTGGCGAAATAAATCTGGTATGTTATCTGAACTTGGTTATAGAAAATAATTTGATATAATAAAAAGATAATAAGTATTTCCATAATCATATGAAAGGAATAAAGATGGATAGTGTAGATGGCCTAATACCCGTTGGGTTTGGTCTGTTATGTATTTTTCTAATTAACTTTTTTGTGGTTGCAAAGTTCTCCTTTGCCCGCCTTCGTAAAGAACATGTGGAGGATATGGATATCCTTTTAGAAAAGGATAGAGAGTTTTTATTAAAGCTCTATCAAAATCCTGAGTATTTTCTAAATACTACGCAGTTTTTGATTTTATTCTTTATCTTGGCTCTTGCAGGCACTGGTACCTTTGTATTTGATAATATCGTTGATCGATTAGTGGCGGTTCTTAATATTCATAGTACCTGGATGCATTTGGTACTAGATGTTATTTTATTGCTATTAATTAGTTTAATCGTCTTAATCTTCGGCGAAATTGTACCTAAAGCATTGGGCTTATCCTTCCCTACGAAATACGTGAATACCTATAGCCGTATTGTGGTGGCTGCCGGTCGCTTGGTATATCCTTTTATTTGGATTGCTAGTAAAATCTCCAATGTTATTCTAGGCTTTTACAAAACAAAATATTTAACGGAGCTAGACCTTGTGTACTCTGAAGAAGAAATTCGTATGATGATTTCTCGAAGTCACGAGGAAGGGCAACTTGACCAAGTAGAGTCTGAGTTAATCGATAATGTTTTTAACTTTGTAGATCGCATGGCTAAAGAGGTTATGGTCCCTCGTCAAGACGTAGATTGCGTATTCGTTGAGGACGGTTACGATGAAGCGATGAAGGTTATTCGCTCTAAAGTACATACACGTTATCCACTCTGTGTAGAGGATAAGGATCACATTATTGGCCTTGTTCATATTAAAGATTTAATGGAACGCCCTAATCAAGCCCGTAAAGATTTGCGCAATATTAAACGAGATATCCTTACTGTTCCTGAAGTAATGAAATTATCTACCTTGTTGCAATATATGAGAAGGCGCCGTATTTATCTAGCCGTTGTAGTAGATGAATATGGTGGCATGGTTGGTCTCGTAGGCTTAGAGGATATTATCGAAGAGTTGGTTGGGGATATACAAGACGAGCATGAGCCGCATTTGCCGGCTACGATGTCCTATGCAGATGGTTCCTTCGAGTTTGATGGCAAGGTCCTCGTAGACGAAGTAGAAGAGATTATGAATATTGAAATTGATAATTCTGACTCTGATACGATTGGGGGCTATGTCTTTGGTTTATTAGAACGTACACCAATCGTAGGTGATACGGTGGATGCTCATGGTTATACCTTTGAAGTTACGCAAATGCAAGGTTATCGTATTTCTCGCATTAAAGTAACACCTATACCAGTAGAGGAGCCAACGGAAGAAGAAAATGAAGAAGCTTAATGGTGGTTTTAATACACCTGCCATCGTCATAAGTCGAAAAAAATATAAGTTATATTCCGTATTTACCTTTATTACTCCTGGCTTAGGTCTCATTCGAGCATCGATTCCACATAAGCGAATGATAACGATGCGCAACAGTTCTTATTTACGTCCATTTAGTGCCATGTATATTACAGTCGTACCTGATGGGGAATATGTAAATGTTACGCAAATTGATGGCTCTTATGTGGTAGAGTCCTTAGATGTAAACCTCGATAATATTGCTTATGCAGCGGTAGCGAGTGAGCTCATTCAAGAATTATTTGCCATGTATGACGTAGATCGTAAAGTCTTTGATACGGTAGTAAATTACTCCAAGCAAATTCGACGCCGCAATGTGCAATTGGGAACGATAATGCTTGGATGGCAATTATTATCTCTCGCAGGGGTTGTACCTAGTGCTAATGCTTTTAGCCATCAAGATGGAATCGATCCATTTTGGATGCAGGTGAGAGAATCAACAAGTCTTACTATTTCGCCCTCTGTAAAAGCCGCATTACCTCAGATTCTAGCTTATCAGTGGGGTGAAGATACGCCTTTAGAACTTCCGAAAACAATATGGAAGGAACTAGAAAAGCTATTATTTGCATATTGCGAGCAAGAAATAGGTAAACCATTACAAAGCGTTAAGTTTTTAAACTCTATAATTTAGTGATAGTAAAAAGGCAGTTTGAGAAATCAAACTGCCTTTTGTTGAAATATTTATGAGGTACTAAATGGATATAATATTCTCTTCGTTGCCTATAGACAAAATAAATGAAGATAAAACTTTAGATTTACAAGAAATTCAACAGATATATAATTTTCTTTTAATTAATGACTATTATATATCTGCTGATTATGGGGTAATAAATAAGTTATTTCAAACGATGGTTTTAAACAATCGTTGGGATCCCAAAATGGCACTCAGATACTTTGACTATTTATGTTTCTTAAGTTGGGAATATGAAGCTATCATTGTTAGAGATCTTTTATTAGATAATCATGTTAGCTTAGCTGGGGAATTTTGTTTAGAAACAGAATTAGTAAAAGATGGACTAAGTTATTTTAGAGATGATGCCATTTGGAGGGGAAAGGATTATGATAGTGACATTATTTTGGCATCTATGTCTAAATGGGCCATTTATTATGATGAAGAAGAAAAAAGGTTTCATAAAGTGAAACCGTCAATGATAGAAAATATTATTATTAAGGAAATTGACGCTGAAAAGGGTCTTTATATTATTGGAAAAAAATAATTCTAATAGACAAATGTACATCTGTAATTGACACTTTTTATAACAATTATTTATAATATAACAATGTTATATTATATGTTTTTATAGGAGGTCATTATGCAGCTTTTGGGAAATCTCAAAATACATTTTCTAGCGCTCGTACTAACCGTAGTCGCTGAATTTATAGGCATAAAAAAACTAGGTCCCGTTGTATTATTGCCATTATTGTACACATTGATTCTAGGTTTATTAATTTCTATTCCTAAGTTTAAAATCCTTACCATTAAACAAATGGAAAAATCCGCTGATTATATCGGTATCGCCGTTATGATTTTGATGGTAAAAGTAGGCTTAGGTATTGGTCCAAATCTTGGTATTCTTACAAGCGCGGGTTGGGCATTGTTATTACAAGAGCTTGGTCATTTCTTTGGTACTATTGTATTCGGTTTACCGGTAGCATTATTAGTTGGTATGCGTCGAGAAGCAGTAGGTGCTTGTTACTCCGTAGACCGTGAGCCGAACGTAGCAATTATTATCGACAAATTTGGCTTTAGCTCTCCTGAGGGCCGTGGCGTTATGGGCATGTACATCTGTGGCGTTCTTATCGGTGCTATGTGGTCCTCCGTATTGGCTGGCATGTTGGCACAATCTGGTTGGTTTCATCCATTGGCATTAGCTATGGGCGCTGGCGTAGGTAGTGCTAGTATGATGGCGGCAGCTACAGCTCCAATCATTGCAGTATATCCAGATTATGAACAACAAATTATGGCTCTTGCTGGGGCTGCAAACTTGTTGACTACCGTTCTAGGCGTATACTTTGGCCTATTTGTTTCGTTACCAGTTATGGAGAAAACATACAACTTCTTTACAGGCCGTACCCGTGAACAAGATTTAGCAGAGGAGGCAGCACATCATGAGTAAAAGTGAAAAATTAACACAATTTGTCATCGTTATTTGTATCGCTGCTATCATCACTGCAGTAGGTAACGTAATGGATGGTAAACATCTATTTAGCGATAGTTTAGTTGGCGTAGCTATCTTGGCAGTTCTTGCTACAATTGGTGCTTTAATCTCTAACTTGCCATATGCTAATAAATTACCTATGGTATTCTGGGTATCTTTAGTTGGTGTTATTGCATCATTACCAGGTATGCCTGGCCAAGAATGGATTATTGCTAAAACTAGTCAAGTTACATTCCTTGCAACAACAACACCTGTACTTGCTTATGCTGGTTTATCCTTAGGTAAAGATCTTGGTGCATTCCGTCGCTTATCTTGGCGCATTATTCCTGTTGCACTAGCTGTAACAGCAGGTACTTTCATCTGTGCAACAGCATTAGCCCAATTAGTACTTCATTTAGAAGGTTTAATTTAATACTAAATCATAATGTTAGATGTCTAAATTATGTTAAGATATAATTATAGATTTATATTTTAGAAGATATCTATACATCATGATGACATGATCGACCGTATTTTATACGGTCGATTTTATAAAGGAGATAGTATGAGCCGTATAACAAAGGAAGAAGCAAAACAACGTGTTTGTAAAGCTATTGTTGATGCACAACCGCGTTTACGAGAACTAGCAGAATCTATTATGGCTGAACCAGAATTGGGTTTTAAAGAGGTAAAAACCTCTAAAAAGGTTCAAGATATGTTTGATGAACTTGGCATATCTTATACTACTGGTCATGCACTGACAGGTGTAAAAGGTCGTATGAAAGGTCGTGACAGCAAATATACAGTTGCCATGATTGGTGAACTAGATGCCATTCTTTGTCCGCGCCATCCTCGTGCTGATGATTTAACGGGGGCAGCACATTGCTGTGGTCACAATATTCAAATTACGAATATGTTTGCTGTAGCAATGGGCTTGCAATCTGTTATGGATGAACTTGCTGGCGATGTAGTTCTATTTGCTGTTCCAGCCGAAGAAATGATCGAAGTTGATTACCGCAATAAATTGCGTGAGCAAGGTAAGATTAAATATATGGGCGGTAAACAACAGCTTATTTACGAAGGTGCTTTTGACGATATCGACATGGCCATGCAAATGCATGTGGAAACTGCAAAGACACCGGCTGGTGAAATGGGCTTAGGTAGTACATCTAATGGCTTTGTAGCTAAATTGATTGAATACCATGGCAAGACAGCTCATGCAGCGGCGGCGCCTCACGAAGGTATCAATGCTCTTAATGCTGCTTTGATGGGCGTAATGGGGGTTAACTCCATTCGTGAAACTTTCAAAGAAAGCGACTATTTCAGATTCCACCCAATTATTAATCAAGGTGGTACATTGGTAAACTGTGTGCCTGATTATGTTCAGGTTGAAAGTTACGTGCGCGCCTCTAATATTGAAGCTATTGTAGATGGCAATCATCGTGTAAATCGTGCCCTAAAGGCAGGTGGTGATGCAGTAGGGGCCACATGTGTTATCAAGGACCTCCCTGGTTATTTACCGATGCGTAATGATGAACGTATGAATGCTCTATTGCGAGAAAATTCAAATCCTATCTTTGGTGAAGCCAATGTATATCAAGGCCCACATATTACAGCTAGTACAGACATGGGGGACGTATCTCACTTGATGCCGGTAATCCATCCATGGGTAGGATGCATTAGTGGTGTACTACACAGCGCAGAATATGAAATCTCTGTACCTGATGTAGCATACATCAAAACAGCACAAGCATTGGCTATGACAATCGTAGACTTACTATACGATGACGCAGCAGGTGCTAAAGATGTATTAGAGAATTTTACACCAGCATTAAACAAACAAAGCTATATTGAACTCTTAGACCGTATTGCTAAGGGTGAATAAAATAAACCACCTATTGAAGATAAATTGATTATCTTTGATAGGTGGTTTTACAGTTTAAACTCTCTATTGACTATCAAAATAAAAACATAATAAAATATAAAGCAGGTTTACATTTTATTACAAAAGGAGAAATATGAAAAAGAGAGAATTATTATTCTGTCTAAGTTTAGTGTGTATGGTACCAATACATATTTGGGGTGCTAAACCTATTGATACTCAAGAACAACTAGATAGAGCGAGAGAACAACAACTAGCGAGAGAGGCGCGGCTTGGAGAGGGACGAATTACAGTACAAACAGGTGGAATAGATTTTTCATCTGGTTCTTTAACATCACAAGATGGTTATACAGTACCGGCACAACAGCCAGCACATGTAGAGCCATCTTTTTTTGTATCTCATATCCGTTTTGTTGAAGAACCTATTAGTCAGTCTGCAGAATTAACATATAGTAATATGATAAATACTACTATGGATCAGACGACATTTGTGGATAATAGTTCTGCAGCAAGTGTACGATTAATTAAAGGTCCATTATATTATGAAGCACAAAAAAAGAAGATACAATTAGATGTGCCTAACGAGTTTACGTTTCTACGTAAAACAATTAAACCATTTGTAAATCGTAAACTTACAGTTGAAGATGTAAATAGATTATCTACTAACTTAAATACTGCACTTATAGAACATGGATACGTCACGTCTCGGATTGGCATTCCATCCCAATCATTAGCTTCAGGTAATCTACAATTTAATTTACAACTCGGTCGCGTAGAGTCTGTCTTATATAAAACGTATGCACAACCATTGCCATGGCAAAATGCATTTCCTATTCGTGAAGGGGATATCCTTAATATTCGAAATATAGAACAGGGTATCGAGCAAATGAAGCGAATTGGCTCTCAAAATGTGTCTGTTGAGCTTGAGCCAGGAACAAAACCGTTAGCTACGAATATTGTACTTGAAACTACTAAAAAACCAGCAATTCATGGAATGATATCCATAGATGATTCTGGATTAAAAGATACTGGTAAACTACAGTGGACGGCTACAATTGGAGTTGATAGGGTATTTAATGCTAATGATTCATTAAATTTAAGTATTAATCGAGATGCTGCTCAAGATGGTGAACGAAAAGGTAGTCGAAACCATACTATTTCTTATTCAATACCTAGAGGAAAGGATACCTTTAGTATTTCCTATAGTGATATGAAATATCATCAAACGATTAATTCTATGGCTACTCCATTTATTAGTTCTAGTCATGCCAAAACTGTAAGAGGTTCGTGGAATCATGTATTTCATCGAGATCGAACGACTAAACGTAGTTGGGATATTATTATCAGCAAGCGTAATGCTAAAAACTATATTAATGATGTAGAAATTGCTGTACAACGTGCTAATACAGCTTCTTTAGAAGTAGGTATATCAGAACGGAGATATATTAAGCAAAACACGTTATACTCTAGAGTGGCTATTAAACAAGGGGTTGGTTGGTTTGGTTCGCAACCAGAATATGGTAATGGAGCGCCTAGTACTCGATTTACACAACTTTTAGTAGATGTGGATTATCAAATTCCACGTATATGGGGACATAGACCAGCAAGTATTACTACATCTTTCCATGGACAATGGACATTAGGGGATAAACGTTTATTCTCTAGAGATATGATTAGTCTTGGGAATCGATATACTGTACAAGGATTTGATGGTGAAAATACACTAATGGCTGAAAGTGGTTGGTATATGCGTAATGAGGTTGCTAGTTACATCCCTAAATGGAAATCAAGTATTTATGCTAATATTGATTTTGGCGCCGTATATGGTCCAAGTACAGAGGTATTAACAGGAAAATTTATTGCTGGTACTAGTCTTGGTATAAGAGGACAATTTAAATCTGGATTATTCTATGATGTATTTGTTGGGGTTCCTTTATATAAACCAAGTGGTTACAAAACTGATTCTGTAACCGCAGGTTTCCAAGCAGGTGTGCGGTTCTAATATAGTATACGTATTAATTGAGAGAGTAAATATGAAACAAAAACGATTACAATATAAAATTGCAGTATGGCTTACTATGGGGTTAATGATTGTTGATCCTTTAGTCGTATCGTTTGTATATGCAGAAAATCCTATAGAGGTAGATCGAAATGCGCCACATGAAAGACAAGCCATGATTGGACAAGCTGCTAATGGTGTCACATTAGTAAATGTCGTAGGCCCTAGTGCTGGTGGAGTATCTAGAAATGATTATACTAACTTTAATGTACCACAAAATGGTGTAATTCTTAATAACTCTTACCAAATGTCTAATACTAAGCTTGGTGGTTATGTACCTGGTAATGCTAATATGATGCGTGGTTCTGCCAATGTCATTGTTAACGAGGTTACTTCACACAATCCAACTAATATGAACGGGTTTATTGAGGTAGCAGGTCGTAAAGCTTCAGTAGTTATAGCAAATCCTAATGGCATTACTGTAGATGGTGGTGGATTTATCAATACAGATCGAGCAGTATTAACTACAGGTAAACCTGAATATGATTCAGCGGGAAATCTAAACTCATATCGGGTAGAGCGAGGAGCCGTTGCTATTAATAGAAACGGTCTTAATGCCAAAGAGGCTAACTCGTTACAAATTTTAACAGAAGCAACCAATGTAAATGCCGGAGTGTGGGCTAACACAATTGAAACACGTACTGGCAAGAATAGAGTAGATGCTAATACATTAGACACTCAAAAGATTGGTGATTCTAGCAATGTTGGTTTAGATGTCTCTGCTATTGGTGGTATGTATGCTAATTCTATTACCATGAAAGGTACCAATACTGGTCTTGGTGTAAATGTTAAAGGTGTAGTCAGCTCTACACAAGCATCTAGTATTACTAGTGATGGCAAAATCATAGTTGATGGTGGTGTTACGAGTAATGGCAACACTACGTTAGCGGGTCAAAGTATTGCCATTCACAATAGTGGTGTGGTTCAAGGTGATGTATCTACGACTGTAAATAGCCAAGAAACACTAAATAATAGTGGTCTTATTAACTCTGGAAATACTACGGCCATAAAAGCTAAATCCGTAGATAATCATGAAGGTGGACGTATTTATGGTGATACAGTAGCTATTAAAGCTAATATAGTTACAAATCATACTAATAGTGAAATAAAACAACGCTATCATAAAGCTGGTAAAGAGCTAGAAAAGGCAAAGAATGAACTTGATGCCGAATGGAATGCTGATATATCTAAATATAAGACCAAGCCTGAGTTAGAGGCACATCGTCAACGGATTAAAGATTTAACAAAAGCGTATGATGATGTACAAGAGAAGGTTACTGCTATTAAGGCAGAACTAAATTCTCATAAGTCTGGTGTAATTGCGGGTCGTAATCACGTTAATATAACTTCAGATACAATAGATAATACTGGTAAAGGTCTCATTTATAGTGGTGGAACTATGGACCTTACAGCTAAACAAGGTATAAATAATACGGGAGCGACTATTAAATCCGTTAAGTCTATTGAATTAGATACACCTGTAGTAAATAATAAAAATGTTGCATTAGGTGTAAAGCGTGTTTCAGATGGGATTACTAAAAATCCAGATAAAATTAAAGTTACTCATCCACATCATAAATTAGAAGGACAGGTATTTGATAAGTCTGAGTTCCCATATGCTGATGATTCAAGTGGTTATGGTGTAGCACATATCAAACCAGTTAAAACGCCTGAAGATGAAGCCTATAATAAGGAAATGAATAAGAATGAGAATCGAATAAATCAGTTTACAATCATTAGAAGTGAAGCCGAACAAACTCACAAAAAGGTTACTAATGATGACCCAGGTATCATTAGTAGTGGTGGTGATTTAATAACTAGTGGTATACTTTATAATGATAATAGCAGAGTGATTTCAGGAGGAACTTTTAAGACAAATGGCTCGATACAAAACATATCAGATATGATTAGTGATAAGACTTTTATTACTGGCACTACTCAAGAAAGTAGAACAGAAAAGAAAAGGAAACGTCACGGTTATAGAAGTAAACGTATACGTGTTTGGGGCCCTGAAGTCTTTATGACACCGTCGATTACTGAAGAAAATGTAAAACCAATTGGTACTCTAAAAGAGAACGCTGAAGATAGAGTATCTAACGCAACTATTAAAAAGGTTAATGATAGTTTAGATCCCTATGGTCTGGGTGGGGGCAAAGGTAAAGTAAGTCAAACTATAGATGGTTTATCGTTACCAACAGAGGCACTATATCAAATTCATCCTGATATTACGGCTAATGCTTTGATAGAGACTGACCCTGCTTTTACTAATCGAAAGAATTTTTTATCCTCTCAATTTATTATTGATGCCTTGGTAAATAATCCTGAAAGAAGATTCAAACGCTTAGGTGATGGATTCTATGAACAGCAACTTATTAATGAGCAAATTGTATCCGCTACAGGCAAACAATATTTAGAAGGGTATACAGATAATGAGGCTGAATATAAAGCGCTATTAGAGGCCGGTATAGCTTTTGGTAAAGCGTTTAAATTAGCTCCAGGGATATCTTTATCTAAAAAACAAATGGAAGCTATAACGACTGATATGGTGTGGTTAGAAACTAAAACGGTTGTAGTAGATGGAAAAGCTCAACAAGTTTTGTATCCTAAGGTATATTTAGCGAAACAACCTGCAAAATCTGTTGATGCAATGGGTGGAATCATAAGTGGTAAAGCCATTGTTAGTAATACTAATGCAGATATTCTAAATCAAGGCATTATGACTGCGAATACAATTGTATTAGGAGCTAATGATGTACAAAATACAGGCCGTATAGATGGACGTAAAGTGACTATTAAAGCATCACAAGATGTAAAAAATACAGGTAATATTCATGGGGATAAACAGGTTACTATTAATGCTGGTCGTGATATTAATGTAGGTGCTCATGTAGATAGATTACAACATCACGATATTGTTGGTCGACAAGGTACTATTGGTGTAGCAAAAGATGGTGATTTAGTTTTATCTGCCAAACGAGATGTTAACCTTAAAGGTGCTATTGTTCATACTGGAGAAAATTCTAAAGCAACGATTGAGGCTGGTCAGAATATTAACTTAACAACAGAAGCATTATCTGCTAAAAAGGATATGACTGTTATTAGTGATAATTATAATCGTACTGACCGCCGTACAGAATTAGGTACTGCTATTTTAAGTGATAGCAATGTTACTTTACGAGCGGGAAATAATGTAAATATCCGTAATGGTATTGTTAATAGTGAACATGGCTTAACATCAGTTGAAGCTGGAAATGATGTTACTATCACTAATGGGAAAAGCTATAGCCGTGATGAATATGGTCTAAAATACAAAGAAAAAAGTTTACTATCTCGCACCACTAATATCATACGTACAGATCACGAACATACAGGTGTATTATCTTCTACAATTGGTGGCGATACGATTAATGTGAAAGCTAATCGTAACGTTTCGGTAACAGGTTCTAATATTTTAGGAACAAAAGATGTATCAGTATCAGCAGGTAATGATGTGCATACGGATTCGGGTGAAGAAACTCAACGTGATGATGTATATCAATATAGTAAAAAGTCTGGACTAATGGGCGCTGGTATAGGATTTACTATTGGTAGTAAAAAAGTGACTGATACATTAGATGAAAATTCTAGAATAAATGTAAATACATTAATTGGTTCTGCTAATAGAAAGATTAGTATTGATGCTAATAATAAGGCAGATCTCACTAGTACTGATATAATTGGTAAAAATGATATTGTAGTTAGTGCTTCAGATATAACCCTTGATGGTAAACATGATACTATAGCTTCAAAACAGGTACATGAGGAGAAACAATCCGGTTTAACTGTTAGCTTAGGTGGATCTATTGCTTCAGCGCTGACTACTGCACGTGGATTACAACGTAAGGCTAATAGTCGTGATGATAAACGCTTAGGAACTTTAGAATCTCTTGAAGCTGGTAAGGAACTTAAAAAAGGTTATAGCAAGATTCAAGAGTATAAAAACTTTACTCCTGATTTTGTACGAGATGAAGCACAAAAATCAATAGTGTCTGGAATACTTAAAGAACAAAAAGTAAAAGAAATTGATAGTCTTCTACAAAATAATAAATTAACCGATAAAACTAGAAAGGCATTAGAAAAAGAAAGAAAAAGATTAGCTAAAGAAGCAAGTTATGAAAAAGCAAAAGGTTATAATGACTTAAATGACATAAATGGGGATCAAAAGCAATTCAAAGAAAATAAACGGGCAAAAAAAGATGGATTAGCTAATATTCATGTAAGTGTTGGCTCTAGTAAAAGTAGAAGCGAATCAAGATTAGATAGTAGTAAGTATGCAGGAGGGCATATATTATCTGATAATGGAATTAAATTAGTTACAAAACCAACTACGATTGATTCAGGAGATATACTGGCTATTGGTGAAACCATTCGAGGAGAATCTGTTGAATTGGATGCGAGTAGAAATCTCTCTCTACAAGCTGGAACAAATACAACTACTATAACTGATAAATATGATAGTAAGGGGTGGTCAATTGGAGCTAACCTTAGTGTAAATGGTGGTGGCTTACTAGGTATTGATGCTAATTATAATAAAGCAAATGAAAATGGTACTACAGTTAAAAGAACTCATTTAGGGACGGTTGTTCAAGGTAATAAAGTAATAACAAACTCTGGAGCTGATACTGCTATTGTGGGATCAAAAGTATATGGTGACTCCATTCAATCTAAAATAGGTGGGAATTTAACAATTAAAAGCTTGCAAGATAGTGAAACCTATAGAGGCGAAAAGAAAAATGTAGGATTTAGCATATCTACAAATGGTACAAAATTAGGTGGCGTATCTGCAGAATATTCAAAAGGTAAAATGACTAGTGATTATGCTAGTGTTACTGAGCAAGCTGGACTATATGCAGGTGCTGAAGGATTTAATATCACAACTAAAGGAAATACTACATTAGAAGGTGCTGTTATTGATAGTAAAGCAACAGTAGACAAAAATAAAATATCAACGAATTCCTTAACAGTTAAAGATATTAAAAATAAAGCTGAATATAAATCTAGTAATACAGGCTTAAGTTATACATCTGTATCTGGATTTAAAAATTTAAGTCAAGCAGGTAAAGATGCTGTGTATAACTCTTTAGGTTTGTTGCCAAAATTATTGCCGGATTCAGAAAAATCAGCTGAAAGTACTACAAAATCTGTTATTGTTAATGGTACAATAATAACAGAATCCTCTAATATTGATATTAATAAGATTTCCAAAGATACTAAAAATAGTCTAAATAAACTTGATACTATTTTTGATAAGAAAAAGGTTGAAGAACGGCAAGAATTAGCACGATTATTTGCAAAAGATGCATTTGAGCAACTTCATTATTGGGAGCCTAAAACAAAAGAAGGAAAAGCTGCAAAGGCATTAGCGCATGCAGTAGTTGCTGAAACATCTGCACGTATAGCTGGAAACCCTACAGGTAGTGGCTTCTATGCTGGTGCAACAAATGAAGCCTTGATTGGTGAAATTCAAAAAATTGCTAAATCTAATCCTGCTGTAGCACAATGGCTAAGTGCAAGTTTAGGGGCCCTAGTAAATCATGGGCTTGGTAAATCTCCAATTACTGGTGCGACTGAAGCACAAAATGCAACAAAAAATAATGCATATGGTGTAATGAAAGAAAATAAAGAACTCGAATTTTGGGATTATTATTATATTATCGATCTTTATGGTAATGTGTATAAAAGAACTAACACTGGTGATTATATAGTATCTCCATCAGTGGTTCGCAATGGTACTTTAACAACTGTTGTTAAACAAAATCCTGCAGAAGGTTATCAATCTGACGGCCAAGAAGTATTTGTTTACCCAGATGGTTCATATGTTAATATTGATGAGCCTTTAGGAAAAGTGCATGTAGGTTCAGCACATTTGCTAACAAATACAAGTTCCTCATGGGATAATCCTAGTGTAAATAATCCTGCAGTAGTTGAAGAAACACCAAGAGTTATAGATGAATGGCCAGAAGAATCTACAGGTAAAATTTATAGAGTTTATAGTAATAGCTCAGAACCAGTATTTACAGGAGAATACCAAGGAAATAGGAATTTAATGTCAGGTGCTACTGCAGTTTATAATCCAGATCATAAAGCTTGGTATGCTGGTGGATATGTTATTTATCGTACTGCTGAAACTGACTCTATTATTCGTAAGCAAAGTTTAGAACAAAAAAAGGAATCAGTAATAGAGGTTATTAATAAGCCGGATACAGGTATTGGTATAATGGCTGATACTGTAAGTTATATGACAGATTATAAAGGTCTTGAATATGGTGGAACTGCAGTCACTTTTGGCCAAGTTGCACCTAAGTTTTTTGATAACAACTCACGATTTGAGAGTTTTCCAGGCAAATATTTAGCAGGGGTTAGTGATTTTGGAAGTGAAGCACTAAAAGCAAGATTAAGCTTTAGTACTGCAAATGCATTAGCTACTGCATACGCAGGAAAGCAAGTTATGAATCCATATCCTAATAATTTAAGTATGGCTCAAGGAGTTTTATTTGCTATTTCTGGTGGGTTGATAGTTAATCAAACAATTTCACCAACTATTAATATTACTAATGAAGAAATTAAAAATAAAATTAAAGATATTGAAAATGAATGGAAGAAATAAAAGATATGGAACTTTTATTAATTGGTTTACTGCTGTTTAACTATATGTTAATTAAAAATCAACATAATAATCTCAAAAAATTTATAATAGTTTTTTTATTTAGTAATATATGGGGAGGAATAAATCTTTATTCTATGTATGAGCATATTAATGGTATTGAAAAAATTAATACTTTATGCACATTACTCCTTATTTTGGCTGGTGAATATATATTTTATTATCGATATAAGAAAGGAAGATTGGAAGGAATATCTAAAATATATTTTGATATAAATAAATCTTTGTCTATCATTATAATTGTATGTTTTAGTCTTATTGGAATAGTATTTCTATTCTGGGAATTATTGAAGTAAATATTACGAAAAATTATTTTTATGCATTTCCAATATTTTCAATAACTTCCATTATATAAGGAATGTCTTATGATTTTATTACTGGTATCGAAATACACTATGATTTTTACATAATTTCTTTTATTTGCTTCTCAATATTTTTATTGTGTTGAAACTAGCTTTACGTGTATAAAAGAATAGTTTGACATTCATCCCTCTGTATTGCTACAATATTGTGTATAACATATGCGATGAAGCAGAGTAGTAAACCTCTCTAGCGAGTGAGGATGGTGTAAGCTCACATTTGGTTGAAGGCGCTGTAGAGCATTGGCAGGAACGCAGGTATCTGTTAGTAAAGGCCAACATAGAAAAAAGAGGGCGCAAGCCAAATAGGGTGGAACCGCGGGTATACTCGTCCCTGTAACGTTTTTCGTTACAGGGACTTTTTTGTTTGTAACGAAATGGTTGATTTTATGTCGGTTGTGTAAAGTGGAGGCAGCAATGACATTTCAAGAGATAATTTTAAATCTACAAAAATTCTGGAGCGATCAAGGTTGTATCGTTCAAAATCCATATGATATCGAAAAGGGTGCAGGTACAATGAATCCTGCTACATTCTTACATGCTATTGGTCCTGAACCATGGTCTGTATGTTATGTAGAGCCTTCTCGTCGTCCAGCAGACGGTCGTTATGGTGATAACCCTAACCGTTTGTTCCAACATCATCAATTCCAAGTTATCGTGAAACCATCTCCAGATAATATCCAAGAATTGTACTTACAATCTTTGGCTGCATTAGGCATTCACGCTGAAGATCACGACATTCGTTTCGTAGAGGATAACTGGGAATCTCCAACATTAGGCGCTTGGGGACTTGGTTGGGAAGTATGGCTCGACGGTATGGAAGTAACTCAGTTTACATATTTCCAACAAGTTGGTTCCATCGACTGTAAACCAGTATCTGTAGAAATTACATACGGTTTAGAACGTTTAGCTATGTACATTCAAGGCGTAGAAAACGTTTACGATCTTAAATGGAATGAAAACGTTACATACGGTGATGTATGGCATGCCAATGAAGTAGAACAATCCGTATATAACTTTGAATTAGCAGATACAGATATGCTTTTCAAATTGTTTGACATGTATGAAGCAGAAGCAGAACGCGTTTGCGAAGCGGGCTATGTATTACCAGCTTACGACTATGTATTGAAATGTTCCCACACATTCAACTTGCTTGATTCCCGTGGTGCTATTTCCATCAGTGAACGTACTGCTTTCATCGGCCGCGTACGTGCATTAGCTCGTATTTGTGCACAACAATACCTTGCTAAACGCGAAGAATTAGGTTTCCCACTTTTGAAAGGAGATAAATAAGATGGCAAAAGATTTATTATTTGAAATCGGTGCAGAAGAAATTCCTGCCGGCTTTATGCCAAATATCTTAGGTCAATTGAAACAATTGGCTGAAACAAAATTAAATGATGCCCATCTTCCTTTTGAAAGCATCGAAACATACGGTACACCACGTCGTTTGGCTCTTATCGTGAAAGGTCTTGCTGACGCATCTGCTGAAATCAGCGAACGTCATAAAGGCCCTTCTGTATCCATCGCCTACGATGCTGACGGTAATGCAACAAAAGCGGCTATCGGTTTTGCTCGTGGTAAAGGTCTTGATGTAGTTGATCTTGTTGTAGAAGATGGCTATATCTATGCTGAAACTAAAACTGCAGGCGTACCTGCAAAAGATATCGTAAGTGAAATGTTGCCTCAATTGATTACAGGTCTTAACTTCCCTAAATCCATGCATTGGGGCGATTTAGATGCTAAGTTTGTACGTCCAGTACGTTGGCTTGTAGCATTACTTGATGAAGAAGTAATTCCTGTAGAGTTTGCTACTGTAAAATCTGGTAATGTAACACGTGGTCATCGCTTCTTAGGTGCTGATGAAATCACTATTAAGAATGCAGCATCCTATGTAGACACATTAAAAGAAAACTTTGTTATGGTTGATCAAGATGCTCGTCGTGAGTTGATTTCCAAACAATTACATGATATAGCAGCTTCTAAAAATGCATCCATCGTTTGGGATGATGATTTGTTAGAAGAAATCAACTATCTTGTTGAATGGCCTACAGCATTGTGCGGTGGCTTTGAAGAGTCCTACTTGGCACTTCCTGATGCAGCTATCATTACACCAATGAAAGATCATCAACGCTACTTCCCATTAGTTGGTCAAGATGGCAAATTGTTGCCAATGTTCTTAACAGTGCGCAATGGTTCTGACCATTCCATCGAAGTAGTTCAAGCTGGTAATGAACGCGTATTGCGCGCTCGTCTAGATGATGCTAAATTCTTCTTTAACGAAGACCGCAAGAAACCTCTTATCGACCGTCAAGATGGTTTGACTAAAATCGTATTCCAAGAAGGCCTTGGTAACTTAGCAGATAAAACTGAACGCTTGCTTAAATTGGGCCGTATATTTGGTGAAGAATGTGGCTTGCACGAAGATGCAGCTGTTGTATTGGAACGCGCTACAGAGCTTGCTAAAACTGACCTTACTACAGGTATGGTTACAGAGTTCACTGAATTACAAGGTGTGATGGGTAAAGAATACGCTTTACTTGATGGTGAATCTCCTGAGGTAGCAGAAGCTATTTTCGAACAATATTTACCACGCTTTGCAGGCGATGTATTGCCTCAAACTGAAGCAGGTAAAGTATTGTCCATCATCGATAAAGTAGATAACATCGTTGCTACTTTCAGCCGTGGTTTAATCCCTACAGGATCTCAAGATCCATATGCATTGCGCCGCCAAACAATTGGTATCTTGAACATCTTGCTTGGTAGCGACTGGAATATCAGCTTGCGTCCAATCTTCAAAGCATCTATGGAGTTATTGAATGTAGCTGCTGATAAACAAGAGGAATTGCTTAACCAAGTTGAAGAGTTCTTCACACTTCGTTTGAAAAACATCTTCCTTGATCGTGAAGTTCCTCATCATGTAATCGACTTGTTGTTGTCCAACAATGAATTGTCCGTTGCTGATGCAGAAGGTCTTGTAAACGCATTGTTAGCAAATCGCATCGATGAAAATGTTGAGCTTGTTCAAGCCTATACTCGTATGTACAATCTTGTAAAAGATGTGGAATATACAGGTGTTAATAGCGACTTGTTGAAAGAAGATGCTGAAAAAGCATTGTTCGAAGCCGCTTCTAAAGCATCTGAAGCAAGTCTTGTAGCATGGGAGGCTGGCGACTATGCTGCTGTAGTAGCAGTTCCAGCAACTCTTGTGCCAACGATTAACCAGTTCTTTGAAGATGTAATGGTTATGGACAAAGATGAAGCTATTAAAGCTAACCGTTTGCAACTTGTTCGCTTGGCTTACAGTGTAATGGCTATTATCGGCGATATTAGCGCATTAAAATAATATATTAGTAAAAGAACGATTCGACTTTTACCATGACATATAAGAGAAGAGGTACCTTACGGTGCCTCTTTTTTTGCTTTTACGAAGAATATACAGATTATATGCAGGATTTTTGGATGCTGTGGCGAATACCTTATAATATACAAAGTTGTATGAGGAGAATACCGATCATGAATCATGATGAATTATATAAAGCCTTATGTAAGGTGCCAAGTGGCAAAGAAAAGTCTCGTGATAGAATTATTATTGAATTATATATGCGTTCTCAAGGAGCATCACAAAAGCAGTTAGTAGATGCTCTTAATATGCGTCCTGCTACGGTATCTGAGCAGACGGATATTCTCATTGAATTAGGATATGTAACAAAACATATCGACTTTATGGATAAACGCATTTCCGTGGTAGGCTTAACAGATGAGGGGAAACGGTTAGGCAAATCACTGTTGCATTCGTATGACCAATTTTTGAATGTCTTGTTCTCCGAATTATCTGAAGAGGAACAAGAGGAGTTATATCATTTATTAGGTAAGCTAAAACGGCCTATTTTACGAAAATAATTTTATTCTCAAAATTATATAGAAAATACTTGCTAAGAGTACGTGATTTATGTTAATATATTTCTGTTAATTTGAGACAGTCCGCTGCCTATAAGGTGTAGGTATTGAATGTCTGCAAACAGGAGGAAACAATGAACATTATTAACGTACTTGAACAAGAACAACTTCGTACAGACATCCCTACTTTCCGCGCTGGTGACACAGTTCGCGTACACGTAAAAGTAGTGGAAGGTACTCGTGAACGTATCCAAGTATTCGAAGGTTTGGTAATTAAACGTCAAAACGGTGGCGTACGTGAAACTTTCACAGTTCGTCGTATTGCATCCGGTGTAGGTGTAGAACGTACATTCCCACTTCACAGCCCACGCTTAGCTAAAATCGAAGTTATGCGCCGTGGTGTTGTTCGTCGTGCTAAATTGTACTACTTACGTAACCTTACTGGTAAAGCTGCTCGTATTCGCGAAAAACGCTAATGTTCATAAAAGGCTGCCGTTGGCAGCCTTTTATTTTTGCTAAAATTTAGATATGAAAGGAAATACTATGGCAGATTCACCTATCGTACATTGGTTCCCTGGGCATATGGCGAAAGCCACACGTATGATTACGGAGTATATCAAAAAGGTAGACGTAGTTATTGAGTTACTAGATGCGCGTATTCCTCGTTCTAGTGCAAATCCTGTAATCACTGAACTCGTTGGTCAGAAACCTCATATCGTGCTGTTAAATAAAGTAGATTTAGCAGATCCTAAAGCTACAAAGGAATGGACTGAGTTCTTTACGAAACAAGGCATCACAGTGCTGGCTATTGATTCTAAGTCTGGCAAGGGCAATAAGAAGTTAATATCTACTGTAGAGCGTTTGAGCAAGCCTATTATTGACCGTTGGGTCGCAAAAGGTATTCGCAGTCGTTCTGTACGTACTATCATCTTAGGGATTCCTAACGTTGGTAAATCCACGTTGATCAACTCCTTAGCTGGCTCTGCAGCAACGCGTACAGCTAACAAAGCTGGTCATACTCGTGGTCAACAATGGGTTAAAATCGGTAAAAACCTTGAATTGCTCGACACACCAGGTGTATTATGGCCTAAATTAGAGGACCAACGCGCCGCGGCTCGACTTGCTATGACGGGTGCTGTTTCTGATGATGTATACGACTTAGAGCATGTAATGAAACAGCTGTTAAATCATTTATTGACGAATACACCAAATATTTTGGTAGAACGTTATAAATTAAAAGAAGAAGAGATGACAGATGTGGATACTATTCTTGAAAGTATCGGTCGTCGTCGCGGCTGTCTCGTTAGCGGTGGCGTAGTAGATTTCGATAAAGCACGTCGCATTATCTTGCAAGACTACCGCAATACTAAACTTGGTACAATTACACTAGACCAAGTAGATGAAGAACCATACTATCCTGAAGATGGTGAGGAAAAACAAAATGGATAAGGATGTTTTTTCTAAGTTAAAGGTTGCAGATATTAAAGCTCTTTTGGAAACTGAACAAGCCTTAGAGATTTTGCCGTTAGCTCAAGAGGACGATCGTAGCTCCGTACAAAAACTGGCCGCTTCTTACATTAAGCGCCAAGAAAAAGAGCTAAAAGAACAGCAACGCCTCATGAGCATGTATGACTATGAAGGTATGTTCTACGATCAAGGTATGTATCACGTAGCTGGCGTCGATGAGGTAGGTCGTGGCCCTATTGCAGGACCTGTAACGGTAGCGGCCGTTATATTGCCGCCTATGACATTGATTCCAGGTTTGAATGACTCTAAAAAGCTAACCGAAGAAAAGCGTGAAGCCCTCTACGATATCATCATGAAAGAAGCCGTAGCGGTGAGCTGTATTTCCTACGGTCCAGAAAAGATTGATGAACTCAATATCTACGAAGCTACGCGTCAAGCTATGTATGAGGCGATTCGTACCCTCAGCGTACCAGCGGAAGCAGTAGTGGCGGATGCTATGAAATTACCTGATTTAACGATTCCTGTGGAGTCTATCGTAAAAGGTGATAGTAAGAGTGCTAATATTGCAGCTGCATCCATCATTGCTAAGGTTACGCGAGATCGTTATATGAAACAGCTCGATGAGGAATACCCTGGTTATGGCTTTGGTATCCACAAGGGATACTATACTGAGCTTCATAAAGAAGCGGTAGAACAACAAGGGGTAACACCACTTCATCGCAAGAGCTTTGAACCTATTAAATCTATCGTTCGTTGGGTTAAGCCAGAGTAATTCTTAATAAATTTATTTTATGATTCGACTATTAAATTAAGTTCTATATTTGTATTAACTGTATTAGTTATATTAGTTGTATCATTATAAATTGCATATAGTTCATAACCGTAAAGAGGTTCCTATTGGTCACCTATGTGACTATTAGGAACCTCTTTTGTATTTACTTTTACAGCATTCATAATCTACGCTACAAGTAAGTATTACCTGTTGAAAATTTAGAGATACTTTGAATATTACAATTCAGAAGGTTATTGTAGCTAATACACCTAAATAGGAGGTATATATGAAGACCATTAGTACAGGTAAAGCATTTAATGAACTAGACTCTAAAGAGCTTGGTAAATGGGGAGAACGCATTGCTACCCAGTATATTAAAAAGTTAGGTCTTACCGTAGTAGATACAAATTATCGAACTAGGTTAGGGGAAATCGATATCATTGCTAAACGTGATTTGGTGTATCACTTTATTGAAATCAAAGCTCGTCGTGGCATGCAACATGGATTGGCCCGTGAGGCGGTTACTAAAAAGAAACAAAAGCATATTAAACGGGCGGCCATGTTATTTTTATATGATCTACATCAAAAGAAACGACACTGGAAAGAAATATCCTTTGATGTTATAGAGGTGTATCTTCACGAGGACTTTCAAAGTTCTATCCATTATTTGCCGCAGTGCTTTTAGTGAGGTTTCTTATGTATGCAAAACTTTATGGAGCCACCTTACATGGCATAGATGGATGTATTATTACGGTTGAAGTCGATATATCCCAAGGTTTACCTGTATTTGATATCGTAGGACTGCCTAATCAGTCCGTAAAGGAAGCTCGTGAACGTGTGAGGGCGGCTATTAAAAATAGTGGCTATAACTTCCCTATGAGGCGTATCGTAGTCAATCTAGCACCTGCTACAATTCGTAAAAGTAGCGCAGGACTCGATTTAGCGATTGCTTTAGGGGTTCTCATTGCATCGGGGCAGATAAAGGGGCGTAAAGCTAATATTTCAGCTTTATTGAATAGATGTCTATTTATGGGTGAGCTAGCCTTAGATGGTTCACTGCTACCTACCTTTGGAACCTTGGCGATGTCATTGGCAGGGTTAGAAGCTAATTACTCCACTATATATACAGGCGTAGAAAATGGACATACTCTAAAAGCTATTCCAAATCTTACTATATATGGCGAGTCTTCATTACAAGATATTATTACCGTCTTAGAAGATCAAGTTAAATCTAAATCTATTTCAACTTCCAAAAAGGTAAAAATAGGGAAAAATCAAGATGAGATACTAACAGATACGATGGATGAGAAAAATTCTAATACTACATATGATGTAGATTTTGGCGATGTACAAGGTCAAGAGCTTGGTAAACGGGCCATGCTCATCAGCGCTGCAGGACATCATCATTGTATTATGATAGGTCCGCCTGGTGGTGGTAAAACGATGATGGCCGAACGATTACCGACCATATTGCCTCCTATGACTTGGAATGAAATGGTTGAGGTAAATCGCATACAAGATGTGATTGGTTTACTCGGTGATAAGGGACTCGTTAAAACTAGGCCTTTTAGGCATCCACATCATACGGCGACTTTGGCGAGTATGGTAGGCGGAGGAATACAAGGACGCCCTGGGGAAGTCACACTTGCTCACGGTGGTGTTTTATTTATGGATGAAGCACCTGAGTTTCAGCGCCAAGTTATTGATGCCCTAAGGCAGCCTTTAGAGTCTCGCACAATTACTATCAATAGATCTCAAGGTAATTATATGTATCCAGCCAATTTTATTTGTATATTGGCCGCAAATCCCTGTCCTTGTGGTTATTATCATGATCCTCATAAGGAATGCATATGCTCTGAAACGATGGTCAAAAACTATCAGCAACGGTTATCAGGGCCGATTATGGACCGTATTGATTTACATATTCCCGTTGAGAGACCGACCCTTGAACAGCTGTTAGATACATCATCTTCAAATATGACGAGTGAAAGTATGAGACAACAAGTCATCATGGCTACTGCTATGCAGCAAAAACGATTTGAAGGTTTTGATTTTAATTCGAATGGAGCAGTTCCTCATAAGGCAATTAGTAAACTATGCAATATTACAGATAAAGCTTGGCGCGTTTTAGGCAATATATTTGACCATTTTCATTTAAGTGGACGCGCTTTTGATCGCATAGTAAAGGTGGCTCGTACAATTGCTGATTTAGAAGAAAATCCAAAAGTAGAACCACATCATATTTCTGAAGCAATGTTATTTAGAACTGGCAAATAAAGTAA
>ERZ772917.445-NODE-445-length-29684-cov-10.833170_pt1 | contig 29684 bp, 29 predicted proteins | sample MGYA00511187_ERZ772917 | MGnify/ENA primary metagenome ERZ772917 (study PRJEB29015, sample SAMEA2737925) | human oral metagenome | biome: human oral; feature: human-associated habitat; material: dental | place: China | collected 2012 ...
CGCCGTGGTTTAGGTCCTCCCGTTTCAGGAAGAGCCGTCCCCCTCCCAGGTCCTTGGAGATGTTGCGGCACTCCGTCAGAGCCGAGGGACGCCCCACGTAATTCCTCAGGAGCTCCAGGTACTCCTCGTGAAACGCCTTGTCCGCCATCGCGTCCCGGAAGGCCGCATCCAAATCGTCCAGGCGCTTCTTCAATGCCTCGGGGATGAACTGCCCGCCGTATTCTCCAAAAAATCCCGTGACCATCGTTTTCTTTTCGCCTTCGTTCGCCATTGTAATCTCCTCCTTGGGAATTCAAAATCCGCAATGAAAAAAGCCCGGGGTCCGAATATCGGCCTCCGGGCTTCAACGCTCTGTTGTTCAATAAAAAAAGGCCGGAGGGTATTCCATTTCCCCTCCGGCCCTTAAGCACTCTCTCGACTTCCGAGGCACGCGGACAGAGGGCAGCTCAGGGCTGCCACCACCACATCCCGCCGTTCCGAACCCGTGCCGCGCTCTCCCCGTTCATGATTCCCATGGCTCTTGTCCTCGCTCTCCTGTCCTCCCCCACGAGAGGGGGCGGAACTTGGCGAATAAAATAGCACCCCTGAGGCAGGGTGTCAAGGGCCCAGGAGAGGTTCGGCGGGGAAACGCCCTCACGGCGTTTACGGCCCCGTTCGCGCCGACGGGGCGGCGTCGGCCGGGTCCGCGTCTCCATAGGCCTCGTCCAGGAGGGAGCCGTCGTCGATGGAGGCCCCCAGTTCCCGTGCGCCCAGCCGCTTCACGATCCTGCCTCCGGACAGGACCAGGGCGGCATCGGCCAGCCTCCGGGCCTGCCTCAGATTATGGGAGACCAGGATGACGGAACGGCGTCCCCGAAAGGACAGGATCAACTCCTCTATCCTGAGGGCCGCGTCCCGGTCCAGCGAGGCGGTCGGCTCGTCCAGCAGAAGCAGCTCCGGGTCGAGGGCCAGGGCGCGGGCGAGGCAGAGCCGCTGCTGCTGGCCCCCGGACAGGGTGGACGCCGGGGAATCCAGCCGGTCCGCGACCTCCTCCCAGAGCCCGACCTCCTGGAGGCGCTCCCTGAGGATCTCCTCGAGCCTGTCGCGGGAAAGGTCTCCGGCCAGCGACACGGGGAGCGTGACGTTCCTGCGGATGCTCATGGGCAAGGGGTTGGGCGTCTGGAAGACCATCCCCGCGGCGCGGCGCAGCCGGGAGACGGAGCTCGCGTTCGGGCCCGCCGTCGGCCTCAGGATCCCGCCGAGCGAGACCCGGACGTCCCCCGAGCTCTCGCAGCCCTCGAAGCACTCGTTCAGACGGTTCAAGGCCCTGAGGAACGTGGTCTTTCCGGACCCCGAGCGCCCCAGCAGAACGGTGATCCTCAGGGCGGGGAAATCCGCGTCGATGCCGTGAAGGACCCGACGCCCCCCAAAGGAGACGTCGAGGGAGCGGACGGAAGCGCAGAGAGGGGCTCCGTCCCCGGACGGTACAGGCAAGGCGAATGCCTCCTTTCTCACGATACCCCCCGGTCTCACGATGCCCCGCCCCGGCGCCATCGCCTCTCCAGCCTTCGCTGCAGGCAATACGCGGCAAGCGACAGGAGGGCCGACAGCGCCAGCAGGACGAGGGCCGTTCCGAAGGCCCGGGCGAGCTCGTCCTGGTCCGCGTACTGTGCGGCCGTGTAGTAGATTCGGAAGGACAGGGCCTCGAACTTGGCCGTGAGCCCGGAGGGGAGCCCCGCGTTCGCGACGGCGCCGGTGAGCATGATGACGGCGGTGTCCTCCACGGTGCGCCCCATCGCCAGGATCACGCCGCCGAGGATGCCGGGCGAGGCTGCAGGAACCAGAAGGTGCCGCAGCGCCTGCCCCCGGGACAGCCCGAGGGCGGCGGCATCGATGTAAAGGCGCTCCGGAAGGGCCTCCAAAGCCGATTGAGTGGCCGTGACCAGGGTGGGCAGGACCAGGATGGCCAGGCAGACGGACGCGAGCAGCAGGCAGGTCGTCCCTTGGGGCAGCAGCGTGCGCCGAAGGAAAAGGATCAGGACGAACCCGAAGAGCCCCATCACGATGGAGGGGATCCCCGCAAGGACGTCGACGGCCGTCTCGAGGGCCTGTTTTTTCCGGGGCGGAGCGTAGCAGGCCAGGTAGATTCCGCAGCCGATCCCCGGGACGAGCGCCAGCGCCATGGTCACGGCCAGCAGGGACAGCGTGCCGAGCATGGCCGGCCAGATGCCGTCCCAAACGGGTTTCAGCGCCAGGATGGCCTCCATCGGAGGGGTGCTGCCGAAGAGGAGGGCGGGACCCAGTGTCGGGACGCCGCGCGCCAGGAGGAAGGACAGCAATCCCCCCAACGCGGCGCAGACGGCGATGGCCGACCCCCAGCTCAGGGCCCAGAGCCCCGCCTCCCGAGCCCTCACGAGGACTTCCTCCCGCCCAAGTTCCGGGCCAGAAGGCTGACGCAGACGGAGCCGATCAGGAGCAGTCCCCCGGCCAGCAGCAGGGAGAGGTGCTCCCCGCCCCCTATGTCCGAGGAGAGCACCAGCCCGATATGGGCCGTCAGGCTGCGCATGGAGTCGAGGGGGGAACGGGCGAACTGGACGGCGTTCCCGGCCAGCATGGTGGGGAGCAGGGTGTCCCCTAGGGCCCGGCCGAAGCCCAGAACGGCCGCGGTCAGGAGGGCGCGCCGGGACCCCGGGATCGCCACCCGGGCGAGATGCTGCAGGGGCGTCATCCCCAGCGCCGAGGCCGTCAGGGCCGTCTCGGCACTTCGGGAGCGCATGGCGCCATCCATGACGAGCGTCATGGTCGGGACGCCCTGCAGGGCAAGCATCGAGGCCGCCGCCAGCCAGCAGAACCCCGTTCCCCCCAGCGCGCCGCGGATGACCGGGACCAGCACGAACGTGGCGGTGAAACCGTAGACGACGGTCGGTACCGCGGTCATGAAGCGCAGGATGCCCATGAGGAATCGGGCGACGGGGCGCGGCGCGGCCCCCCGGAGCATGCAGCAGCACCCCAGGGAGAGCAGCCACCCCGCACCGAGCGAGGAGAGGGCCAGCAGAAACGAGGCGTGAATCATGGCCGCGATGCCGAAACGGCCGGCACGGGGGTCCCACACCGGCCCGAACAGAAAGAGCCCCTGCCCCGCCCTCAGAGCGTCCAGCGCCGAGAACAGGATGAAGGCGAAGACGGTCGAGAGCACGCTCCCCACAAAGCAGGCCAGCACGCGCAGCCAGAGGGGAGCCGAATGCGAAGGGCGCATGGGCTCGGGGCCGTCCTCAGTTCTTGGGCTTGGGGACGGGGATGTAGCCGCTCTCCTCGATGATCTTCGCGCCGTCCGGGCTGTAGATGTAGTCGATGAAGGCCGCGGTCAGGCCCGTCGGGGCTCCTTTGGTGTTCATGTAGAGATCGCGCACGACCTTGTAGGCCCCGGACGCGGCGTTCTCCTGCGTCGGCAGCGCGCCGTCCAGGGCGACCCCGGCGATGGAGGCGTCCAGGTGTCCGATGCCCACGTAGCCAATGGCCCGCCTGTCCTGAGCGATGGCCGTCTTCATCGCGCCGTTGGAGCTGACGACGTTGACCGACGGGGAGAGCTGCGCCTTGCCGAGCAGCTTGTCGGTGAAGGTCTCGCGGGTCCCGCTGCCGTCCTCACGGCCGTAGAGGTCGATCGCCCCGGGCTCCCCGCCGAGCTCCTTCCAGTCCGTAACCTTACCCGAGTAGATGTCCATGATCTGCTCCCCGGAGAGGCTCTTGACGGGATTGTCGGGATGGACCGCGACGGCCACTCCGTCGATGGCGAAGGGGAAGGTCACCAGTCCATACTTTGAAATCTCCTCGTCCTTCAGGGGACGTCCGGTGTTTCCGATGGCCGCAAGGCCCTCTCCCACCTGCTTGACGCCGACGCCCGAGCCGCCCCCCGCGACGGAGATGCGGATGTCGGGGTAGGCGGACATGATGTTCTGGGCCGCCTTTTTCATGACGGGGATATGGGCGGTGCCGCCCGCGATGTCCAGGGTCCCCGAGAGTCCCTTGAACGCGTCGAGGGGCTCGGCAAGGGCCGATGCCGCAGAAAGGGAAAGGGTCAGCAGAGCTGCCGTCAACAGTTTTTTCATCATGGTCTTCATTTCGAAGGCTCCTTCCGTTCAACGATTTTCCGAGTATGTTCACGATCCGATGATTTCGAGGATAAATAGAGGATGGAGGACGCTGGAGGCGAGTGCAACGTGCTCCGCATCCGGAGCACGGGCGGACGGGCCTCCGCACAAATGCGGGGGAACCCGGTTCGGTCGGGTCCGCCCTTGCGGGCGACGGCGCCAAAGCTCCCGCCGGTCGAGTCGAGGCTCCGGCAAGGCTCGCCGGGGTCATGCGCCGGCGCGGCGGAGGAGGTGGAACGGAGCGGAGGGGGCCGAGGGCGGCAGGGACGGACTCCGGGGATTCGAACATGCATCCCGTGCATCTTCGCCGATCGCGTCCCGTCATGCAAAGCCGGCCATCGAAAAAACCTCCTTACTCGTAAAGGACACTGCCTTGCTCGTCAAATACGCTGCCTTACCCGTGAAATACGCTGCGGCATGCGCGCGCCCATTATAGCACCCGGCGGGCCGGGAGCCCCCCTTCTTCCGGGGGCTTCGTGTACAATGGTCCCGATATCGCGGGGGGCTCCAAAAGGAAAGGCCCGCATGGGACGGAAAAAGGCTTGGGACGGGAAAGGAAGCGATCAGCGTGAAAATCGGTTTCATCGGTCTGGGCGTCATGGGCAGGCCCATGGCGAGCAACCTGCTGAAGGGCGGGCGGTCCGTGACGGTCTTCAACCGTTCTCGGGCCGCGGTCGCCGCACTCGTCCAGGACGGGGCGGAGGCGGGGCGATCGCCGCGCGACGTGGCCGAGCGCTGCGATGTCGTCATCACGATGCTCCCGGACTCGCCGGACGTCCGGTCGGTCCTCTGCGGTCCGGACGGCATTCTGGAGGGTCTGACCCCGGGGAAGGTCGTCGTGGACATGAGCTCCATCGACCCCGTCGTCGCCCGCGAGCTCTGCGCCCTCGTCGAGGAGCGCGGCTGCGGCATGCTGGACGCCCCCGTGAGCGGAGGGCAGGAGAAGGCGGAGAAGGGGACCCTGTCCATCATGGTCGGGGGCAGGGAGGAGGTCTACGAGCGCGTCCGGGACATCCTGGACCTGATGGGCAAGAGCCTCTGCGTCGGCCCGAGCGGGGCGGGGCAGGTGACGAAGCTCGTAAACCAGACGATCGTCGCGGCGAACATCGCGGCGGTGGCGGAGGGGCTGGCCTTTGCCAAACGGGCCGGCGCCGATCCGGAGCGGGTGTTCCGGGCCATCCGGGGCGGGCTGGCCGGCAGCCAGTGCCTGGAGGACAAGGCGCCCCGAATGCTGGAGGGGCGCTACGAGCCGGGGTTCCGCATCGAACTGCACGTGAAGGACCTGAACAACGCGCTGGCGGCCGGTCGGGGACTGCACGTCTCCATGCCCCTGGCCTCGCAGGTGATGGAGATGATGCAGAACCTCATGGCGCGCGGCTGCGGCCCGCTCGACCATGGAGCCCTGGGCAGATACTACGAGCTGCTGAACGGCGTGTCGCTGAAGAAGGAGTGACGCCCCTCCTCCCGCAGGGAGCCCGGAAACGAGGACGGGAAGGAAACGCACTGCCGGCGTTCCTCCCCGTCCTCGTTTCAAACCTAGCCTCGACGCACAGCCGGGCCGATCGTTTCGTTCAGATCGTTTCGTTCACTCCACCCTCTTCAGCAGGCCCTCGAGGGCGGAAACGGCCTTGTCCAGGGAATAGGCCAGCTGCAGGCAGGTGAGCATCAGACGCTCCTCCTGGTTGATCCCCTTTGCCGGAGAATCGCCGGCGGCCGCGACCAGCGACTCGATGCGCTCCACCGCCCCGGGATCCAGGGCGGTCTCAACGCTGTAGTTTCTCTTCCCGATCGTGATCCGGATATTCCTGGAGGCACACACCGGAGCTCAACCCCGCCATCTTTCCCTGACGAGGTCGATCAGGCGTTCGTTCAGGTTCCGCAGCTTCGCCTCGATCTCCGCCCCGACGCGTTCCGCGCACAGGACCTCCTCGCCCGCGGCCTCGAGAGATCGCTGCATCTCCTGCCTGACCCTCACGCACTCCTCGTCGCGCTCGGCGGCATGGGCAGCGAGGCGACGGACCTCTCTCCTGAGGTCGTCCCGCTCCTGGATCAGCACGTCGATCCTCTCACCAAGCCGATCGATCAGGGTATCGATACTTCTCGGCTCCACCAAGCCCATCCCTCCTCCGCCCCCCGCTCCGCCCGGACGGGCCGGGCGCGGCCGGACCACCCCGGACCGCCCCCGTCCGCATCCCTGACGCACCTAGCGCATATTGTACCCTTTTTGGACCAGGGTGTCCCGCACCAGGCCGTGAACCCGCTCGACCTCCTCGTCGTTGAGAGTCCGGTCGGGCGCGCGGTAGGAGAGCGAGAAGGCGAGGCTTCGGAACCCCTCGGGGATCCCCTTGCCCTCGTAGACGTCGAAGAGCCTCAGCTCGTCCAGAATATCCCACCCCGCCGCGCCGCGCGCCGCCGCGCGGATGTCGGACGCCGCCTCGTCCTGGGTCCGTTCCGCCGGGGCCAGCATCGAGATGTCCCGGAGCGAGGCCGGGAACGCGCTTGCAGGACGAAGCACGGGCCGGCAGTTCCCTCGGAGCTCCTCGAGCTCCGAAAGCCTCAGCTCGAAGAGGACGACGGCCCCGCCCCCCAGGCCCAGCTCCTGCTCCAGGACGGGTTTGAGACGAGCCAGCCACCCCAGGGACCGGACGCTCCCGTCCGGGGCCGCGGCCCGAATCTCGGCGGTCTGCCCCCCGTGCCCGAAGGGCTGCCGACCGGCGACGAACCGCGGGGTCAGCCCGCAGCCCTCCAGCAGCGCGGCGACGTCGGCCTTGACGCTGTAGAAATCCTCCCCCTGTCCCTTCCAGGGCGTCCGAGGGTCCGTCCCGTCGAAGACGAGGCCCGCGACGGCATCGTGCTCGACGTGCGTGGACGCGCCGGGCGCGGTCCTCAGGAAGACGCGCCCCTGTTCGAAGAGCCGAACGGCCCCGCGCCAACCGGAGGCGGCGCTGGTTCTGAGCCCGTTCAGCAGGCCGGGAACCAGCGTGGTCCGCATGGCGATCTGGTCCTGGCTGATCGGATTCGCCAGCGTCAGGGGATGGGCCCTCGGATCGTCCTCCGGCAGCAGCAGGGCGCCGGGGAAATTCTCCGGAAGGAAGCTGTAGGTCACCGCCTCCACGTAACCGCGCGCGACGAGGCAGGAGCGCACGAGGGCCGACAGGCGCATCGGCTCACCCCTGTCCCCGCCGCGGGGCGGCTCGCCCGGCATACGCCCGGGGGCGTCGTTGTAGCCGCGGAAACGCCCGACCTCCTCAATCAGGTCCTCCTCGATCGTGATGTCCGGACGCCAGGTCGGCGGCACGAAGGTCCGCGCCTCGTCCGTCCCGTCCCCGCCCCGTATCCCGAACCCCTCCAGGATGGCGGCGGAGGCGTCCATGTCGCCCCAATCCAGATAAGTCTGAAGTTTTTTCTTCGTCAGGGTCACGGGTTTGGGCTTTGGAAAATCGTTGGACGCGGAGCGCACGCGGTAGCCAATCTCCGCGCCGCTCCAATCGCGCATCAGCTCGAGCGCCAGGGAGAGGGCGCGCGCGCTGAGGGTCGGGTCCACGGTGCGGGCGAAGCGGAACGCCGCCTCGGAGGCGATGCCCAGCCGCCGTGCCGTGTGCCCCACGCGCAGCGGGGAGAAGGAGGCGCTCTCCAGCACCACGGTCCGGGTGTCGTCCCGGATCTCCGTGCGGTCCCCGCCCATGACCCCGGCGATGGCGATGGGCTCGCCGCCGCTCGTGATCAGCATGTCCCTTTCCGTCAGGACGCGCTCGCGCCCGTCCAGCGTCGTCATGCGCTCGCCGTCCCCGGCCGCCCTCACGGTGATCTCCCGCGCGGGCAGGGTGTTCAGGTCGAACGCGTGCAGAGGCTGACCCAGCACCAGCATGACGTAGTTGGTCGCGTCCACGACGTTCGAGATGGGCCTCATGCCCATGTGCGCCAGCGCCACGCGGACCGCCAGGGGCGAGGGCCCCATCGCGACGCCCGTCGCCAGGCCCAGATGGTAGCAGAGGCACCCGGGGTCGGGCAGGGATATCGCCCCGAACCGCTGCGCGTCCGGCCAGTCCCGGTCATCTCCGGATGCTTGGCCCTCCAGGCACCGGGGCGCGTTCAGTTTCGCGTCGGGGAAGAGGCCCCGAAGCTCCCGGGCGATGCCCCAGATGCTCAGGAGGTCGCCCCGGTTCGGGGTGACGGAGACGTCCAGGATGGTGTCCGAGAGCCCGTAGAGCGCACGGGCCTCCGTCCCGACGGGCGCGTCCTCGGGCAGGATCAGGATGCCGTCCGTGTCGTCGGCTTCAGGGACCCCCAGCTCGGCCGCGGAGAGCATCATCCCCGCGCTCTCCAGGCCGTAGAAGTCCCGGATGCCCAGCTCCGTGCCGTCGGTCAGCGTCGAGCCCGGCGGCGCGTAGAACACGCGGTCCCCGGCCCTCACGTTTTCCGCGTTGGTGACGCAGACGGACTCGCCGCGGCCGGTGGAGAGGCGCGCGACGAGCAGCTTCTCCTTCGCGGGGTGCGGCGTCAGCGACAGGACGCGGGAGGCGACGACGCCCCTCAGGTTCCGGGCCTTGTATTCCAGGCCCTCGACCTCGGCCCCCGCCATCGTCAGCCGCTCGGCGGCCTCCTCGGGCCCCGCGGAGAGGGTGATGAAGTCCTTCAGCAGATTCCAGGATACGAGCATTTAAGCGTCCCTCCCATTTAAGCGTCCCTTCCCGACAGAAAGTAGGAGACGTCGCCGTCGAACAGCAGGCGCAGGTCGTTGATGCCGTACTTGAGCATCGCCATGCGGTCGAGCCCCATGCCGAACGCGAAGCCGTTGTACTTCTCCGGGTCGATGCCCCCGGCCCGGACGACCGACGGATGCACCATCCCCATCCCGCAGACCTCGAGCCAGCCCGTCCCCTTGCAGACCCGGCAGCGGGCGTTGGCCCCGCCGCACTCCACGCACTCGATGTCCAGCTCCATCGAGGGCTCCGTGAAGGGAAAGTAGCTGGCGCGGAAGCGGTTCTTCAGGCTCCGGCCGAAGAAGGCGTCCATCAGGCCGCTCAGCGTGCCCTTCAGGACCGGGAAGGACACGTCTTTGTCGATCATCAGGCCCTCGATCTGGTTGAACATCGGGGAATGCGTGGGATCGTTGTCCCGCCGGTACACCTTCCCGGGGCAGACGATCCGCAGCGGCGCGCCGTACTTCAGCATCGAGCGCACCTGCACGGGCGACGTGTGCGTGCGCAGCAGGGTCCCGTCCGGGAAATAGAAGGTGTCCTGCATGTCGCGGGCCGGGTGCCAGGAGGGCATGTTCAGGCTCTCGAAGTTGTAGAGCTCCTCCTCCTTCTCGGGCCCCAGGGCGACGGAGTACCCCATCCCCTGCAGGATCTCCACGATCTCGTGCATCGTCTGGGCCACGGGGTGGAAGGACCCGCCGCAGCGGCCCTTCGCGGGCAGCGTCACGTCGATGCGCTCCCCGGCCTCGCGCGCCTCGTTCTCCCGCGCGCGAAGCTCGCGTCCCTTGGCCTCGATCGTCCGCTCCATCTCGTCCCGGAGGGCGTTCAGCTGCTCGCCGGCCGCGGGACGCTCCTCGGGGCTCAGTTTCCCCAGCGACTTCAGCAGAACGGTCAGCGCGCCCTTCTTCCCCAGGTTGCGCACCCGCAGCTCGCCGAGCGCCTCCGTGGAGTCAACGGAGGACAGCGCCTCGCCAAACGAGGCCCGCACCTCCCTCATTCCCTCAATCAACGCATTCAACCGCCTCTGCCTCCCTTCCTCGTAAAAAATTCAGGGGCGGAGCGGAGCGCCGGGCTCCGACCGCCCCCATACAGCCTTCATCCACCTTCATCCCGGGACACGGGGCCATCGACCCCGGCCCCCCGGATGGAAAATGAAAATATGGAAAAAATTGCCTGGTACTACTGCCCCAGAGCGGACCGGGCCTGCCCCATGAGGCTGCGGAACGCCTCCATGTCGTGGATGGCCAGCTCGGAGAGCATCTTGCGGTTCATGACGATCCCGGCCCTCTTCAAGCCATTCATGAACGCGCTGTAGCTCATCCCCTCGGAACGGGTCGCCGCGCTGATGCGCGTGATCCAGAGGCGGCGGAAGTCGCGCTTCTTGCGCTTGCGGTCCCCGTAGGCACGGGACAGCGCCGCGAGGTAGGCCTCCCTGGCCCGCCGATAGACGTTCTTGTGCTGTCCCCAGTAGCCCCGGGTGATGGAAAAAAGCTTCTTTCTCTTCTTATTGCTTGCCGATGCACCCTTGACGCGCATGGTTCAATCATCCTCCCCCAAAAATCCCGAACGGACCCGACGCGCTAGGCGTAGGGCAGCATCCTGTTCATCTGCTCCATCAGGGTGTCGCTGACATAGCCCGACTTGCGCAGGGAGCGAAGACGCTTGGAGCCCTTGTGAACCATGATGTGCCTGCGGCCGACCTTGCGGTAGGACAGCTTGCCGGTCGCAGTGCGGCTGAACCTCTTCTTGGCACCGGAGTGCGATTTCAGTTTGGGCATGAAACATTTCTCCTTTTCCGTACACGGGGAACGCGTTCCCCGAAAAATTTGCGCTAAAAATTAACATGGAGGCTTCGCCCCCACGCCGCTATACGATAGCGGCGGCCCCGGCAAGTTCCCTCCTCAAAGACGGCAAGCTGGGGTACCACATAAGCAGACCACCAACGAGCGGAAGCGAGTTGAGCGGGTCGCTTAGGGGCTTCATCAGGGGGGCTTCGTGGATTAAATCAGTGTTTCCCTCGTCCCGGCCCCTCAGGCCCCTTCGGCGACAGCCGGGGCCGGAGCCTCGGGATTCGGGCCGGACGCGGCCTTTCTGGGCGCGGATTCGGCCCCATCCTTGGGCGCGGTCGGCTTTGCGGACTGAGGTACGGGGGTGACCATCATGCGCATGTAGCGCCCCTCCATCCGAGGGCTGCCCTCCGCCTTGCCCAGGGCTCCGCACTCCGCCATGACGCGGTTCAGGACCTCCTCGCCGCGGGAGAGGAAGGCCATTTCCCGTCCTCTGAAAAAGACGGAGACCTTGACGCGGTGCCCCTCCTCGAGGAAGTTCCGGATCGCCTTCACCTTGAAGTTGAAGTCGTGCTCGTCGATCTTGGGGCGCATTTTGATCTCCTTGAGGGTCTGGACCTTCTGCTTCTTGCGGGCGTCCTTCTCCTTCTTCTGGAGCTGGTAGCGATACTTGCCGTAATCCATGATCCGGCAAACGGGCGGCTTGGCCAGGGGAGCGACCTCCACCAGGTCCAGCATCCGCTCCTCGGCCATCCGGACGGCCTCAGCCGTGTCGATCTGTCCGACCTTCACCCCGTTCTCGTCCACCAACAACACCTGCGGCGCAGTGATCTCCTGATTGACCCTCGGCGCATCCTCTTCAGTCCTGGGGAATATAACGCCTCACCTCCATAGAGATAGATAAAAAATCGGGGCCGGCCCCCTGGGCCGCCCCGACAATCTGCGCTTCACACGTCTCCCCTGCCATCGTACCAATTGGAGGAAGACGCTTTGCACAATCTCGCACGGCCCGGCAACAGCCTCCACCGACGGAAGGCGCCGCATCGGGCGAGAGGGGGCAGCCTCTGCTTGACTCGCGACATACCGTGGAACTATAACACATTTCGTCCCGTCGGACAAGCGGACAGGACTTCCGAATGCGGGACAGCGTGTTAAAATAGGCGCGGGACCGCATGCGAGCCCTACGGGATACCGTCCCGACGGATCTTCTGCGGCCCCGCGGACCGGTTTTCGGACCCGATTTCCCGAACATCCCGACGAACGATCAAGGAGGTCCCGTTCATCATGATATTCAAAGGCAGTTTCCCGACGTTGCCGGTGGTGCTCCTCGCAGGAGTCCTCGTGCTCCTCGCCCGTCCCTGCGCGGCGGACATCCCGGCGGTCCATTCCGTGGACGTCTATCCCAGGGGCGCGCGGTTCGTCTTCGAGCTCACCCTCACCGAGGACTCCTTCCGATTCGAGCTCCCCGGCGCCTTCGACGCCGCGAGCGTCCGCCTCCTGAACCTCACGGGGGTCTCGGACCTCCAGGTGATCGAGCAGGGGCGCAAGGGCTGGATCCCCCCCTCCCTCGCCCCCCTGAAGGAGCGGACAGACGCCCAGGCCAAGGCCGTCGCCCTTCTGAAGGCGAAGGCGGCCTCCCTGGAACAGACCCGCGCGATGCTGAACGTGAGCAGCGCTCAGGTCAACGGGACCGAGAGCAGGGACCTGATCCACTACATGGAGGAGGCTCAGGCCCTCCGGCTGAAGGTCGAGAACGACCTGGCGGACCTGACGGAGACCCTGAGCCTTGAGACAGAGGAGCTGGAGCGCCTGAAGGCGGAGCTCGAGTCCCGGAGCCCTCAGCGGTCCGACCAGATCGTGCAGGTCAGCGGGCGCACGAACGCACGCCAGCCGCTGCTCTTCGAGGCCCGCACGGACGCCGCCCGCTGGGGGCTGCGGTACGTCATGGACCTGAACAGCGCGACGGGAGCCATCGACGTCCACATGTTCGCGTCCGCCGCGCAGGGGACGGGGCTCGACTACTCGGGGGACCTGACCTTCCACTCCAGGCAGCCGGAGGACTCGGTCTCGCCGCCCGCGATGGATCCCCTTCGGGTCGCCTTGCGTCCGAAGCATCCGATACCGGTCAGGAGCCCCGCGGCTTTGGGTTTGACCTCTGCAGCCGCTCCCAGCGCCCTTGCCAAAGCGATGCCCGAGAGAGCGTCAAACACGATGGACGATCAGGGCGATGAGGCCGTGGAGTTCGGTGCGGGGCTTCCCGTGATCGCTTCCACCCTCTCGAACGTGGCCGTCCTGGGCCGGGGGACGCTCGAGGGGGACGGCACGCCCTCGGACGTGGCGCTCGGCGCCCTGTCGCTCAAGAGCACGCCCCTTCTGGTCCTGATCCCCGAGCAGCGCTCCACGGGCTGGATCGTCGCCAGCATGGACGCGATCGCCACGCCCCTGATGCCGGGGCGTGCGGAGCTGCGCGTGGACGGCCGTCCGTCCGGCTCCACCCAGGTGCCGGAGTACGGGCTGGGGCAGACCCGGCTTCCCTTCGGCTCGGCCTCGCGGCTCAGCGCGAAAAAGACCCCGCTGGTGGAGAGCACGGGCAGCTCCTGGCTGGGGGGATCGGGCGTCTTCAAGAGCGGCTACACGCTGGAGGTGTCCAGCGGCATGGACTCGGAGCAGGAGGTCACCGTCCGGGACCGGCTTCCGATCCCGGTGGACGAGAAGATCAAGCTGGAGGTCCTCAAAATCGATCCCGAGCCCACGGAGCGCGACGCGGAGAACCGCCTGTCGTGGAAACTGTCCGTCAAGCCCGGCGAGATCCGGAAGATCGTCGTGGAGTACACCCTGAGCTACCCCTCCGGAGAGACCCTGGAATACCGTTAGCACCATGGAACGTCCCGTCAGCCTCATGAAGTGGCTTTTCCTGCCGCCCGTCGTGGCGATCCCGACGATCCTCATCGTCCGTTCCCTGGGCTCTCCCGCGGCGTCGGGCCCGGTGGACGCGTCGCTCTGGGGCCTGACGGGGCTCCTGTTCGTCGTCCTGACCGCGCTCTACGCCCTGTTCATCCTCCAGGGCGCCAAAGGGGGCTACATCCCGGTCCAGCTCATCGCACAGGGGATACTGCTCTGTCCCCTGTCCGTCAGCTTCGGGGCCCGGCTCCAGTGGGTGGGCGTGACCATGGCCGTCTGCGGCGCGGTGGTCCTGACGACGCTCTATCACCACCGCCTCCACAGGCCCCTCCCCGAGGCGAGGCCCGAGGAGGGCGTTCGGGACTTCGACCTGCCGGTCCCCTTCGCGGTCACCGACGAGGTCGGCAATATCCTCGCCATCAGCGACGCTCTGCTCGAGATCGCGGGGATCTCCCGGGAGACCGCGCTGGCCTCGAACATCGCGCTGCTCCTCCCCCCGGGGGAGGGGACGGCGATGCTTGGCGAAAAAGCATGGAACGTCCTTCAGCAGCCGATGAAGGAGGGCCGCATCTGCTTCCGGCTCGAACCGAAGGCGTTGTCCGACGCCGCCCCCCAGGCCGATTCCTTCGTCGACCCCCTCACGGGCCTTCATACGCGGGGCTACGCGATGCAGCGCCTGGAGGAGGAGCTGTACCGCATCCGGCGCTACGGACATTTCCTGACGTCGGTCCTGATGCGGCTCACGTTTCCCCCCTCGTCGGACTCGGACCCGTGGGTGGACGATGCCTTCCGCGCCTACTGCTGCGCTGTGCATGCCAGCCTGCGGGCCTCGGACATCGCCTTTTCCCCGGGTCCCCGCGACATCTTCCTGATCCTGATCGATACCGACAACGACGCCGCAGAGGCCGTCGTCGCCAAGCTCGAAACGCTCATGCGCACGCTCTGCACGTCCCACTCCGCGCTCTCCACCGCGGTGATCCTCCGCGTGACGGACTTCGTCAAGGGCGGCCCCGGCGTCCCGAACGCGGAGGACCTCGTGAAGCGGGTCGACGAGAACATGCAGGCCAAGTACACGCTTGGCTCCTGATTCGGAGGTTCCCGTGAGAATTTCCGGGGGCCTCTCCCCGCTGGGCCTGCACATCCTGGACCGCCTCGTTCTGAAGGCGGTCGCCGGTCCCTTCGTCTTCGGGGTGCTGATCTTCACCCTGATCTTCGTGGCGGGCGACCTGCTCTTCCAGGCGGCGAGACTGATCATCGAACAGGGCGTCTCCCTGGGGGTCGTGACGCGCCTCTTCCTCTACCGCCTGCCGGAGGTCGTCGCCATGACCTTCCCCATGTCCTCGCTGCTGAGCGCCCTCCTGGGGATGACCGGCCTGGCCGCGGGCAGCGAGCTGATCGCCCTGAAGTCCCTGGGCATCCCGTTCTCGCGCGTGCTCCGGCCCATCGTCGTCGCGTCGCTCCTCGTCTCGTTGGGGACCCTGGCCTTCAACGAGACCGTGGTGCCCTTCACCTCCATCGCCGCGGACCGGCTGCTCAAGTACGAGGTGATGAAGAACCAGGCCGCCGCGCTTCAGGAGAAGGTCTTCCTGCGCGACGAGAGCGGCGGGGAGCTCCGGCGGGTCCTCTACGTCAACCAGATGGATACGAGGAAGGGGATCCTGAAGGACGTCATGGTGCACGAGTTCGAGGGCGGACGCCTGGTGCGCACCTCCGTGGCGCAGCAGGGGGTCTGGAAGGACGGGCAGTGGTGGATCGAGGACGGCCGCGTCTACGACGTCAACAGCCGGGGCGACATCAACCTGCTCTTCCGCTTCGAGCGGCAGCGGCTCGCGCTGAACCTCTCGCCCGAGCAGATCCAGCGCAGCACGAGGCGCCCGGTGGACATGAGCGCCCACGAGCTGTGGGCCTACATCCGCCAGGCCAGCATGATCGGGTCGGACCTCTCGAAGCTCTGGGTGATGTTTCACCTGAAGCTGGCCGTGCCCTGGGCCTGCGTCATCATGGCGGTCCTGGGCGCGGGATTCGGCGCGTCGCGTCAGGGCCGGTCCGGCTCGGGGATGGGATTCGGCATCAGCGTCGTCATCGTCTTCGCCTACTACGTCGTGATGTCGATGTGCCGCGCCCTCGGCGAGGCCGGGGCGATCTGGCCCTCGCTGGCCGCGTGGGCCCCCAACCTGGTGTTCATGATCGTGGCGGTCTTCTTCGCGCGCCGAGTGGACCGATGAGCGCATCGGAGGGCCGGATCGTCCTGATCGCCGGGGAGGGCGCGCTGCCCGTGGAGATCGCGAGGCGCCTCCACGAGCGGGGGACCCCTCCCGTCGTCGTCACCCTGAGGGGCGACGACGGGGCGCTCGCCCCATGGTCCGAGGCCGTGGTCCATCTCCGGTTCCCGAGTCTGGGGCGCGTCGTCCGCGAGGCGCGGCGCCGCGGCGCGGAGCGCCTCATCATGGCCGGGCACATCGCCAAGAGGACGATCTACCTCCTGCCCGCCCTCTTCGACCCCCTCACCCGCTCGGTGCTCTCCGCCACGCCGCGGGACGACCATGCGCTTCTGGGGTCGATCGTAGAGGCGTTCGAGCGGGAGGGCATCGCCGTCCTCCCCTACTGGCAGATCCTGCCGGAGTTCCTGGCGCCGGAGGGGCGGCTGGGCTCCCGCGCCCCGACCGAGGCCGAGCTGCAGGACGTCCGATACGGGGCGGAGGTCCTGAGCGTCACGCTGCCCTGTTCCTTCGGCCAGGCGATCGTGGTGGCGGACCGCGCCGTCGTGGCCGTCGAGGCGATGGAGGGGACGGACGCGATGATCGGGCGCTGCGGCGCGCTGTCGGGCCGGGGCGTCGTCGTCAAGATGATGCGGTCCGACCAGGACCTGCGCTACGACCTGCCGACCGTCGGGCCCGGAACCATCGAGTCCATGAGGTGCGCGGGGCTGACCTGCCTGGCCGTCGAGGCGGGGCGGACCCTGGTTCTGGAGCCGGAGCGGACGTTCGAAAGCGCCGACGCCTGCGGGATCGCCGTCTGGGGGATGCGGTCGTGTCCCTCTTCGTGAGCTGCGGAGAGGTCAGCGGGGACCTCCACGCAGCCGAGCTCGTCCGGGCGCTGCTGAGGCGAAGGCCGGCCCTGAGGGGCCGGATATGGGGCATGATGGGGCCGCGGACGGAGGAGGCCTGCGGGGAGTTCGCGCCGGACCTTCCCCGCTGGAGCTACGAGGAGCTCAAGCTGATGGGCATCACGGAGGTGCTGCCCGCGATCCCGCGCCTCCTCCGGCTGCGGCGCACGATGGTCCGGGCCATCCTGGAGCGGAGCCCGGAGGTCGTCGTGGTGGTCGACAGCCCGGACTTTCACCTGGGCCTGGTATCGAGGCTGCGGCGTACGGGCTACGGGGGAAAAACCGTCTGTCTGGCGACCCCGACCGTCTGGGCCTGGCGCAGCGGGCGCGTACGGGCCCTGCGCCGGGACTTCGACCTGTGCCTGCCGCTCTTCTCCTTCGAGCACCGCTACCTGGCCGAGCGGGGCGTGAACTCCCGCTGGGCGGTCCACCCGCTGGTCGAGGGGCTGAAGGGCTGCCGCGCGCCCGAGGCGCTTCGGCGCCGCACCGGGGGCGCACGCGTCATCGCGCTCATGCCGGGGAGCCGGCGGTACGACATCCGCTACCACCTGGAACGGCTGATGGGCGCGGCCCGGATCCTGAGGGACGATGGACGGCTTCCGATCTTCTCCATCGCGCCGGGCCTCTCGCCCGCCCTCGCCGCGGAGCTCCGGGAACGCCTCGAGGGGTTCGATACGTGGGATGGGGAGGGCCGGGAGCTGATGGAGGCCGCGGAGGCCGTCGCGGGGGTCAGCGGGACGGTCGCGGTGGAGGCGATGCTGCTGCGCCGCTACATGGTGGTGATCTACAACGGCAACGCCGTTTCCTGGGCCATAGCGCGCGCGCTGGTACGGATCCCCTACATCTCGATCCCGAACTATCTGGCCGGTCCGCCCGGCACGCCGCTCTACCCGGAGCTGCTCCGGGGCGACGCGCGGCCCGAACGGATCGTCCAGGAGCTGTACCGCTATACCGACGACTTCGCCGTCCGCTCCGAGGCCGACCGCCGCATGGAGGAGGCCCGGGCCGCCATGGGCGCCGGGGACGCCGCCGGGTTCTGGGCGGAGGCTATTTTACCGTAAATCGGCATGGTCCCGACGCCCGGCGGGGAGCGGGACGAGGAGAAGCGCGAGGGGGAGCGGTGATGCGAACGTGAGGGTCTCCATACTGACGAACGGCCCCGGAGAGCTGTGGGACTGGGCACGGCCCATGGCGACGGAGCTGCGCCTGCGGGGGCACTCCGTCTCCCTGTGGCTCCTGCCCTGTCCCTTCGCGTCGGGCCGGGAGCGCGAGGCCGCATCGCTGTTGGGGGTCGACAAGCTCGAGGGCCCGAGCGGCGTTGCGCGGACCTGGCGGGAGCTCGGGGCCGAACGGACGGACTGCGTCCTGCAGCTGGGGGGGGACCTGATGTTCGGGACCCACCTCGCGCATGCCGCCAAGGCGCCCCTGTTCGTCTACACCTACGGCGCCAAAAAAGGTCTGGGCCGGGCGCAGGCGGTCTTCACGGCCTGCCCGGCGATGGCCTCGGGCATCTCCGGCAAGCCCGGGGCGCGCTCCATCGGGGACCTCGTCCGGGACGCCCTGGAGATGGACGCGCACAGCCCCTCCGCTGCGTCCTGGGACTGGCCGGACGAGCCCGACTCGCCCCGGCTCCTGCTGCTCCCGGGGAGCCGGCCTGCCATCCGTCGGGCGGCCCGGGACTGGCTGACCGCCGTCGTCGCCGCGCTCCGGTCCGAGTTTCCGAGGCTGCGGGTCCGGACGCTCTTCTCGCCGTTCATGCTGGACTCCGAGCTCGAGGCCTGGCGCGATGCGGGGCTCGAGCCTGTCCGGGCCGGGGCGGGAGTTGCGATGCGGGGCGCGGACTACGCCCTGACTCAGCCGGGGACAAACACGCTGGAGATGATGCACTGCGGACTGCCCGGTCTGACGGCTGCGCCGCACGCCTTTCTGAAGCACATCCCCGTCGCCGGGCTGCGCGGGTTCGCCACATCCCTGCCGTTCGTGGGCATAAGGATACGCCGTGCGGCGGTCGGGCGCGTCCTGGCGCGCCACAACGGGTTCATCTCCCTGCCGAACCGCATCGCGAACCGCTCCATCGTGGACGAGCTGTACGGGGACGTCACCCCGCAGACGCTCGCCCTGCGGATCGCCTCCGCACTGCGGGACCCGGATGGGCTCGCAGAGACGCGTGCGGCGCTCCTGGAGCTCTCGGGAGAGGGCGGGGCCGCCGCGCGGCTGTGCGACGCCCTGGAAGCGCAGGGGCGCCACGTTCCCCGGTGAGCGGCGCGCCGTGACCGCGGAGGTCGTCGTCATCGACGCGGAGAAGCGCCGGGCAGTGTAGCTCCATCCCCGGCCGGTGGCTTGGGGGCGGAGCCCCCGGGTCCTGCATATTTTTCAAGGAGGTAATCCATGCCGGCACAGAACCCCGGCGCCGCACGTCGGCTGGCCGCCTACGCCGCTCCCTACCGCTACCGCCTCGCGGGAGCGGTGTTTTTCATGCTCGCTTCCTCGGGGCTCAACATTCTTCCCCCCTGGCTCTTCAAGAGCGTGGTCGACGACGTCCTGATCTCCAAGAACCTGTTCGCCCTGAACCTGATCTGCGTCTCCGTCATCCTGATCTTCGTCCTCAAGGCCATGACGCTCTACGGGCGGGAGTACCTGATGAACGACGTCGGGCAGCGCGTCGTGATGGATATCCGGATCGTGCTCTACGACCATATGCAGCGCATGTCGCTGCGCACGCTGCACGCCTCCCGGGTCGGCGAGCTGATGAGCCGCATCACCGGCGACGTGGCGACGCTCCAGAACCTCGTCACCAACACCTTCGTCGAGCTGGTCTTCAACGCCGTCACCTTCGTCGGGATGTTTCTCTTCATCCTCTTCATCAACTGGCGGCTCACCCTGCTGATCATCGTCGTGCTGCCCGCGGTCGGGTGGCTTCTGGTCTTTGCGGGCCGCCGGCTCCGCAGGGCCGGGCACCGCGTGCAGGAGCGGCTGGCGGACCTGACCGCCGTCGCCGCCGAGGCGTTCTCGGCCATCCGCGTCGTGCGCGCCTTCGCGACCGAGGAGCAGGAGCTCGAACGGTTCCGGCGCGGCAACGTCGAGAACTTCGAGGCGCTGCTCCGCGCCGTGCGCATCCAGGCGTCGCTCTCCGGCGTGATCGAGGTGTTCCTGATCTGCGCGCTCGCCATCGTCTTCTGGTTCGGGGGCCGGAGCGTGATCGGCGGGTCGCTGTCGCCCGGCGAGCTGATCGCCTTCATCGGCTACATCGCCTTCATGGTCCAGCCCATCCGTACCGTGATGAGCCGCATGGGGTCCCTCCAGACCGGGCTTGCCGCGACGGAGCGCATCTTCGCGATGCTGAACACCCCCACGGAATCGACGGACCGCGCGCGGACCGACCCCGGGCGGCTCCGCGGCGAGGTGGTCTTCGAGGACGTCCGCTTCTCCTACACCGAGGGGCAGGAGATCCTGAAGGGCATCAGCCTCTCCGTCCGTCCGGGCGAGCGGGTCGCCATCGTCGGTCCGACCGGGTCGGGCAAGTCCACCCTGGTCGACCTCATCCCCCGCTTCTACGACCCCACGTCGGGCCGCGTGCTGATCGACGGATACGAGGCGGACACCCTGCTTCTGCCGCGGCTGCGGCGCCAGATCGGCATCGTCCCGCAGGAGTCGGTGCTGATGAAGGGCTCCATCGCCTTCAACATCGCCTACGGACTGCCGGCCCGCAATCCCGGCCGTCCCTCCGATCCCCAGTCCAGCCCTTTCGACGACCCCGAGCTCATGTCGGCGATCCGCAGGGCGGCGCACATCGCCGATATTGATGCGTTCATCGAAGGGCTGCCCGAGGGCTACGCCACGGAGGTCGGCGAGCGGGGCGTCACCCTATCGGGGGGCCAGAGGCAGCGCATCGCCATCGCGCGCGCCGTCGTCCGCGATCCGCGCATCCTGATCCTGGACGAGGCCACCTCCTCGCTGGACCTGGCCGTGGAACACCAGGTTCAGGAGGCGATGAACCGCGCCATGGCGGGGCGGACCTCCTTCGTCATCGCGCACCGGCTCTCGACCGTGAGAACGGCCGACCGCATCCTGGTGCTGGAGGGCGGCCGCATCGTCCAGGAGGGCACGCACGAGAGCCTGATCCGGGAGGACGGGCTCTACTCCCGGCTCCACCGCCTGCAGTTCGACGAGACCGGCAAGGAAGCCCTGCCATGACCCGTCTGGGCAGGGCGATCGTCCGCGGCTACATGCGCCACGTCCGGGGGGAGCGGTTCTCGCCGCTCTGGGCGCTCCTGACGCCCGCGTCCTGGCTGAACCGTATCGTCGTCGCGCTCTGGGACCTTCTGTACCGGCATGGGCTGAAGCGGACGGAGGAGCCGCCCCTGCCGGTCATCAGCGTGGGGAACCTCACCTACGGGGGCACGAACAAGACCCCGTTCGTCGATATGCTGGCCCGTGCCATGCGGGACCGCGGAGTGCGGGTCGGCATCGTCAGCCGCGGGTACGGCGGGGGACGGGCCCCGTCCGGGACGGTCCTGGTCGTCGAGGGGGGGAACGGGGACCGGAGCGCGGCGGGCGACGAGCCCCTGCTCCTCTCCGAGCGGCTGCTCGACGTCCCCGTCGCCATCACGCCGATCCGCATCGACGGGGTCCGCGAGCTGCGCCGGCGCGGCGTCGGGCTCACGATTGCCGACGACGCCTTCCAGCACCGCCGATTGAGCCGGGACGCCGACGTGGTCCTGATCGACGCGACCTGCCCCTTCGGGAACGGGACCCTGATCCCCTCGGGGATCCTGCGGGAGCCCATATCCGCCCTCGGGAGGGCGCACCTCGTCGTCCTGACCAAGGTCGACCAGGCCGACCCGGGGGCCCTGGCCGAGCTTCGAGCGTCGGTGGAGCGCCATGTTCCCGCCGAGCGCATCCTCACCTCCAGGCTCCGGATCGACGGCTGGGCGGAATGGGACGGGGCGCTGCACCCCTGCGAGTCCCCGTCGCCCGCCACTCCCGTCCTGGCCTTCTCCGCGATCGGGAACCCGGAGAGCTTCGCCCGGTCCCTGAGGGACGAGGGGCTCCGGGTCGTCGGCGAGCGCCGATTCAAGGACCATCACCGCTACCGGAGCCACGATCTGGAGGAGCTTGCCGCCGAACGGGCCCGGTGCGGCGCGGAGTGCCTGACCTGCACCGAGAAGGACCTCTACAACCTCCCCGCCGACTGGCGTCCGCCGGTCCCGCTGCGGGTGCCCCGGGTGGCCGCGCTCCTGGACGAGCCGGACCGCTTCTTCTCCCTTCTGGCCGACATGCTGAGGCCGCGCCTCGTCGTGGCCTCGAACGGATATGGGGAGGACGCGATCGGCGTGCTGCTGGCGGAGCGGCTCCGCACGCGCTTCCCCGCCTCGGAGGTCCTGACCTTTCCCCTGGTGGGACGCGGGGACGCCTATCGGGCCGCGGACTTTCCCGTGTGCTCCGCACCGTCCGTCACGCCGTCGGGCGGCGTGGTGAAGTACCGGCTCCGCGACCTGTGGGGAGACATGAGGGCCGGGCTGCTGCGCCACGTCCGGGACCAGCTCCGGGCCTGGGGCGCTCTGCGGGGCCTCGTGCGCACGCCGCTGTGCGTGGGGGACGTCTACCTGCTCCTCCACACCCTGTGGGGCTGCGGGGCCAGGCCGCTCTTCGTCGCCACCGCCAAGACCGTCCATCTGAGCGGGCACTGGCGCCTGGAGCGCGCCCTGATCCGGCGCCTCGTCCTCCGGGCCTGGACGCGCGACCCCGAGAGCGCCGCGCAGCTCAGAGGGTCCGGGGCCGACGCGCTCTGTGCCGGCAGCCCCATCATGGACCTCCTCGGGGACAGGACGCCCTGCCCGGCTCCGCTGCCCCCCGGGCCGGGGGACGTCCCGACGGTCCTGCTGCTGCCGGGAAGCCGCCCTCGAGCCTATGAGGACGTCCGCCTCCTGCTGGAGGCCGCCGTCCTCCTGAACGCGGCGCGGCCTTGCGCTTTTCGGATGGTGCTGGCCCCGACCCTCTCGGCGTCCCGCCTGGTCGCTTCCTGCCCGGGCTGGGCGCCCGAGGGGACGGACGGGCTCGGCGAGGTTTCCGCCCTGAGGCGCGAGGCACTGTGCGTCGCCCTCACCTCCGAACCCGTGGCGACGGCGGCGGACGGCGCAACGCTCCTGCTCGGGCTGGGAGGGACGGCCAACCAGCTCTGTGCGGGGCTGGGCATCCCCGTGGTCTCGATCGACGAGAAGGGCAAGAGGGTTCAGAAGAAGCTGTTGGGGGGTGCGGAGATTCTGGTGAAGGCAACGCCGGAGGCGCTTGCGGACTGTGCGCTGCGGGTGCTCGGGGACCCGCAGCTGTTCGCGAGGATGAGCGCGGCGGGGCGACGGCGCATGGGCGCGCCCGGGGCTCTGGCCGATGTGGTGGAGTACGCCGCCTCCGCCTTGGGATGGAAGGTTCGGGAGGCGCTTTACGAGAGGCTGAAGAAAACGGACCTGCGCTGACACCCAACAGGTTGTTTTTTACACTGCCCCGGCCTCCTCATCGCCGGGGACAGGGCATAGAAGTCCTCCTTCCGCGGCCCCGCGCCAGCCGCCCCCGAAAAAGCTCCGTTGAGACACGGCGTTCAGAGGCTCATCGGGTAGACGCCGAACAACTCCGCCGCTTCCTCGCGCAGAATGTACGGCCTTTCATTGATCGCCTTCGCCACTTCAAAGCGCCTTTCGTGCTCCAAAGGCGAAATCCGCGCCGCAAGCCTTTCCTGCACCAGCGCCATCTCTTCGGCAGTATACGGAACATGCGTCTCGACCGCCGACACGGCCTCGTCTATCTCCGATTTTTCGTTGAAGCCCCCGATCACCGAGTGGACGAACGGGGACGACAGCACATAGTCATACGCCGCCTGGACAAGGGATTGGTCCTTTCTTATCCGGATTGCGCCGAAGACATCCTTAAACATCACGAGCCTGCCCGATCCGAGCGGACACATCGCGATGTTTCCCGCCCCGCTCTCGAACGACGCCCTCAGCCCCTCCATGCGAAAGCGCGCGTTGATTACGTTGAAACCAATGATGTTGAGGTCGAACGGATAATCCGACATAACCCGCTTCATATCGTCATCCTTCATATGACTCGTGATCGCGATATATCGGATCAATCCCTCGTCACGAGCGCGTTCGAGCTCCTTCACGGCGCCGAAGCGCACCGCCCCCAGCCACTCGTTCAGGCTCTTCACGCCCCAAAGACAGGTAAATATGTCTAGCGTATCAAGCCCAAGGCGTTCGAGCGAGGACTCCAAGTTGCGGCGAAACGCTCCCGATTCGGCAGCATGACACTTCGACATGACGTAAAAAGGCAGCTCGCCGCGCTTCATCTCCCGAATTGCCCTGCCGAGAATCGTCTCGGCCTTCCCCTCCGCATAGGAGACCGACGTCTCGAAGAAGTTGATCCCACGCCGGTAAGCGTAGACAACGTTCTCCGCATGGCGTTCGATATCGGCGGGGTCGTCCAGCTGCCGCATGCCGAACGCCACGCGCGACGCCTCAGCCCCCATCCGGCCTAAAGTCGCGTACTTCATAGCGCCGACTTTCAGAGAACTTTAGCGTCGTAGATATCCTCGGCCTTCGATGCCATCAGCCGATCGGCCATCTCACGCTTCATCCCTGCAAGCTCTGTCTCCTCCTCGGGAGTCCTGTCCTTTTTCCTGGCGAGCTGGATGAACTCATCCCGCACGTGACCGGGGCGAATCGTTATCTCGACGGAGCGCCCTCTGTAGGTGAAGCGAAAATAATATCGGCCTCCGGGGCTCTCGATCGCGTCAGCCGCCTCGGGAAGATTTTTGTCGACATGCAAGCGGCCGTCGGTCACGCACCGCGTGACCATCTCAAACGCATCCCGGCCCCCCGGCCCCCCGAACGCCGTGACGAGAGAGATCTCCCGCCGCTCCGGAGGCGTTTTGTCGGAGAGCAGCGGAAAGGCCCTCTCCATGACCTTAAAGGCATGCGCAACCCCGCCCGGGTATCCGGTGCCATGATACTTAAGCATCTCGTCAAAGCTGTACGAAAAATTGACGCCTTTTTCCAACACTTGGATCTCGTTCACCTTGGAACCTCCTATGGAAAATGAAATGTCCGCCAACGGCGGACTCGGTCCGAAACCTCCCTAGCTTGAGTTTCTTGCGAAGACGCAGATGCGGTATCCCGCCTCGGGAACATAGACGATGCGAATGTCCGTTTGATAGATATCGCGCAAGTTCTCCTCGGTGATCACCTCGTCGGCGCTGCCGCAGAGGAACTCTCCCCTCCGGTTCAATATCGCGGTCAGGCCGCCGAGGCGCATCGCATGATCCGGCATGTGCGTCGTCATGACGACCGCATAGCCCTTCTTCGTAAGCTCGCCAATCTTGTTGACCGTCCGGAGTTGATTGCCGAAGTCCAGGTGGTTCGTCGGTTCGTCGAACATGAGGATCTTCGGCTCCTGGACGAGAGCGCGTGCAATCAGAGCCTGTTGGCGCTCTCCGCCGCTGATCCGCGTATAGGGCCTGTCGGCGTAATGAAGGATATTCAGCTCGCCCATCACCGAGTCGGCGAGAGCATAATCGGCCGCCGACGGCCTGCGAAACATCCCCAGATGCGGAGCTCGCCCCATCACGACGAAATCGCGCACGGTATAAGCGTACATCGCATTGTGATTCTGCGGCACGAAACCGATGATCCGGGCCACATCTCTAAGCCGCATCCTCGACAGAGGGCAACCGTCGAGAAAGATCTTACCACTGCTCGGCGTCAAAAGATTGGCAAGGCAGTTCAGCAGGGTCGATTTTCCCGCACCGTTCGGCCCCAGTATCGTCAGCACCTCGCCAGCGGCGAGGCTCAGGTTCACATCTCGAAATATCTGCCGGCCGGAGCCCCGATAAGAAAACGAAAGATCCCTGACTTCAAGCAGCATCAACAAGGGCCCTCCGTATCACGAGAGGCTCATCCTCTGTCCAGCGAGCACCATGAAATAGAACGGCGCCCCGATGATCCCGGTCAGGATGCTGAGCGGCAGTTCAAGCGACGTAAGCACACGCGCGAGCGTGTCGATCGCCACCATGAAGATGGCCCCCATCAGGAGGCTGACCGGTATCGACTTCGTGTTGTCCTGCCCGACCGTGATACGGCTCAGATGGGGGATGACGAGACCGACCCAGCCAATCGTTCCGCAGACGCAGACCGCCGAAGCGGTGAGCAGCGTCGAACAGATGATGACGACGCCTCTGACGAAGCCGACATGCACGCCGAGAGCCCGCGCCTCTTGTTCGCCCAGCGAGAGGATGTTGATCCTCCAGCTCAGCAGCAGGACCATCAGGCACCCGGCGGCGATCACCGGCGCAATCGCGAAGAGGTCCGAGGACAGGACCTTGACAAGGCTGCCCAGTGTCCAATAGGTGATGTCGGCCAGCTGCGTCTCGGGGTCGGCAATATACTTGATGACGCCAACCACCGAGTCCATCATGCCTCGGACGATCACGCCGGAGAGCACGAGCATCATCATCGACGAGCTGCGAAACAGACGCGGGATCAGCATCGTCAGGGTGACCGCGCCGATGCCGACGGCAAAAGCCAGTGTCTGCACGCCCAGCGAGTTCATCCCGAGCAAAATCGCGATCGCCGCGCCGACGCAGGCGCCCGACGACACCCCAAGCAAATCCGGCGAGACGAGGGGATTCTTGAAGACCCCCTGATACGCGGCGCCGGCGAGAGACAGAGCGGCGCCGACGAGGACAGCGCCAATCGTCCGGGGAAGGCGAAGCGTGAAGATGACGCCGTAAGCCCTGTCGTCCCACGTCTGCGTTACGTCGAAGACGCTCGAGGCCAGAATACGCACTACTTCAGTCACTCTTATACTGTACCTTCCAGCGCACAAAGCGATGAAAAACACGACAACGAGCAATACGACGAGCAGTGTAATCAGTACAGGACAGGATAGTTTTCGCATGGTACGCTTCGGCTATCGGCTCTGTTCGTTCAGGCGAACCCGCAGGATCGTGTCAATCTGCTCTTCCGTCAGATTGTATTTGTAGTACGAGGCGTAGAAATCCCTGATCTCCTTTCGGATGTCGATGTCAGAAAAAAGCTTCGGCTGAACGATCGTAGCCGTCCACTTCATGTAGAGCGGCTTCTCGAAGGAGTTCGGAGGAGCCCATCGGTAGAGACCGGCAGGAACCTTGTAGACGCGGCGATTCTTCACGGCGCTTATCCCGCTCCAGTCCTGGCCGTCAAGGCGATTTTCGTAAAAGTCCTGTGGGGTTACATCGTCAAAGTTGCTGATGAATATGATGTCGGGATTGAAAACAAGGACATCCTCCATCGTCGGAGCCGCCCTGTCTACCGGCAGCTTGAAATTTCTGCCGCCCTCGATCTCCGTAACGTAGTGGTTCATCCCGCCGCCGTAGACCTGAAACTTCGACGCTCTCTGGAAGTGCAGCACTTTCGGCCTGTCCTCTTCGGCAAGTGCCGCAACCGAAGCCTCCTTCCCCTTGAAGTAAGCCTCGGTCTCGTTATACCAGGCGAGCCCTTCCTCGGCGCGCTCACGGCAGTTCAACACATCGCCAAGCAATGCAAGGAGCTCTTTCAGGGAGGCAAGGTCGGTCGCAGACCGGAAGAGCACGCAGGGAATCCCTATCGCCTCGAGCTGCTTCGCCGAATCCATCTGCGAGTCCCAGTTCAGGACGAGGTCGACATCCGCCTCGGCCAAGGCCTCGACATTGAGGGAAAAATCGTTGTTGATCATCGAGGTATTGACGTTCTCGAGTTCCGGTGCGAGAAACCGAAACGTGCCGATCTGCCACCCGGCATAGGACGCCGGGTTGATGGCAACGATGTTTCGTGCGTGTCCCTGCAGGGCGTAAACCATGTTCGGAAGGACCGTCGTCCCGATCGCGATACGCTGAGGCCGATCCGGAACCCTCACCTCGCGCCCGGTCGCGTCGACGATAGTCCTGGTCCCGCCCTCCGCGGCAAACAGACCTCCCGCCCCTGCGAACACCCAGATCATTGCAAAAACAACAGTCAACAAAGAAGACCTTTTTCCTTCAGCGAACATTATATCCCTTCCTTATTGCAATCATAACGCACCATTTATAAGGACAAAATCTGAAGAACACTTCCTCAGGTTTCAATTTTTACATATTATATGTTTGGTTATAGAAACTTACAATAAGGTACAGCTTTTGTCAAACGACACGCGTTCATCCCTTGGGGAGGGCAGGTCAGCCTGGCGAGTGGCCGAGCGTGCATCTCCCGTTCGGGTTGGGAGGGGCGGCCAACCAGCTCTGTGCGGGGATGGGCATCCCCGTGGTCTCGATCGACAAGAAGGGCAAGAGGGTTCAGAAGAAGCTGTTGGGGGGTGCGGAGATTCTGGTGAAGGCAACGCCGGAGGCGCTTGCGGACTGTGCGCTGCGGGTGCTCGGGGACCCGCAGCTGTTCGCGAGGATGAGCGCGGCGGGGCGACGGCGCATGGGCGCGCCCGGGGCTCTGGCCGATGTGGTGGAGTACGCCGCCTCCGCCCCGGGATGGGACGTTCGGGAGGCGCTTTACGAGAGGCTGCGGGGGCAGGACGGAAGGCCTGGGGAAAATCAGGCTAAGATTTCAGTCCCCCGCGCGTCGCGGAACGCTTCATAAAAGCTCACGCCCTCCGGAGACCCGTCCCGTCCAGGCCCTCTCCTCCGGTCCCTGCTGGAAGTCGCCTGTCAGGAGGTCGTCGAGGGAGTATTTTTTTCCCGCGGAACGGAGCATGATGCCGTCCTCATGGACCGGCAGGGCCACGGACATATCGGCCTCCAGCCCCGCCCGCTCCGGAATGGCGGAAGACGGGGTCATCTCCGGCGCTCCTGCTCGAAGAGGTAGCCGGTGACGGTCAGCAGAAACATCTCGGCGTCCGAGTCCGGAGCGTCCGGCTGCGTCCAGGAGATGCGGGCGGGCGTACAGGAGCCGTCCGTGTAGAAATAAACGATCTCGGGGTCGAGGCGCCAGTCCTCGCCCTCGGGGGGGTAGGTCAGCCTGACGGGCGACCAGGCGAGCGTCTCCCGACCGGGGGCGGCGGGGTCCTCCGCCTTGGTCAGCGCCTCGGCGGCGATCCGCCCGCGGCGGACGCTGCCGTGTCCGCCGGACTCGACCGGCTCCAGCTTCAGGCGGATGGACACCCCGGAGAGCGCGAGGTTCGAGGCCTCCTCGACCGTGCGCTGAAGCCGGACGGCCGGAGGCTCCCTGTAGCGGAAGATGCGCGGGACGACCATCCCGGCCAGCAGGCCGACGATCGCCAGCACGATCATGATCTCTATGAGCGTGAATGCCGATCGGCCGTTTTTGTTTTTTTGGGTTTTATCGAGGCGTCCCACGCGCGTCCTTCGTCCCCTCCAAGCCATTCCATTTCTAAATCATTCGTAGACAAGGCGGCTTTTGAGAGCCGCAGCGAAGGCGTACGTAGTCAGGTACGTCGAGCAAGGCGAGCAAAAACAACGAAGTATACGAGTGATTTAGAATTGGAATCAGTCGTCGTTGGTGATGTCGGCGTTATTCCCCTCCCCGCCCTCCTCGCCGTCCGGGCCCGTGCTGACGATCTGGACCCGGCCGTTCTTGTTGCGGTAGATGTAGGGATTGCCCCAGGGGTCGTCGGGGACGCTCTTGATGTACCCGCCCTCCTGGTAGCGCTTGGGGACGGGCGAGGTGGTCGGCGCCTTCACCAGCGCGTCCAGCCCCTGCTGGGTGCTGGGGTAGAAGCCGTTGTGCAGCCGGTACAGCTCCGCCGCATCCTCGAGGCCCTTGATCTGCGTCCGCGCCGTCGTGCGCTTCGCCTCGTCCACCTGCGAACCGATCCGGGGGACCACCAGCGCCGCCAGCAGGCCCAGGATCACCACCACCACCATGATCTCGATCAGGGTGAAGCCCGCCCGGCGGGCCATACGAATTCGTCTCATCATTAAGCCTCCAAGTTTTTTAACAATCGGGGCGCCGAGGGCGGCGCCCCCGGCAGCCGTTTTTCGTTTTATTATTCCATGCTAGATTGTCAATCTAAAAGCAACAGGCAAATTGAAAAAAGCCTCATTAGGGGT
>ERZ772917.446-NODE-446-length-29627-cov-21.821994_pt1 | contig 29627 bp, 28 predicted proteins | sample MGYA00511187_ERZ772917 | MGnify/ENA primary metagenome ERZ772917 (study PRJEB29015, sample SAMEA2737925) | human oral metagenome | biome: human oral; feature: human-associated habitat; material: dental | place: China | collected 2012 ...
CTCACGGAAAGGCGCACTCTGCCCGACCGGCGGGCTTCAGAATGCGCCTTTCCGTCACGACGCGACCGCAGACTGCGCTTTTCCGTAGAATGCGCCTTTCCTCACCTGGGCAAACGTGGCGCCAGCTCACGGAAAAGCGCACTCTGCCACCTGCGCCTCACGGAAAGGCGCACTCTGGCCTGATCGACTCACGGAAAAGCGCACTCTGCGTGTGTTGGCGCACGCCTAAAGGCTCTCGTCCTTGTCTCCCGTCCTTGCGAAGTGAGTGATTCACACACTTCGCGAGAGCGTTGTGAGTGATTCACACACTTCTAGAGTGCTTTCAACAAGTCGCTGAACTGCACATATGTAATTTTATTGACTCGATGCACGACAGATTCCGACGAAAAATCACTCACTTCGCGAAGATGAAGTGAGTGATCCACTCACTTCGCGCGATTCTGCGCACACACGAGCCGTCCACGTCCGCTCTTAACGAACCCTACTACTGGATCTGGGACACCATCGTCATGTTGGTCGAGGTGATGTAGTCTCCCTGTGAGGGCGAGGTCTGCGGATCGCCGGCGGTGATGACCACGAGGTCGCCGGTCTTGACCAAGCCATGCTCCTTGGCGACGGTCAGCGCGTTGTAGCAGGTTGCGGAGAGAGATCCCTGCTCCGTAGTCTTGTACGCCCGGACGCCCCACTGGAAGCAGGTCTTGCGGATGGCGTGGTTCGAGGGAGACATCGCGTATATCGGCAGCTTCGGACGGAAATTGGAGATCAGGCGGGCAGTACGGCCTGAGTGAGTCGGGCAGATGATGCACGTAGCATCCACGCGGTTCGATATCTCGACGGCTGCCGCACCGATGGCAGAGTTCACATTCTTGATACCGCCACGGTCGTGGTAGTCTCGGCTCTTGGTGAGGTACCTCTCGGTGTCCTCGGCGATGGAGGCCATCATCCTGACGGCTTCGACGGGATACTTGCCTGCTGCGGTCTCGCCAGAGAGCATGATGCAGTCGGTTCCGTCGTAGATGGCGTTGGCGACGTCGGCGACCTCGGCACGGGTTGGGCGCGGATTGTGGATCATGGAGTCGAGCATCTGCGTGGCCGTGATAACAGGCTTATAGTTAATATTGCACTTTCTGATGATGGTCTTCTGGATGTGAGGGACCTCAGCAGGTGGGATCTCAACGCCCAAGTCACCGCGAGCGACCATAATGCCGTCGGAGTGCTCCAGGATCTCGTCGAAGTTCTTGACGCCCATGGCGCTCTCGATCTTGGGCAGGATGTAGACGCTGCGCATGCCGCTCTCAGCGCAGAGATGGCGAATCTCGTCGACGGCTGCGCCGTTGCGGATGAAGGACGCGGCGATCGCGTCGATGCCCAGCTCGCAGCCAAACATGATGTCAGCCTTGTCCTGCTCGGTGACGGAGGGCAGGCTGATCTCGACGTTAGGGATGTTGACACCCTTCTTCTCGCCGAGCTCGCCACCGTTGATGATGTTGCAGTGCATGTCGTTGCCTTCGACATGGTCGACCTCAAGGCCAATGAGCCCATCGTCGATCAGCAGGATCGAACCCTTCTCGACCTCCTGGGGCAGGAGCTTGTAGTCAAGGGAAAAGCGCTCAGCCGTACCTGCCACGCCGTCGTCTGTCGTGACGACGGTCTTTGCCCCGGTCTCAAGTGTGACCTTCTGGTGGTTCAAAAGCTCGCCGGTCCTGACCTCGGGACCCTTGGTATCGAGCATGATGGCGACGGGCAGTGCGAGCTCGGCGGAGATGCGGCGCACGCGCTCGATATTGTTGCGGTGGTAGTCATGGCTGCCATGGCTGAAGTTGAAGCGGGCGACGTTCATACCGCCCTCGATGAGACCCCTCAGGACCTCGTCACTCTCGGTGGCGGGTCCCATTGTGCAAACGATCTTGGTCCTCTTGTTAGTCATGGTCGAGGACTCCTCTCTACTCTTTGAAATGGCTGGCCCGAAGGCCAGCTAGGTGATGTCAAAGCTCTGTTGTCACTGGTCGCATGGCTCTCGTTGGCTGTGTGCCACGCGTATGCCTACACTCTATGCCCACAAGTGTCATTTGTCTAGCAGACGACGCTGCGCTCGATGAAATCCTTGCCGTTTGCATATGCCTCGGCGTTGTCCAGCGTGATACGGGCAATCTGACCGAGCGCCTCATGGGTGAAGAACGCTTGGTGAGAGGTCATGACGACGTTGGGGAAGGAGCAGAGACGCGCCGTGATGGAGGATCCCAGGATCTGGTTCTCGCGATCCTGATAGACGTTGGCGTTCTCCTCCTCGTAGACGTCGAGGCCCACGGCACCGATCTTGCCCGACCTGATGCCCCGGATGAGGGCGTTGGAGTCTACGAGGGCGCCGCGCGCGCTGTTGACGAGAATCACGCCGTCCTTCATCTTTGCGATGGACTCGTCGTCGATCAGGTGGTAGCTCTCCTTGTTGAGGAAGGCGTGCAGACTGATGAGGTCGGAGTTGGCATACAGGGTGTCGTAGTCCACGTACTCGTCCACGACATGCTCCTCGTCGACGAGCTTTTGGTTGGGGTACAGGTCAGAGCCCAGGACCTTCATGCCAAAGCCCTTGCAGATGCGGCAGAGCGCGGCACCTATGCGGCCTGTGCCAAGAATGCCTGCGGTCTTGCCGTGCAGGGTGACGCCCACGAGGCCCTCGAGCGAGAAGTCGTTCTCGCGGACGCGGATGTAACCCTTGTGGATGCGACGATTGGCGCACAGGGCCAGACCCATCGCATGCTCGGCGATAGCCTCGGGCGAGTAGGCGGGGACGCGGGTGACCCTCATGCCGACGGACTTGGCAAAGTCGACGTTGACGGCGTCGAAGCCAGCGCAGCGCATGAGAACGAGCTCGACGCCTAGGCCGCGCAGAACCTCGAGGGTCATGGCGGAGATGTCAGAGTTCACAAAGCCGCAGACGGCCTTGTATCCCTGCGCGAGGGTCGCGGTGAGCGGGGTGAGGTTTGTCTCTGTAAAGTTAACCTGGAGGTCAGGGTAGTCCTTGAGCTCCTTCTCGAACGAGATCTTGTCATAGCTCTTTGTGCCGAAAACGAGGATCTTCATGAGACGTCCCTCCAAAAAGACGTTGACGTATGACACGCTTAACTGCATTTTAGCGCAGGCATGAGGGGTCGGAGTCGCTTTTTTGGTAGGCGTCTCGTATTTTGTGCCGGGCGGCCGCGCTCTCCCGTTCTCCTTCCTGAGGTGGCGCATGGTGTGGGTCTGCAGGAGGGCTTGGTCGAGCACCTCACGAATCGCAACGCTCCCCGACGTGACGACGATGGCGTTGAGGCCCGCTGGAGGGCTCGACCGTGCTGACTGGGCGAAGCAGCTGTGATTTCGTACGGGGCGCGGTGCGAGCGTGGGCGCAAATCCGATACTATAGCAGGAGCGTTATGCAGCGCGCCCGGCACGGCAGCCTTGGTAGGCCCTCGCCCCTCCTGGGGACACGTACGTGGGCATCAATCTGTCGGGCGTGACGAGACTCTATGGCGGCAAGCCAGCCGCACGGCCCAGGAGGGAAGATGAGAGAGTATCTGATACCAGCTGATGACGTACTCAAGGAGTGCGGAAGCGACGGTGCGCGAGGTCTCGACGCGGCCGTCTTCGAGGAGCGTCTTGAGCAAAATGGTCCGAACAGGCTTAAGGAGGCCGAGAGGACCCCGCTCTGGATCCGCTTCTTCCAGCAGATGGCCGACCCCATGGTGATCATGCTGATCGTGGCTGCGGTCATCTCGGCCGTGACGAGTATCGCCCAGGGCGAGGCGGACTTCGCTGATGTGATCATCATCATGTTCGTTGTCGTGCTGAACTCGATCCTCGGCGTCGTTCAGGAGGAGAAGTCCGAGGAGGCGCTCGCGGCGCTGCAGGAGATGGCTGCGGCAACGAGCAAGGTCATCAGAGGCGGCGAGCAGCTCAGTGTGCCTTCCTCCGAGATTGTCGTGGGAGACATCGTGGTCCTTGAGGCCGGTGACTCCGTGCCTGCCGACTGTCGCATCCTTGAGAGTGCGAGCATGAAGGTCGAGGAGGCGGCCCTCACCGGCGAGTCCGTGCCCGTGACCAAGCATGCCGACGTGATCGAGCTCGCCGAGGGGGCAGACGACGTTCCTCTCGGCGATCGCAAGAACATGTGCTACATGGGCTCCACCGTCGTCTTCGGCCGTGGACGTGTCGTCGTGGTTGCCTGCGGTATGGATACCGAGATGGGCAAGATCGCCGACGCCATCTCGCGGACCGAAGACGAGCAGACACCGCTTCAGGTCAAGCTCGACGAGCTCTCGAAGGCGATGACCATCCTGGTTATCGCCATCTCCGTGGTCATCTTCCTCACGGGCTTCATCAAGTACGGCTTCGGCTTCCTCTCCAACGTTAGCCACGTGCTTGACACCTTCATGATCGCCGTATCGGTCGCCGTCGCGGCCATCCCGGAGGGCCTCGTTGCGGTCGTGACGATCGTGCTCTCCATGGGCGTCACCAAGATGAGCCAGCGCCATGCCATCATCCGCAAGCTCTCGGCCGTGGAGACACTGGGATGTACGCAGATCATCTGCTCGGACAAGACGGGTACGCTCACGCAGAACAAGATGACCGTCGTCGAGCACGCGACCGAGAACCTCAGCGCCCACGTGCGCAGCATGGCCCTTGCCTCCGACGCGAAGTGGGACGCCGCAGATGGCGTCGCGAAGGGTGAGCCCACCGAGGCCGCCCTCGTCACCGATGCTGCCAAGATGGGCTTTACCACGGCCCACCTCGACGAGAGCCGCCCGCGCATAGGCGAGGCGCCCTTTGACTCCACACGCAAGATGATGTCCGTCGTCGTGCGTGGCAAGGGTTCGATCATGCAGCATACCAAGGGTGGCCCCGATGTCGTGCTCGCGCGCTGCACCACCTACCTCTCCGAGACCGGCATCGTCCCCATGGCCGATGAGCTGCGTTCGGAGATCATGGAGCAGAACAAGGCCATGGCCGACAAGGCGCTGCGCGTCATGGCCTCCGCACGCCGTGACTGGGGAGCGGACGGACCTGAGAGCTATGATCCCTCCTACCTCGAGCACGACCTCACCTTCGTGGGCCTCTCGGGTATGATCGATCCCGTCCGTCCCGAGGTGAGGGCGGCCGTCGAGGAGGCCCACTCAGCTGGCATCCGCGTCGTCATGATCACGGGCGACCACATCGACACCGCCGTCGCCATCGCCAAGGAGCTCAGCATCATCGAGCGTAGGGGCCAGGCCATCACCGGTGCGGAGCTTGACCGGGTCTCTGACGAGGAGCTGGCAGACACGATCGGCAACTACGGCGTCTATGCCCGCGTTCAGCCCGAGCATAAGGTCCGCATCGTCGACGCGTGGAAGGCTCAGGGTAAGGTCGTCGGCATGACGGGCGACGGTGTGAACGATGCGCCCTCGATCAAGCGGGCGGACATCGGCATTGGCATGGGCATCACAGGTACCGACGTCACCAAGAACGTCGCCGACATGGTGCTCGCCGACGACAACTTCGCCACCATCATTGGCGCAGTCGAAGAGGGCAGGCGCATCTACGACAACATCCGCAAGTGCATACAGTTTCTGCTCTCGTCCAATCTCGCCGAAGTCATTTCGGTCTTCGTCGCATCCCTCGTCGGCTTTACGATACTGGAACCCACACACCTGCTCTGGATCAACCTCATCACCGACTCGCTGCCTGCGCTCGCGATGGCTACGGAGGCCGCCGAACCCAACATCATGGGGCGCAAGCCCCGTGACGCGAAGGATGGCATCTTCTCGGGTGGCCTTGGCGTTGACACGTTGGTGCAGGGGGTCGTGATCTCGGTGCTCACCTTGGTCAGCTACTTCATCGGGCATTGGTACGAGTACCATACCCTTGACATCGGCCAGGTCCTGCAGGATCCATCGGCTGGCGTGAAGGGCATGACGATGGCTTTCCTCACGCTCTCCATGGTCGAGATGTTCCACTCGCTCAACATGCGCAGTCGCCGCACGTCGCTCTTTACGCTCAAGGGACAGAACAAGTGGCTGTGGGGCGCCTTTGTCGTGGCGCTGCTCCTGACCTATCTGGCCATCGAGACACCCCTTTCCGTCGCGTTCCACTTCGCTGAGATAGACCTCACGCTATATGGCATCGCCATGGGCCTTGCCCTCCTCATCATTCCTATCGTCGAGATCGAGAAGGCCGTCATGCGCGCCATTGACAGGGGCAGGGAGTAGAAAGGCAGGGGGCCTCGTGTCCAAGCGCAAGCGCAGCGCCACGGGTGGGAGATGCCAGGGCCCCGGTGGGGCCAGGGATGTTCTGTTGGCGCTTCCATCCCTGCGTGACCTGCCCGTCTGGGGCGACCTCTCTCCCAGCGAGAGGCAGCGCGCCGACTTCACGAGGATGCGCGAGACCCTCGCCTCGACAGGGGACGTGAAGCGAGAGGAGCTCTTCCTCGGCTGCGTCGTCTGTCTTGACAGGGGCTTTCCCGCAGTCCTCTTCGAGGGTGGGGTCGTGCGTGCCGAGTTTGCCGCGCAGCTCACCAAGAGTGGCTTCTCGCGCATCGCCGTTGGCGACTGGGTGTGTTTGCGCATTGTCCCAGAGCATGAGGTGGCACAGGCGGTGGGCATCGTATTGAGGGAGAACGACATCGCCAGATGGCGCGGTGGCTCGCGTGGCGAGAGGCAGACCCTTGCCGCCAACGTCGACTTGGTGCTCGTCGTGCAATCTTTGGGTGGCGGCGATGGCGGCGCGGGCCTTGCTCGCATCGCTCGCTCGGCGCTTGTCGCCGCAGACTGTCACGCACGCATCGCGGTCGTGCTCACCAAGGCCGACCGCCTCGACGTGGAAGGGATCGTCCGCGCGGTCGCAGGGGTGCGGGAGCTTTTGGGAGACGGCGTGCCCGTGGTGGTGACGTCAGCTGCCGACGTCGCCCGTGAGTGCGAGTCACGTGGCGGGGCGGTGCGGGCGCTCGGAGCTTCCTGGGGTCTCGACGGCGTTCGTGAGCTGGTGCCCAAGGGGACGGTGTCCATCGTGTTGGGCGAGTCCGGTGCAGGGAAGTCGACGGTCCTGAACAGGATCCTCGGGTATGACGTCCTCAAGACGGGGGCGGTGCGTGGCCGTGACGGGGCCGGTCGCCACACCACGGTGGCGAGGCGCATGGTACGCCTACCGGGCGGTGGCGTCATCGTGGATGAGCCGGGGCTCAGGAGCCTGCCACTCGTCGGTCACGAGCGTGGGCTGGCTGCTCTCTTTCCCGAGGTGGCCCGCGTTGCCCAAGAGTGCCGCTTTCGTGACTGCACGCACACGCATGAGCCGGGATGCGCCGTGCGCCGTGCGCTTTTTGACAAAACGTGCGAAAAGGCGAGGGTTGATGCGTGGGTCGCGCTCGCCGCAGAGATGAGGACGGGCGCTAGCTCGCTCGATCCCGACGTGGTGTTGTGATTTTTTCCCTACCCCTTGAATGTTGATGGCGCTCCGAGCTGCGGCGGGGCGCCTTTTTGTTAGGCAAGCGCTATCTGCGGGCCAGTCGCCGGCAAGCAAGAAAAAGAATCTGGGCAGTTCAGAGGCCCATTCTCCCCGACAATCCTATCAAGCGCAGAAGCTCCTCGCACAGAGGGGGCCGCGCGGAAGGGTGGAGCCCATGACGAGGGGAGAGGGATGACGCTCAGGTTCAGGCTCATATTCGCGACGGCATGCGCCGTTCTCGCGATCATGTTGGGGGCGGCGTACTCGGACAAGGTCAAGGCAGACGTGGAGCGGCAAAGGAGTGACGCCATCGCCCGCTATGGAGGCGAGGTCGTGGGCGTCGTCGTCACCAAAGACGGTCTCAGGCCGGGTGACGTGGTCGAGGCCTCCGACGTTGGTATGCGTGACTGGGTAGCCGAGCTCGTTCCCGAGGGAGCACTCACGGGACTCAACGACGCCGTGGGCAGGGAGGTCACCTGTCCAGTGGCACGAAACTCCATCATGACCCAGACCTGCTTCGAGAGTGAGTCGGAGCTTGCCGAGGTCCCTGCGGGGTTCGTGGGTGTGAGCATTCCCTTCTCCGACAAGCTGGGCGTCTCCCGCAACGTCGCGAGGGGCGCGAAGCTCATTGCCTACGCGGTCGATAAGGACGGCTCGAAGCAGATCGGCACGGGGATAGAGGTGCTCTCCAGCTCGGCCGCGACTGCGAGTGCCACATCTGCCGCCCAGATCGTGGTGGCAGTCAGGGCGTCCGATGTCGAGAGGGTGCTCTCTGCCAGCAACATCGGCACCCTCAAGTTCGTCGTCCCCGCAGATGACGTGGATGCCAAGGACGTGGGCGCAGGACCCAACGCGGGTGCACCTCCCCAGGCCCCGCAGGTCGTAGTGGGTGAGGGAGGGGCTGCTGCCCCCGAGGCAGGGACGCCGTAAGGAGGCAAGCGTGATGGGACGCAGGACAGGGATGGGAAAGACAATGGGCGAGAACATAAACGGTACGTGTGACCTGTGGTTGGGCTATACGAGCAAGAGGACGCGTAGGGACTTGATTAGGGCGCTGAGGTTGGTCGCACCCCACGCTGCGCTGAGTTTCTTGGGCAGTGCGAAAGAGCTGCGTGACGCCTTTCTGGACGAGGAACCGGGCACGGTCGGCGCGATGGTCGGTCTCAGTGAGCGAGGCGTCTCGGACGTGAACCTTGCGGCGGCCATCGCGAGGGACGGTCGAGCGGCACAGGTCGCCCTTGTGTCGAGAGGTGCATCAGGATCGCTCAGGTCTCGTGCCGCGCGTGCCGGTGTCACCCAGGTCATCGACATACAGGATGCATCCCTCCCATCTTACGGCCCCTCCCAGGGCTTGGGACAATCTGCTGAAGTGACCAGGGAGAAAAGCGAACAGGTCGAGGATCGGACACGTAGGCAGGGGAGGGGACGACAACCAAGGCGAAAGCCGAAGGCCCTTGCTGCGGCATCGAGCCCTGCAGGGAAGCATGCGCAGGGATCAGTCCGTGTGACAGCTGATGCCGGAGTGCCTGTGGCTGATACCTCTGCGGCGGGAGCCGCCTCTGTTGATGACGTCCAAAACGCCGAGGGGAGAGCCGCTTGCGAGGACGATCTCGCCACTCATGATGACACGTCACCTCTAATCACCTTTGTCTCGGGTCGCGGGGGCGTCGGCAAGACGACACTCGTCGCCACCTGTGCCGTGCGGGCAGCCTCCTGGGGCATGAGTGTCGCTGTCGTGGACCTCGACCTCTCATGCGGCAACCTTTTCTCCTGCTTCGGGGCATCGCACGGCGTGGACCTCACCCGGCTCGCACAAGAGGGCATGACGGCGGAGCGTATGGGCAGGTCGAGCATACGGCTCGCAAAAAACGTGCTCCTCTGGGGTCCCTGCGAGAGGCCCGAGGACGCCGAGGTCTTCATGCCACATGTGGGAGAGCTCCTCGACTATCTGCAGAGTCGCTTCGGGTTGGTGCTGGTTGACAGCTCAACGACATTCAACGAGGCCGTGGCGCGCGCCGCCCAGGCGGCGGACCGCCTCGTGCTCGTGAGCGGTCAGGAGGCGGGTGCCCTCGCGTCGCTCGCAAGGACAAGCGCCTTGGCTGTACGCCTGGGCGTGGCGCGGACGCGCATCGTGCGCGTCGAGAGCTCAGCAAACCTCAGGGTCACGCCGCCCGCGCTACTCGGAAGGGCCGAGATCGGTCTCGAGGGGGCACGGCTCTTCAGGGTCGCGGACGGTGGAGATGACGTGCGGGACCTGATCGGATCAGGCGCGGTCGCGTCGCTCGCGCTGGAGGAGGGGGAGTTTAGCGACTCAACGGGGTTGTTTCTGGCTCAGCTCCTCTCGGAGTTGGGGAGGCTTCCGGACTCTGATGCGGCACGACAAGATCTGCAGGCTAAGGTGGGCCGCAAGAGATTCTCTCTCTTCGGACTCAGGAAGGAGGCGTAGCGGTGTCGTTGCTGGAACTGGTTAGGGAGCAGGAGTCGCAGGTTGAGGGCGGCACCATGGTCGCTCTGCGCAGGTCTTCTGAGGAGGATGCGACCGAGCGCCTCAAGGGAGATCTCGTTGAGCGCCTCGGTCTTGGTGTGGTCGCTCAGTTCGCTGCGGGTTCTGACATCTCGCGTGCCCGCAGAGAACTGTCTGTGACCTGCCGCGCGATCCTCAATACGGCTGCCTATGCCGACGTTGCCCTCGATGACAGGGAGAGGCTGGTTAGGAGGACTCTCGATGACATATGTGGTCTCGGTCCTTTGCAAGAGCTCCTCGAGGACGAGGAGGTAAGCGAGGTCGTGGTCAACGGCACACGTGGTCTCTTCTTCGAGAAGCACGGGCGCCTACAGGCGGCACAGGCGGTGTTCGAGTCGGACGAGCAGATCCTCATGATCATCGACCGCATACTCGCTCCTCTGGGTCGGCGTCTCGACAGGGCGAGTCCCATCGTGAACGCTCGTCTCGCGAACGGGGATCGCGTGAACGCGGTGGCGGCGCCAGTTTCGGTGGACGGGCCAGCGGTGACCATCCGCAAGTTCTCGAACCGCATCTCCTCCTTGGAGAGACTCGTAAGCCTCGGGTCGCTTCCCGAGTGGTATGCCCGGCTCCTCTCGCTCGCCGTGCGGATGCGCGAGGACATCGCCGTCGCGGGGGGCACGGGTTCGGGCAAGACGACGCTCTTGAATGCGCTCTCATGCGAGATAGGCCTCGAGGAGCGCATCGTGACCATCGAGGATTCGGCTGAGCTGCGCTTTGACCGGCATCCCGACGTCGTGAGGCTCGAGGCAAGGGACTCCTCCATAGAGGGGACGGGTGAGGTGACCATACGCGATCTCGTCAAGAACGCCCTGCGTATGCGACCCGACCGCATCATCGTCGGGGAATGTCGCTCCGAGGAGACCATCGACATGCTCCAGGCGATGAACACGGGTCACGATGGCTCGCTGACGACGCTCCATGCGGGCACGCCCAAGGAGGCGATCCTGCGCCTTGTGCTCATGGCCCGCTTTGGGATGGACCTCCCGACAGAGGTCATCGAGGCCCAGATCGCGACAGCGCTCGATCTTCTGGTGATGAGCCATCGCATGAGCGACGGTCTGCGCTTCATCGGGTCTCTGAGCGAGGTCAGTCTGGGTGAGGACGATGGTGTGAGGCTCGTTGAATGCGTCCGTTTCGACGAGCTCGAGCGTAACTGGAAGCTCGTCCGTGAGCCTCGGTTTGTGGACGCGGCCCTGAGGGCGGGCATGGTGGGCGAGCAGGAGGTGAGGTCATGGAGATCCCGTTTTCCGTAGGTCTCGGCATGTTGGCGTGGGTGTGCTGCTTTGTTCAACTTAACGGAGGGGATCGGCAGGTATTCAGTGTCCTGAGGGGACGCCTGCGACTTGCGCGCGAACTAAACAAGCTGCTGTGGGCGCTTTCCAAGACGGTGCCGGTAGGTCGGCTCCTTACGCTCGACTCCTGGAGGCATGCGTCAGACGCGCTGGCGCAACGGCTCCAGGGCAAGAGCATCCTGCTCGTGCGCGAGCAGGCCTGCGCCCTGATCTTGCTGGTTGCGATGCTTCTGATGCTCATGCTTCACAGCGTGGTCGCCACGCTTGTCATCGCGACCACTCTTGGTGTCGGCATCCCGGCTTGGCATGCGTCTTGCCTGCGTCGAGACGGACAGGACCTTCTGCGAGAGATGCCCAACGTATTCCGCACGCTCGCCATGGCCTTAGGTTCCGGAGAGACGCTCTCTCAGGCCATCGGCTACGCGGGAACGCACGCGGGCGGCGTCGCGGGCGCCGCGTTCTCGCGGGCGAGCCTGCGCTTGAGCTGCGGGGCATCAGTGAGCGAGGCGATCGACAGGCTCTGCGAGGAGCTCGATGCCCCGGGTGTTGGGCTGCTCTGCACGGCGCTCGTCATATCTCAGCGTACGGGCAGTCCCCTCAAGGGTCTCCTCGAGCACTCGGCACGTCTGATCGAGCGGCAGAGCGAGTTCGAACGCATGCTCGCAGTGAAGACGGCGCAGGTAAGGCTCTCGGTACGTGTCGTCTCTGCCATACCTGCTCTCCTTGTCGTGGGGCTGTCGGCGCTCTCGGTTGACTTCAGGAACGGGATCATGACACCTGCGGGAACGTTCAGCCTGGTTGTGGCGACGATCTTGGATGTGCTTGCGATGGCGATCATCAAACGGCAGATGGGAGGAATTCTCGAATGAGCGATCTTACAGCTCTCTTTGTGCTCTCGCTCGGCGTTGTGGCTTGGCTTGCCTCGTTCGTCCTCGTCGCCTTGGGTCGATCTGGCTCACCTCCGTCTTCTGCAGCGAGCACCTCCTTCAGGGAGGCGCTGGAGGCCGTCTGTGCCGAGCTGCGAAGCCTGCCGCTTTTGAGGGACCTGATCATACAGTCCGCACGGCGCAAGAGACGCACGTGCCTCCTGCGTGAGCTGCCGCAGCTTCTTGACATCGTGATGCTGGGGCTTCTCTCGGGCCTCTCGTTCGACGCCTCGCTCGAGCTCTACTGCGGACGCTTCGAGACCCAGACCGCAGCGCTCTTCAGGGAGGCACTGACGAGCTGGCGCATGGGCATGTGCAGTCGCGAGAAGGCGCTTGCGGACATGGCAGAGGAGTTTGACGTTGACGCGCTCAGGCGCTTCTCGTCGGCGGTCTCCCAGGCCCTGCACTTTGGCGCTCCGCTTGCGCTCGTCCTCGAGAGGCAGGCTGACGTGATCAGGCAAGAGCAGCGCAGCGACGTCGAGGAGGAGATAGAAAAAACACCTGTACGCATGATGGTCCCCTTAGGGACGATGGTCGTGCCGGCGATGCTCTTGGCGATTCTAGGACCACTTTTGGGAGCTTCCGTCAGGTTGGGGTAGTCAGGTGCCGGCGTATTGCCGGACGAGGAGGAAAGGAGAAGGGAAGATGGGCATGAGGCTGCGAGAGGTCATGGACTGGGTGCTTGGCATCATGGTCCTGGGGAGGAGCGAGCGCGGTCAGGGAACGACGGAGTACGCGATTCTCGTCGGTGTCCTCGTCGTGATCGCGGTACTCTCCATCATCGCCTTCAGGGGCAAGATTCAGGAGTTGTGGGATGCGATTGCAGATGGCATCGGATCACTCTAGGCGTATGGTGCGCCATCGCCATCTGGGTGGGAAGAGCCACGGTCGCGCTGCGGAGCGCGCGTTGGTTGCCCTCTCTCTTGTCGTGCTCCTCGTCTCGACTTGGGGGGTGAGCGGTCGTTCGACTGAAAGCCATGGCCTTCCACCGGTGTCGCTGCCGTCTGCGTCCTTTGAGGGCGGAAATGCCAGTTGCCTGAGCGAGGGGATGTCCTTTTCAGGCGACATGACCGCAGGAGGGGACGGGACAAGAAGCTGGGAGAGCGAGCGGCCGCTCACCGAGGAGGCGCAAACAATACTTGTCGGCTATCGGCAGAGGAACGATTGCGTACTTGTGCGTGCGGGCTACGTCGATCTTGTTGGGCAGGCCTGGAGCTGTGTCATTCAAGGGGATGGCTGGGTGGACATATGCGTGGTGCGGGAGACGGACGTGGGGAGTTCAAAGGTGAGCGTGAGTAGGATCGAGAATTCGATGTGGGAGGAGAGTCTGAATGCTGAGGGAGCGTATGGGTAGGGAGAGCGGACAGGCTACGGTCGAGTACGGACTGGTACTTTTTGCCTTTCTAGCTTCGATCGTGGCACTTGGTGCTCTGTGGCACTGGACGGCTGGTGGGGAACTGCTTGCGGGAGCAGTCAGGGCGGCTTCGCACAGCTGGGGAGAGGGTGGGGCTCTTGGTATGTCTCAGGACGTCCTTCTGTACTAGCTGCTGCGGTAACCAACGTTGCACCCTTTGCCCGCGCCATCTATCGGAGCATGGGCAGGCGAGCGTCGAGGCTGCATTCCTGCTTCCGGCGACCATGCTCCTCTTGGCCCTGCTCATTGAGCCCGCGTGTATGGGATATACCCTTGCCGTGATGCGTGCGAGTGCGGCCGAGACGGCGCGGGTCGCGGCCACCGACTATGACGGGGACTTTGCCGACTGCGCCGACTTTGCGAAGAGGAGGCTCAGGGCCATCCCGGAGGTCTCGATCTTTCACGTGGGTGGTGAGGATGACTGGGAGATCCAGATTGTCCGTGACGAGCGAAGCGTGCACGTGAGCATACGAGGGCACGTCCGTCCCCTGCCGCTTATGGGGGTGCTCGCCTCGGCGTTTAGGAGTGCGGATGGGCGAGGTGTGATCCTTGAGGCGAGCTTTTCCGAGAAGGTGCGTGCAGATTGGGTCGGAGGTACCTATGATACTTGGCAGGAAATGTGGGGCTGACGGACGCGGAGCAGTCCGTATTTTCTCCGGGATTTCCACGTTTGTCAAAGATGATGGGGGCTATACCACCATCACGGTGGCCGTAGCCCTGCTCGTGAGCTTGGCGCTGGTGTTCTCAACGGCCTCGGTCGTCTGGACGAGCGAGAGATCCGCAGACGTCCAGACGGTTGCGGACTCTGCGGCGATGTCGGGTGCGAACGTCGTTGCCGCCTATTCGACCATCGCTCAGGTTCTCGATGCCTGCGTGCTCAGCATGGGGATCCTTGGGACGTCAATCTTGGGTGCGGGCATGGTCCTGGCGGCCATTCCCGTTGTGCAGGGGATGGCTCCGGAAGTCATCGACGCGGGACGTCAGATACTCTCGGCGCGGAGGGATTTCGCGAAATCTGCGGCCGAGGGTCTCAAGAGGCTCGAGGGGGCGATTCCCGCGCTCGTCGCGGCCAACGCAGCCTCATGCGCCTCTGCCAACTCGAGCGAAGGCGTGAATTACGTTGGGTTTGCCATCCCGCTGCCTATGGAGAGCGAGTCTGAGTTCTTCCAGATCGATGAGGTGGATGACGAGGAGCTGGGTGAGCGTGCTGAAGAGCTCAGGCAGGCGAGCGCCAAGAAGGAAGGGGATGACCGTCGCGCCCGCGACGCCAAGGAGAAGGCTTGGCGGGCCGACACGATCGACAGCCCCTTGTGCATGAGGAGTCGTGCCGAGAAGCTCGCGGGCCTCTCGACCGTTCAAAACCCTCACTATCCCAGCGTGGACGAATGGCACTTCGAGTACGCTCGCGTCCGTGCCCAAAACTACTACCTGAGGCGTTGGCAGACGGAGCCTGCCGCAGGCTCGAGTGCCAAGGAGCTTCAGCGCTCGTGCGCGAGGAAGGTGTTCTATCGCTATGCGTATGAGCACATCTCAAGCGCACGGTGTATAGAGGGCGAGAGCGTCTCAATCGACCTTCCTGATCTTCCCCACACGGCGAAGATGGTCAGGGAATCGTCGCTCTATGTCGATTCGACATGGCCCTGTACCGTCGAGGGCGGTGTCAGGACCCTCCACTGCTCCCCCACCTGTCCCGGTGCGAGAGGTCGGGAGGCGGGCAGTGCCTCGTTGTCCGACATCGAGTCAGGAGCGGTCAAGCGCTGCGATGAGTGTGGGATGGACACCGTTGCGATGGGAAACGTCGCGAACGCCTCGACGAACATCAACAACGGCTTCGAGCACTACTGGCGCATCGTTGTCGAGGCCTCGCGTGAGTATGAGAGAGCCTGTGAGGACGGGCGAGATGCCGAGCGCGAGATGAAGGAGAAGGCCGATGAGGGCGAGTCGGCCTTTGAGAGGGCTATGGCCCTGCTTGCGGTAAGGAGGCCACGGCTCAGGCCACCTGGTGCCTATGGTTGTGTCGCTATTGTGAGGCGAGCCGAGACAAATGTGCCCGAAAAACTCGTGGGGTCCTTCGTTCAGGGTGACACCCGACTTCCGGCGGGTATGGCCATCTCTGCTGCGACGCTGGCTCCAGACGAGGGAACCGACGGCCATAACGTGCTTTCAAGCGTGTTTGAGGGTCTTGGCAGGGATGACCGGCCCATCGTTATCTCGTTTCTGGGAAACATTACCCAGCTATGGGGGAGGTTGCTTGTGGCCTATGGGTCTGGGCATGAGAGCGTCTCTTCCTCTGTGAGAGAGCTTTTGGGCAGGATCGATGGTGTGGCCGGCAGTCAGTTCGCTTCTGGTCTCGGAAGGAGGCTTGGATCGATTGTAGAGGCCGTGGGATTTGAGCCAGCGGACATGAGACTCAGAAAGCCCGTGCTGGTCAACAGCCAGACAGTCCTTGACAGGGCGGGGCTTTGGCGAGGTAGCGAGGTGAGGGAGCTCGTGGCGTCGCTTCCCGCAGACTCACAGGGTCAGGCGATGATAGGCATCGAGCAGGTACGGCAGAGGTTCGGGGGCAAGGAGCTCACAATTGCCGAGCTACCCGTCCCAGGTACTACCATAAGGATACCGCTCACGGTAAGACTGGAAGATCTCATGGGGGTGGGCTAGTGGCCCGTGCGCCGGCGAGAAAAGACAGCGGTCAGATGACCGTCGAGCTTGCCGTGTTAACCCCCGTGGTCATTGCCGTCGCGCTCATCGTGTTCAATCTGGTGCGCTTCATGAGTCTCTGTGCGAGCTTTGACAGGATCTCGCTCGATGCGGTCGTGGCCCATGGCATCGCCCCGGCTGGTGAGCAGAGTCGTGCTGCGGCAGTCGATGAGGTGAGGGCCTGCATAGAGCAGGCGATGGGAAGCGATCTGATCGAGGTGGAGGTCGTTGCCCATGACGTGGATGCGAGGGCGGATACAAGAGGCGGGCAGGAGCTCAAGTTCCCCGTGTCTCCCCTGTTTACGAGCTTTAGCTGCACGTTGATCTATCACCCCTGGCCACGCATCGGGAGTCTGGCCGGCGTGAGCTTGGGGACACCCGTGACGCTCGTGCACGAGAGAACGCTTGTGGTGGACAGGTTTAGGGCTGGTGTGGTGGTCTGACGTGTCGAGAAGTTGCCTGCGAGTGGTGAGTCGATAGGCGTTGGCCCTGCGGGCTGGAGGCAGACATTGCCTGGGCGTGCGCGACTTGTGGCACCGATGCAGGGCCAGTCCTGCTGCGGCGGCGTCTTGGCGTTTGAGGGAGGAGCTGAGGATGAAGACAGTGTGGAACTATGGGACGGCTGGACAGAGCTGGAGAGAGGAGGATCGACATGACGCGCCCCGCGTATCTGGGGGAAGGCATGCGAGGGGACAGCATCTTGAGGATGGCTCACTGCTTGTTACGTCGAGGGCCCTCAACCTAAGGCACAGCGAGGATGCTGGCAATCATGCAGCTCCTCCCTCCGAACCCGATGAATATGCGCTTGCCAGTCTCAACGGCTGCCAGTACACCAAGACCTGCCCACGCTGCGGGGCGGAACTCTTCATTGACATGGACGTCTGCTACGAGTGTCTCTATGACTTCTCGAGAGAGAAGTCAAGATCATCCGAAGCGTCTGCTGCTGGCGGCATGGACGAACCTGGGCGGCCAGTCGTATGGAACCAGGGCACCTGCCCGTTTGCCTTGGAGCTTTCAGCTGATCAGACGATTGGTCTGCCGGAAGATGGCCTTGGAGCCAAGACCCCAAAGGTTCCGAGCCTTAGGGTCCGTTGCGCCGACATGGACGTGACGATTCCCCTTGGTCCAGGTGGTTTGCTCGTGGGCCGCTCACCCGATTGCGATGTGGTGCTCCACTCGGTGGCTGTGTCACGCAGACACGTTCGCTTCAGGTATAGGGGCAAACTCGCCGACATCGAGGATCTCGGGGCGACTAATCCCGCCATGCTGCGCGGCCGTGAGGTGTCGGGAACGCAGCCTGTGGCAGTGGGGGAGACCGTGGACGTCTGTGGTGTCCTCTTCACCTTTTTGACCCCAACGCCGTAGTGGACGCCCGAGTGGGTGTTGACCTTAGGCGCTAGGCAAAGGAGCGTGGTTTCCACTAAAGCCCCGATGGGCACAAAAAGTCCCACACCCGCACCCGCGAACGCGGGCGTCCGGCTGGGCTTGCCCACGTGAGCCATCGGCTGGGATCGCCCGTTGCGTCGGTGGCATCGGCGCAGAACACCGCGCTCGCCGGCCGGTTGGCACGCCAAGCTAGGGGAGGGCATGATTACCGATGTGGTCATTGATCGCATCGCCTGCCGTTCCGACATAACCCACATCGAGGGCGACGAGTCCGTGCGCAGGCGCGTCGGCTAGGCTGCAGGCGATTTGGTTGGATCGGGAGGGATGCTCACACACCTCTCCCTCGCATCATGTGCACGGCATTGCCATGCGGCGGCTGCACGCTGAACGCTGCGGCAGTGTCGCGTGGAACGGCGTGGCATAAACGTCGCAATAATCAATTGGCGCTAATTGCATCCGCTGACTCTACATTAGGGACCGAAAGTCGACTCATCGGACAACGCTGATTCGTCGCAATGAAAAAAGGCGCCATGGCGATACATCGTCGCGGCGCCCTTCCCCATAAAACTCGCGAGCCTACGACTCGAGTCTGCCGGTCTCGGCGAGGTTCTTGAACCAGTAGGCGCTCGCCTTCGGGTAGCGCTTCTGGGTCTCGAAGTCGACGTAGAACAGGCCGTAGCGCTTGTTGTAGCCGTTGGTCCAGCTGAACTGATCCTGCAGCGACCACACGAAGTAGCCGGCGACGTTCACGCCGCCCTCGATGGCACGGTGAATCCAAGTGAGGTGCTGGCGCAGGTAGTCGATGCGCGGGGCGTCGTCGATGAAGCCGCCCTCGAAGTCATCCTTGTACCCCATGCCGTTCTCGGTCACGTAAATCTTCTTGTAGTTGGGATAGTCGTTCTTGATGCGCGTGAGCAGGTCGTAGAGACCCTCGGGGTAGATGATCCAGTCCCAGTCGGTCGTCGGGATGCCCTCGCGCACGCAGGACTCGCCCACGCCCTTGAGGAACCAGCGGCTGGAGCCCTTGTCGCCTGTGCCGTTGTGGTGGATGTCGTTCTCCCCTTCTGCAGAGCGGAGGAACTGGCACTTGTACGTGTTCACGCCGAGGCAGTCGCAGTGCGGCAGCGCGGCCGTGAGTGCGGCGATGTCCTCGTCACGGACGTCAAGCTCACCACCCGCGATGTGGGCGAGCTTCGTGGCGGCGGTCAGAGTATCGGGCGCGTAGTGGCCGCGGAGCGTGGCGTCGAGGACCCAGCGGTTGTTGATCACGTCGGCCATGCGGGCGGCCTCGGCATCCTCTGCGGAGTTGGGGTCGAGTGGATACTTGGGCTCGAGGTTCTGCACGATTCCGATCTCTCCCTCGTAGCCGTTGTCGTGGAAGGCAGAGATGGCGCGGGCGTGCGCGACCATCATGTTGTGCATGAGCTGGAAAGCCTTGTCCAGGCGGTACTTCTCGCCGTGGGGCCAGTTGCCCACGATGAAGCTGCCCTCGGCCGTCGCCGGAATCTCATTGAAGGTGAACCAGTGCTTAACCTCGGGGAACTCCGTGAAGCAGAAGACTGCGTAGTCTACGAAGGCGTCGATGGTCGAGCGTGTGAGGAAGCCCTCACCGCCGTCTTCGTAGAACGCCTCAGGAGTGTCGAAGTGATCGAGTGTGACGTAGGGCACGATGCCGCAGCGCTCGCACTCGGCGAAGAGCGCGTGATAGAAGTCCACGCCCTCCTGATTGAGAGTGCCCGTGCCAGCAGGGAAGATGCGCGTCCAGGCGATGGAAACGCGGATACCGTTCATGCCGAAGCGCTTGCAGAGCTCGAGGTCCACGGAGTAGCTGTTGTAGAAGTCGCTCGCGGGGTCGGGAGAAAAACGCCCCTGCGCAGCAAGAAAGTCATCCCAAGGCACCTTGCCCTTGCCATGGGCGCGAGTCTCGCCCTCGACCTGATAGGCGGCGGTGGCGCCACCGTAGACGAAGCCCTCGGGGAACTGTCTGGTCATACTTGGTCCTTTCAACGTATTCGCGGGCGCCGCCCGCACCTGACGACACAAAGGGTGCCGCCGGGCGAAAAGGGGAAGGGGAGCCCGGCGGCAAAGGGAAGGAGAGACGTGCTTACTCGGCCATGTTCTGACGAAGCCACTTAATGGCGCCCTCAGGATCGCGGGTCAGCTGGATGTACTCCTGGCCGCGCGGAGCAAGAAGCTTGATGCCCAGGCGGTCGGTGTCAGCCTTCATATCCTCGTAATAGTTGCGGACCTGCGGGGCGAGAACGATGACGTCGTACTGACTCATGATGCCGGTGTGCTGACCATAAGCGCCGGCAGCGGAGGCGATGTTCTCACCCGTGGCGGCAGCGCCCTCCTTGATGGCATTGGCGAGCATCGCGGAGGTGCCGGCGCCGGCACAGAGCACAAGCACCTTTAGACCGTCAACGGACTCCTTCGAGCGAGCTGTAGGGGCAGCCGCGGCAGTCTTGGGAACGACACTCGTGGCCGGAGCAGGCGCCACGGTTTCCGCGATGACTGGGGCGTTAACGATGGCGGATCCGTTGACCTTAGACCCAAGCTCACCCGCGCGCTCGGTCTCCTCATCACACAGCATCTTGTCATATGCCTTAAGGAACGGCATGTAAATGACCACATCCACTATGAGGAGCACCGCCACAAAGAGGAACGCTATGAGCTGGAAGCCTGTGGAGATGAAGATGCCGATTGGGGCGGGCGTGGCCCAAGGCACAACGAAGCTGAAGCCGTTCATGCCCACGACATCGATGAAGAACTTGGAGAGGCAGACGTTGAAGCAACCAGCGAGCGTGAAGGGGATGAACATATAGGGGTTCAGAATCATGGGAGCGCCGAAGAGCAGAGGCTCGTTCACCGCGAAGGCGACGGGCACGATGGAGGCCTTGCCCACAGCCTTGAGCTGCTTCGACTTCATGAAGAGGATGAGTAGCAGGGGCACGATGAACGTGGCGCCGGTGCCGCCAAACTCACCGACGAGCGAAAGGTTGAAGCACAGGGAGTGTGCGGGATGGCCACCGGCCATGAGCACCTGAAGGTTTTCGGCCTGGTTGGCAAGACGAATCGGGTCGATGCCCGGCTGGACGATTGAGGGACCGTGGATGCCGATGAACCAGAAGAATGCCGTAAAGAACTGAATGACGATCAATCCGGGATAGGTCTCGGCGGCGGCGAAGAGCGGCGAGAGCAGCTTGATCAGAATTTCGGAGAAGGGTACGCCGGCGAGAGCACGGATGGCGGCGTCGATGATGGCACAGGTGACGACGGAGCCGGCGAAGGGGATGATGTCGCGGAAGTTCTGGGCGATGGCGCCGGGGACCTCCTTGGGCAGCTTGATGGTGAGGTCGCGACTGACGCAAAACTTGTATACGCCGACGGTGATGAACGCCGCGATGAAGGCAGAATACAGACCGCGGGTGCCCATGCTCGTGCAGTCGAACGCATCGACCTCGGTTCCGTCGAGCATGGCCGAGAACTGCGTAACGGCGAGCAGCAGCATCGAGCACTGAGCCGCAATCATGGTAGAAGCGTCGTTGAGCACCTTACCGTCAGGCATCTTGCGGTTCATCGACGCCGTAAGGTTCTTTGCGGTGGTTCCGGCGCACATTATGCCCATGACGCCCATGGTGAAGTTGTAGAGCTTGCTGCACCAATCGAGTAGCGGCTGAGGCATCGCAACACCCATGACTCCTGGCAAGGTGGCGATGAGCAGGAAAATCGACGAGGTGAGGACGATCGGCATGCAGCCGAGGAAGCCGTCCTTGATCGCCTGCAGGTAAGGATTCCTCCCTATCTTCTCAAAGAGGGGCTGCTGCTTCTCGAGCAGCTTAATAATCGCGTTCATGGCACTCCTTTGCAGTTGATACATACGTGATCTGTGCTGGAAAGAAACGCTTGCGGTACAGTCCTCCCCTGCCCGGTGGGGAAGGCTCGCCTCCAGCCGCCCGGTGGCTTTCGGCTAATCGAAATCGAACGTCTGGCCGTGCGTTTTTGCCTATGACAACGTTGTCATTCGACTTGATGACAACGATAGACAATCTTTGCGGCAATATCGTTCTGAAGTTAGGGCGACTGCCCGAACGGCATAGTTTTAGCGGTGAGCGGTTTTGTTCGGTTTTGTTCGAAGGAGTTTGAAATGGCGCAAGGTGGGCGCAATAGCGTCTCAATGGTCGATGTCGCTCGTGAAGCAGGGGTCTCACTCAAGACAGTCTCGCGAGTGGTTAACGAGCCTGAAGCCGTGCGCCCAGCGACGCGCGAGGCGGTGCATGACGCCATGAATCGCCTCGGCTTCCGCGCAAACTACGCCGCACGCTCTCTCAAACTCGGCAAGTACAGGTCCATAGGCCTCGTGCTCTTTGACCTCGTGGGCGGAAATCTCAGCGTGCTCAACGGTATAGCTACCGCTGCGGCGGAACAAGGCTACGCGATTACGCTGATCAAGCGGGTGGGTAACAAGGAACTCAGGCTTGCGGACGCGGCCCAAAGGATGGCGCAGCTCCCTGTAGACGGAATGATATTCAACATGGGACGAATAGCCAGCGACTTCTGTGAGTACCGCTCGCCTAAGGACCTTAAAACCGTGATCATCACGCCGACTGAGCACGCAACCTGCTCTACCGTTTCCGACGACCAGGAAGGCGCAGCAAGAATGGCCTGCAAAAGGCTAATTGAGCTAGGACATCGTCAGATACGCTTTGTCGCAGGACCAAAAGATGCTCTTGCGAGCATGGACCGTGAGCGCGGCTGGCGACTTGCGCTCGCGGAGGCGGGACTTGAAGCCACCAGTCCCTTGCGCGGGGACTGGAATGCAGACTCTGGATACGAGGCTGGTGCCCTTCTTGCAAATGACAGGAATTGCACTGCCATACTTGCGAGCAACGACAACATGGCAAACGGAGTCATGTGCGCGCTTCTGGACGCGGGACGCAAGGTTCCCGAGGACGTAAGCATCATCGGGATTGATGATTCCCTCGCTGAGACAGTCCCTCATACGACGCTAAGTTCAGTTCGCTTTGACCATCACAGACTGGGAGAGAGCGCCTTCGAAGAGGTGGTATCCCATGAAGAAAAATGCCATATCCTTATTCAAGGGAAGCTAGTTGAAAGGGACAGTATTCACAGCCTACATTAGAATGCAGACGGGCCGAGGATTGTCGATTTCCCAATGAATATTTGGATCATTGCCAAAAAGTAGCCAGCTATCAGAATTCATCCTCCAGACATCATTCCAAGAAAGAAACGCAAGCAAGGCGGCTCCGTCAACAATAGTGACGAAGCCACTCAAAAGCGATTAATTACTATATAAAAACTACAGCTCGGAGACCCGCACGCCGTTGTAGACCTCGTCCCACTTGTCCATGGCAGGTGGCCGGTCTCGGGGTCCATGGTGTTCAGGGTGTCGCAGGTGTTGCCGAGACGCAGGATCTCAGCGGGCTCGCCGTTAACACCGCCGCGATGCCGTGGGTGAAGCCCGCGATCGTGGAGTCGCCAGAGCCGGTGGCGTTCACACAGTCGATGCGCCCAGCTCGCTCAGCTTGGGCTTGACGAGGTAGGGCTTCTCGTCGGCGGCGAGCGAGGCGCCCGAGGTGTCGAGAAGGACCTTGGTGCCCGACTCGTTGGCGATGCCCACGAGCTTGGCGTAGTAGCCGGCGTCGACGCCGCGCGGCAGGCTGCCGGACATCGTCACGACGTCGGCGCGCCGCGAGCTCGCAGAACTTGGCGGTGAACCCGTCGAGCTCGTCGACGCTCACTGCGGGGCCGGCCTCGAAGAACTCAGTCTGGTTGCCCTCGTGGAGCGCGGCGATGCACACGCGGTTCTCGCCAAAGATGCGCGCGAAGTCGTGGGAGACGCCGTCCTCGTCCATGCGGTCGGCGATGAAGTAGCCCATTCGGTCGCCGAGCAGGTTGGTCGCGACCACGTCGTCGCCCAGATGGCCGAGGACACGGGTGACGTTCAGGCCCTTGCCGCCGGCGGTCTTGATGGGCTCGACGCGGTTGACGTCGTCGACCTTGAGCGCGCCCGCGAGCGGGTAGGCCGTATCGATCGACGGGTTCATGGTGACGGTGAGGATCATGGCAAGCACCTAGGCCTTGTTGGTGGAGCCGAGGTTGTCCATGTGGGAGGCCACAACGTCGTAGGTCTCCTGCATGTTGGGCTTGGCGGGCTTCCTCGGGTCGAAGCAGCCGGGGTTTCTCGCCCATGTAGCCCATGAAGCCGCAGGTGAACGCCTGGCGCAGCTCGGTGGCGTAGTTGACCTTGCAGATGCCGTTGCGGATGGCTTCGGCGACCTGGTCGTCGGGCACACCGGAGGTGCCGTGGAGGACCAGCGGGATCTCGAGGCGGGAGCGGATCTCCTTCAGGACACCCTGCTTGATGTGCGGGGTGCCGACGTAGAAGCCGTGGGCGGTGCCCACGCCGACGGCGAGGGAGGAGCAGCCGGTGCGCGTGACAAACTCCTCGGCCTCGTCCGGGTCGGTGTAGGGACTCTTGCCCTCGACGGCCGGGCTATCGTCCTCCTTGCCGCCGACCCTGCCGGGCTCGGCCTCGACGGGGATGTCGAGCAGTGCCGCGACCTTAGTCACAAAGGCGGTCAGCGCGATGTTGTCCTCGAAAGTGTCGTGGGAGCCGTCGATCATGACGGAGGTGTAGCCGGCGTGCATGGCCTGGACGCAGCGGTCGAAGCCGTCGCCGTGGTCCAGGTGGATGGCCACGGGTACGCTGGCGGCGTCGGCGACGACCTTGCACATGGCAGCGAAGTAGTTGAGGTTGGCGTACTTGACGGTGCCCGGGGTGGTCTGCATGATGACCGGGGACTTCTTGTCCTTGGCGGCGCGGATCACGGTCATGACGAACTCGAGGCTCTCGGCGTTGAAGGCACCGACGGCGTAGTGCCTGGCCTAGGCGTCGAGCAGCATCTCCTTGGTAGTGACGAGCATGTGGTTCTCTCCATATATAGCATGCCCCTGCAGGCGCGTCCCGAGTGGCATGCCAGATAGTTAGAATCGTTCCCGGTCCTCCCTCGACGGGCATTGAGCTGGGCCGCATGTATTCAGTTCGCTAGTAGATCAAACGGGCGGCGGTCCCGCCTAGAACGGCTGGATCGTGAAGCTCCGCTCGACGGTCTGGTCCGGGCCGCGACGATGCAGCCGCGCTTGTGCTCGAACACGTCATCCTCATCCGAGCAGATGGAAAGGCCGCTCCACGGTTCGAGCGCGACGAAATCTCCTGCGGGCTTGCTCCATATGATCAGGTAGTCGAAGTCGGGGAACTCAATGCGGACGCCGTGGCTATCCGGTTCCTCGAGCTCGTAGCGGGCCACGAGCTCGAAGTCGAAAGGATACTGGGCGCGGGTCACGTCGCCCGAGACGAAGCCCCATCTCGGAGTTGCCGTCCGACACCCCGAGCAACTCGAACTCCATCTTTCGCGCGAATCCATGGCGGGCGAGCTCGACTTTCTTGCCCGACTCGGTGACGGCGCGGCTGTCGCGCAGGCCACCGCAGACGGGCAAGCAGATGGGCGCCTGGCCCGTCCAGACCGCAGGGTCCGGCTGCCAGAGGTACTTGCGGTCGCCTGCCTTGATGGAGGTGAGCGAGCCGCCGACCGAGGTCACGCCGACGCTCAGATACTTGTCTGAGATCACGGTCTGCAGGCTGCGTCCTCCTTGGGGGCGGGGCGCCCGCGTCCCATGCGACGGGGCGCTCCTCCCCCGCAGTTAATCGTGGTAATAGCCCTGATTCCACTTCTCGACGAGCTCGTCGAGGTAGTGGGGATCGGCCTGAGCCTTTGCGTCAGCCTTGTTCACGGCGTCGATCTTTGCCACGATCGCGTCGTGCTCGGGGGTCTTCTCGTAGCTCTCCTTGAGAAAGGCGAGCATGATGTCGGCCATGAGGAACTTGCCGGTGATCTTTCCGCCGAAGCCGACGACGTTGGCGTTGAGGCAGCGGCGGGCGTAGAGGGCAGAGGTCATGTCACGGACGAGGGCGCAGCGAGCACCGGGGACCTTGTTCACCGAGTTGGTGATTCCGATGCCGGTGCCGCACAAGGCGACGCCGAGGTCGGCGCGGCCGGAGGCGACGGCCTCGCCGATGGCCTTACCGTAGATGGGGTAGTGCGTGCGGGTGTGGCTGTAGGTGCCCACGTCGAGGACCTCGTAACCCGCCTCCTCGAGGCGGTCGTGAAGGTAGGTCTTCTCGTCGGTGACGATGTGGTCGCAGCCAAGCGCGATGATCATGGTTTATCTCCTTACATGTTTGTCTGAATGACGTGAAGGGAATGTCTCGCCCGCTATCTAGGCGAGCTTGTTGAGCATGTCGACACGGACCTGGTGGCGGCCACCGGCGTAGTTTGCGGCGAGGAACTCACGGGCGATCTTCTTCGCGACCTCGAAGCCCACGACGTTGGGGCCCATGCAGACGATGCGGGAGTTGTTGTGCTCGCGGGTCATGTACGCGCTGCGCTCGTCGGAGATATTCGCGCAGACTATGCCCTTGACACGGGTGCAGACCATGTAGCTGCCTACGCCGTAGCCGTCGAAGCAGAACCCGAGCGTCCCGTCGTTAGCCTGGACGTCGGCGGCAACGGCGAGCGCGGAGTCCACGAAGTCCGCGGCGGGCTCCACGGAGAGGTCGACGACCTCGTGACCGTCCTCGACGAGGGCATCCTTGACGATGTTCTTGAGGGACATGCCCTCGGCGTCGGAACCGATAACGACTCTCATGCTTCCTCCTTGGTTGATCGGCAAAAGGGTCCCTCGGCACCGGCGCCGACATAACGGCGCAGCGGTGTACAAGAGCGGCTCTTGCCACACAAAAAAGATGCAATTGTGTTGTGGTTGGATAGTGACCTACACGCACGAATCCTCACACGCCGCCGGGCACAGCGTGGATGGAGCAGAGATGGGCGGAGCCTTAGCGGGGCTGATCACCCGCGTGAACTCCTCGACGCTCGAGCGCTGCTCGGGCATGATGCCGCCGTCGCAGATGAGCGCGTCGATGTCGGACAGTTTATAGAACGCGTAGAAGTCGCGGACGGCGATCTTGCTCGTGTCTGCGACAACGTAACGGGAATCGGCCTGGTCGAAGGCCACCTTCTGGAAGTGGCCCTCCTCCATGTTGGAGGTGTACACATCGTCACCGAGCAGGCCGTTGACGCCGACGAACGCAGCATTGATACCCACCTGGGCGATGGCGTTCTCGGCGAGGGGCCCCACGAAGGCGCCCGTGCGCTCGCGGAAGGCTCCGCCGGTGAGGAACAGCTCGCAGCTCTCGCGGGGGACGAGCAGGTTGAAGACATTGATCGAGTTCGTGATCACGCGCAGGCAGCCGACCGGCAGGAAGGGAATCATCTGTTCGACCGTGGTACCGGTACCGAGGAAGATAGTGGAGCCTTCCTCGATGTGACCGGCGGCGAGGCAGGCGGCCTCGGCCTTCTCGGCCACGTTCTTGTCGCGCTTCTCGGTGTGGGTATATTCGTGGCGTAGCATCGAGTGGACGGGCGAGGTACAACGACGAGCACCGCCATGCACGCGTTCGACATCACCCGAGGCGCTGAGCTCCTCAAGGTCGCGGCGGACCGTCATCTCCGAGACGTCAAGCGCATCAGAAATCTCCTTGACCGAGATGGTGCCATGGGCGTCCAGAAGCGCCTTCACGTGCTCGTGCCTTTCCGCTTTGATCATGTGTCCGCCCCCTCAGTCGTCTCCGGTCGCACTCTGTTTGACGCTTATATTTGAACACTTTCGAACAGGAACGAACGCGAGAATTTGAAAAACAGCAAGTTTTACCGTTCACCGGCCATTCACTACCGTTCGCGGTTGTTCGTTATGTTTGCTATTGTTCCATTTTGTTTGAGAAGTATTGTTACCTCAAGCAAGACGCTCAAGGACAGCTGCCCGGACGCCCGCGAGCCCGAGCAATCGTATCTATAGATAACGTTCAACACAGAAAGGGGCCCATAATGGCCACCAAAGAAGAAATCTCTATGATCGGCTTCGAGATCGTCGCGACCGCGGGCGACGCTATGACTGACCTGCTCCACGCCCTGGACGCCGCCCGCGAAGGCGACTTTGCGAAGGCGGAGGAGCTTCAGAAGAGCGCATATGACGCTCTCATCGAGGCCCACAATATCCAGACCGGCATCCTCTCCAAGGAGGCGGGCGGCTCCGAGATGGACGTGACCTTCATCATGGTTCACGCCCAAGACACCCTCATGACCACCATGATGCTGGAGAAGCAGGCCAAGTTCATGATCGACGAGTACAAGCGCATCGCTGCCCTCGAGGCCAAGGCCGCCTAAGGCGAGAGGGAATAACCCCTCTCGCCTTAACGCCCGCCCAACGGACGTAATTGTTGTTCGTTGGGCGGGCGTTTTCATAGAAAGGTAGCCACCGTGATCATAGATGAACTCATTCGAGTGTTTGAAGTTTCGTTTGGTCCCGTAAGCGGCGAGCATGCGTTACGTGTGCATGCCCCCGGCCGCTCCGAGATCTCAGGAAACCACACCGACCATGAGGGCGGGCACGTGATCGCCGCCTCGCTCGATGTGGCCGTCGATGGCATTGCCTGCGCAAACGGAGCCGAAACCGTACGCGTAGCGTCCAAGGGCTATCCCCTCCTTGAGGTCGGCCTCGGTACTCTCGACGTCCACGATGACGAGCTGGGAACCACCACCGCTCTCGTGCGCGGCATGGCCCACGAGGTTGCCGGCAACGGCGGCGTGCCTACAGGTTTTGACCTCACCATGACCTCAACCATCCCTCGGGCGGCGGGCTCTCGAGCTCTGCGGCGGTCGAGGCGACGCTCGGGCGTGCCATGGAGGCGCTATGGGGAGCCGAGCCCTCTCGCCCTGTGGCGCTCGCCCAGATGAGCCAGCGCACCGAGAACAACTACTATGGCAAGCCCTGCGGCCTCATGGACCAGGCTGCCGTGTGCTTGGGGGGTCTGGCGTTCATGGACTTCGGGGATCCCGACGAGCCCAAGGCGGAGAAGCTTGGGCTCGACTTCGAGGACTACGGATACGCGCTCGTCCTCGTCCAGGTGGGGGCCGACCACGCCGCGTCCACCGACGACTACGCCGCCATCCCCGGTGAGATGCAGGCCGTCGCCGCCAAGCTCGGTCGCACGCGCCCGTGCGAGGTGGACCGCACCGAGTTCGACCGCGAGGTCCCGACCATGCGCCGCGAGTTCGGCGATCGTGCCGTGCTGCGCTGCGTCCACTACTGGCACGAGAACAACCTCGTCGACCGTCGCTGGGCAGCGCTCCAGGCCGGCGACATCGACGCCTTCCTCGACCTCACGCGCGCCAGCGGTGCCAGCTCCGCCATGTACCTGCAAAACGTCACTGCCGAGCTCGGGCGCGAGCAGCCGGCGATGTTCGCCCTCGGTCTGGCCGAGCATATCCTGGGCCGCTGCGGCGCCGCGCGCATTCACGGCGGCGGCTTCGGGGGCACCATCCAGGCCTTCGTCCCCCTCGGCTCCGTTGACGAGTTCATCGAGCGGATGGACTATTGGCTCGGCGACGGCGCCAGCCGACGCTACACGGTCTCAGAGAAAGGGGCTTACGCGCAATGGATCTAAGGGAGAGCATACAGGAGCTAGCTCGTCGACTACTGCGTCCGTTGCGGCCTGATCGGCATGGAGGACCGCGTCTGGGCATATAACACGGCGCTCGAGTGCGCCGGCGTCAAGAGGCCCGCGCCGAATGGAGGCTGGGTGCTCGGAGGGACCCAGGCCGACGGCGACTTCGACCTCGAAACGGCCCTTCTTGCCATCGGGAACGTCGCTGTGGTGGCGGGCGCCGAGGAGGACACGGCGAGCGGGCGTGACCGCGTGGCCATGCGCGTCATGGGCGCGCATTCTACGCAAAAGCGCACTCTGGCGGCTGGGGCTCACGCAAAGGCGCACTCTGCGATCCCCAGGT
>ERZ772917.450-NODE-450-length-29540-cov-19.880448_pt1 | contig 29540 bp, 24 predicted proteins | sample MGYA00511187_ERZ772917 | MGnify/ENA primary metagenome ERZ772917 (study PRJEB29015, sample SAMEA2737925) | human oral metagenome | biome: human oral; feature: human-associated habitat; material: dental | place: China | collected 2012 ...
TCGTGCCCGGCCTCATCGACGGCTCGGTGGGCTTCGGCGGCGAGGAGAGCGCGGGGGCGTCCTTCCTGCGCAAGGACGGCACCGTGTGGACCACGGACAAGGACGGCCTCATCCTGGCGCTGCTGGCCAGCGAGATCATCGCGGTGACCGGCAAGACCCCCTCGCAGCTGCACGAGGAGCAGGTGGCCCGCTTCGGCGCCAGCGCCTACGCCCGCATCGACGCGCCCGCCACCAAGGCCCAGAAGGCCCGGCTCGCGGCCCTGTCCCCCGAGGACGTGACCGCCACCGAGCTGGCCGGGGAGCCGATCGTCGACCGCCTGGTGCGGGCGCCGGGCAACGACGCGCCCATCGGCGGCCTCAAGGTCACCACCAAGGACGCCTGGTTCGCGGCCCGCCCCTCGGGCACCGAGGACGTCTACAAGATCTACGCCGAGTCCTTCAAGGGGGCTGAGCACCTGGCCCAGGTCCAGGAGGAGGCCAAGGAGGTCGTCTCCGCCGCGCTGGGGGCCTGAGCACTCGCGCGCTGGCCTTGCCGGGCCGGCGCCCCCGCAGCCGTCGCAGCCGTCACGGCCTGCTCCTGCGAATGTCCCAGGAGCCCCGGCCGGGCGGCTGCGCGGCGTCCTTACCACCGCAATAACGCTGTGGCCCGCCCAGCGGGTACTGGGCGGGCCACGCCTTCCGGAGCCCTGGGTCAAGGAACACCCAGGGTATCGCTCCAGGGACTACCTCCAGCGCATCAGACGGACACTGGCGGCAAAGAGCACGACGCCGCTGACGGCCAGGACGCCCCAGCCGACAAGCGCGTCACTCAGGTCGACGACACCGGTCAGCGGCCAGCGCAGGCCGTTCAGGACGTAGGTCATGGGCAGGAAGTGCGAGAGTGTCTCCACCCAGCTCGGCAGCATCTCCAGAAGCATCATGGCGCCCGAGGCGAAGCACATGGGGAAGACAATGAGCATAATGACGAGCGGCACGGCCTGGAGACTGGGGACCACGAGTCCGACAAGAATACCGATAAGGTAGAACACCAGGGCCCCCAGGAATACCGGCACAACTGCGAGCAAGGCCCACGGTGACAAGGACATCCCAACCCAGGGCATAATCCCGACGACAATGATCAGGACAGCCTGGACGAACGCGGACACCAGTGCCACAGTAAAGGCGCTCATAAGGATCCGGGACACGCTCAGGGGCACGCAGCGCAGGACGCCGAGCATCTTGTTCTCACGCCACTCGGCAATGTTCATTCCACCCGCGAAGAGCCCGACGAAGGTGACGCCGATGCCTACGACGTTAGGGCCGATGGAGTCCACGACCGAGTGCCCGCGGACACCCGGGTAGGAGCCCATTGTCTGCGCCAGGATGACGAGCAGGGCAGAGGGGAAGACGTAGGAGAAGAAGAGGGTGGAGGGGTCGCGCAACGCCGTGCGCGCCAGGGAGGCGGTCAGTGCCTTGGAGGGGATCATCGCTGGATTTCCTTTCCGGTGAGCTGCACAAAAGCATCCTCGAGGCTGACCCCGCGGACCTGGGCTCCCGCTGTCGGTACGCCCGCGGCCGCGAGGACGGCGAACCCATCGCCCACGTCCTGCACGTGCACGACGACGCCGTCGGGCGTGACCTGGGCGTCCAGAACACCCTCCAGCCCAGTGATCGTGTCAAGCCACTGCGCGCCGCCGGGCAGCAGCACGGAGGAACTGGCCTTGCAGCCGGCGATGAGGGCAGCCGGGGTGGCGGTGGTGACAATGTGGCCGGCGTCGAGCACGGAGACGACGTCGCACAGGCGCTCGGCCTCCTCCAGGTAGTGCGTCGTGTAGATGACCGTCGTGCCCTCCTCGCGCACCTTGCGCAGCTGCTCCACGAGATCATGGCGGGAGGTGGGATCCAGGGCCGCCGTCGGCTCGTCCAGGAAGAGCACCTCGGGGTGGTGGACGATCGCCGAGGCGACGGCCAGGCGCTGGCGCTCACCGCCGGAGACCTTGGTGACCCTGGAGTTGCGCACCCGCTCCAGGCCCATGATCTCAATGAGCTCGTCGGCCCGGGCCTGGGAGGCGCCGAAGAGCGCGGCCATTGTGCCCAGGTGCTCGCGCACGGTGGCGCGGGAGAAGAAGGCCGTGGCCTGGGGCTGGATACCCAGGCGGGCGAGCAGGGCCGGGTCGCGCGGGAGAGGCGGGCGGCCGAGCAGCTCAACCGTACCGGAGCTGGGTCTGCGGGCCCCGTGGACAATCTCCATGAGCGTGGTCTTGCCAGCACCGTTGGAGCCGATGACCCCGTGGAAGGATCCACGCTCCACCACCAGATCCACCCCGTGCAGCACCTCACGGTCCCCGTAGGAACGGCGGACGTCGCGCACGACGACGGGGGGCCCGTCCGGATCCGGGCGGTGAGCGGGCCCGACCTCCTGGTCAGGGGCCCTCTGCGTTGTCCCCTGGCTGGTGCCCGGGGTCTTGAGAAGAGTGGTCATAGTTCAGTCTCCTGGTTGGGCAGCCGCACGGGGCCGCTCGCAGTGTCTACCAACAACTTCAAGGATCCAGGGACGACGCCGTCAACGGATCCTGCAAGGTGCCAGTTCGCACTCCAACTTTCGGAGGAGGGGAGGCCGTACAGGACTCATACTGCAAATGTTTTGAAATGGTTAAAGACTATTAAAGATAGTTAAGCGCATATGTCTCGCCATGCCTGTGTTTGGCGTCATATTTCTGTGACCCTCGTCAAATCGGACGCACATCGTCGAGCCGTACTAGACTACCTGAGGTGACCTTAGCAATCCCTACGTCATCAGGGGCGTTAGCGCACCTGCCCGCCCCTGGCCGCCTGGCCCGCCGCGCGGCACGCGCCTGCACGGCCCGCCGCGTGATCGCCTTGCTCCTGGCCGCGCTCGCCTGCACGGACCTGGCCCTCACCGGGGCAGATCCTCTCACCCTCAGCTCCCTGCCCAGTGCGGCCAGCGTCCTGCTCGTACGACGCCACCCCTGGGCGGCTGTAGCCCTTGTAGGCCTGCCCCTTCTGCCGCTGCTGGCCATCGGCGCCGTGTCAACGGCATTTGTCAGCTGCCTCCTTACCCTTCCTCTTCTTATTGCCGATAATCACAAGTGGCAGGCATTGACACTTTTTCTGTGCTTCATCGGAGGAGACGCCACGGCCTCCCTCCGCGGCGAACCTACTGACGGGAGGATGTTCGCCTTCTACAGCATTCTCCTGGGCACGTCGGTCGGGACCGGCCTGGTAATTCGTGCCTCAAACCGCGGACTGCTCGCAGCAGAGACGGCCCGTGACGAGGCCCTGCGCACCCAGCGGCTCCTTATTGCCCAGGAGCTACAGGGCATTCTCACCCAGGCTAATAAGCTCGTCTCCGAGGCCACCGTCAAGGCGCTCGCACTGGGACCACGCAGCCCTGCCGTCGTCGAGGCCCTGGAGGATATTGCCGCCACTACCCGCGACTCCGAGGGCGACCTGCGTGCCATGCTCCGCGTCCTGCGCCAGCAAGAGGCGTCAACCAGCTGGGACGCCCTCCCTGCCAACGACCTTCTCACGACCCTGGACTCCGCTCAAACGACCTTGACCCACTCAGGGCTGCGTGCTATCATCTCCCACGACGGTGATCTCGCCGCACTACCCCAGGCATCTGCTACAGTAATCGTCCACGCCGTGAACGAGGCCGTTGCCAATATGACAAAGTATGCTGCTCATGACTTCCCGTGCATCATCCAGATCGAGGTATCCGCCGAGCGCGTTATTATGCTCGCCGTCAACTCTGTAGCCGAGCACCGTCGTCCCGCACCACCCGCACTGACGAGCGGCTACGGGCTCGCTGGCCTTAAGGAGCGCGCCCAGGCCCTGGGCGGGTCACTGCGCTGTACGCCCACCAACCACCGGTGGACCCTCTCCCTCTCCCTTCCCCTAGAAAACGGAGCCAAGTAATGACCACCGCCTCTGACGCCTCTGTTATTCGAATTATCATCGCCGATGATGACCCCATTGCGCGGGCGGCCATTAAGTCAATGTTTGACGAGGAGGATGACATTGAGGTCGTCGCCGTCGCCGCGGACGGCGCAGAGGCTGTCGACCTCGTCCATGAGCACATGGTCGACGTCGTGCTCATGGACGCCCACATGCCCGTACTCGACGGCATCGCCGCCACCCGGAGGCTCGCGCAGACGTCCCCGGACACCCGGTCCCTTATTCTCACCAGCTTTGATGACGACACCTACCTTGACACCGGTATCGCCGCGGGAGCCTACGGCTTCCTCCTCAAGACGACACCGCCCTCTGAGGTCGTCGCCGCGGTCCGTACCGTCCACTCAGGTGGAAAGGTCCTCTCCCCCGGACCGGCTGGCCGCGTCCTGGACCGCTACGTCCACGGTCAGTTCCCCAGGACAGCGTCAGCCGCAGACCTGGACCTGTCTGAGCGCGAGCAGGAAGTGCTCCTCCTGCTGTGTGAGGCCATGTCCAACCAGCAGATCGCGACCCGCCTCATGATAGCGGAGACAACCGTCAAGACCCATATCGGCTCAATTATGCGCAAGATGCATGTCTCAAGCCGTCTCGAGGTCGTTGTCGAGGCGTACCACCAGGGACTTGCCACCGCTCGGTCATGAGACTCGGCCCGCCTACTGAGACACCTTGGCGCTGGCTCCAGTGGGCACTAACCGCCACCGTCCTGCTCAGTCCCATTCCCTCAATGGTCCAGAACGGGCCAAGCTGGTGGTCGCTCACCGCACTGCCGGCAGCGTTCCTGGTCCTGATCCTCGACCGCCTCCCACGCACTGGGGCTACAGGACTTGCCCTGGGTGTGCTCCCGGGATCCATGACCGACGAGTTCACAGCATCCGTTATCGCCGGCACTCTTTCCGTGGCGTTGTTCCTGGCACGATCACGCCTCAGGTGTGCTGCGGTCATTACGGCGAGTTGTCTTAGTGAGATCACACTTCATCTTTTCAATAGCGATAATCCCGCAGGTCCAGACTGGTTGCCTACCATAATTCTTCTTACCGTAGCAATAGTCCTGGGCATGATCCTGCAGCCCTCTCACCGGCGCACCCTCATGGTGCAGGCTGCCCACGCAAAGGCACTGCGGACCCAGCGCTCTCTTATCGCCCGTGAGCTCCACGACACCCTGGCCCGAGCTAATACCCGCGTATACCTGCGTGCTCAGGGCGCGCTCTCCGCAAGTGCGGAGCAACCGGAGGTGACCGCCCTCCTGGAGGAGATTGCCGAGACCAGTCGCGGCTCCGTCACGGAGCTGCGGGCCATGCTGCGCGTCCTACGTGAGGACGCGCCTGCACAACCTGACACCGCACCAGCTACTGACCTCGGTGCCGCGCTCAGCTCTGCCCGCTCCGCCCTCAGGCGCGCGGGCCTGCGCGTCACCACGACCCACGACGGCCGTCTCACAGGGCTGCCCGCGACTGTTGCCGCAACGCTTGTGCTCGCTATTGACGAGGCTGTCACCTGTCTGAGGACCTGTGCCGCGACGGATACCCGAAACCAGCTCGTTCTTGATGTGGGACGCTCACGTGCTGATCTCCTTGCCATGTGCCGCATTGCGGACCACCACAACCCCAACGACCATGAACTCACCGACCGTGCAGGGCTCCTCGGCCTGGGCGAGCGGGCACACGCCCTGGAGGGCACGTTCGACTGCGCCATTGTAGGGCGTCAGTGGCTGCTCACGCTCTCGCTGCCACTCGCCGTGAAGGGGTCACCTTCTGCCACCTGAAGGGACGACCGGCCCGTGCCGCTCCGACTAAGGTAGGAGTCGGATTCGCCTCCACGCAGGATGACGAGGACGCGGGCTCGCGCCAGCCTTAACTTGGAAGGACGGGGCCTGGGGCACGACGAGGGAGCCGTCAGGACGCGAAGGACGACCTCGCCCCCGACCTCTTCCCCTGCCGGTACGAGGTACCAGCCGGCCGCGGTCCCGGGTACTACACCGCCCCTTCCCCCTGCCAGCGCGAGGTACCGTGCGGGGTGCGCCCGGTAGACCTCCCCAGGCCGCCCCGACCCTGCCAGCACGCGGTACCACGGCACCTGCTCGGCCGCGTCCGGCCCCCAGGCCGCCCTGGTCATTGTGGCGGGGACACGGGTAACCGGCGTCGAGGACGTGCACGGGACCGGGCAGGCCGTTACCGTGCTCATCTGGCCTGCACGGCTGACGGAAGGTCATAGGCTGGCGGCGGCCGTCCCGGTCGCAGCAGGACGCCGAGCAGGCAGACCCTATTGTTCCGGTGCCCTCCTTACGTAGGCTGGGGACGTGAGCCAGTCGCGTCCCTCATCACCCTCCGACCACCACATCGAGCGCGTCCCTGCGGGCCCGGACGACTCCGGGCCCACCACGGCCGGAGCCGGGCCAACCGGGGGCCCCGGGGCCGACCCCACCCAGGCCTCGGGGGCCGAGACCGCGCCCCTGGTCGGCGCCCCCTCGCAGCAGTCCCGCCCCGGGCCCCAGGACGACATCCTCCTGGCCACCGGCGAGCCGCTGCGAGCCGCCCGCAGTCGCGGAGGCCGGCCCACCCCAGCGGGCGGCCCCGCAGCAGGCAGGCAGGAGCGGATCCGCCGTCAGCCCGGGCGACGCGCCTGGGTACCCAACCAGCACGGCGTGTGGGGCATGCTCCTGTTCCCGCCGCTCCTGGGCATCCTCCTGGGCGGCTGGTCCTGGGTCGACTCCGTCCTCCTGCCCGCCTGGTGGGGCGCCTACTTCGCCTACTGGGCCTGGTCCCAGTGGCTGCGCACGCGCTCGCCCCGACGTCGGGCCCTCCTCCTGCCGCCGCTGGGCGTCTACACGGCCTGGACGGCGGCGTGGGCCCTGGTCGCCCTGGTCCTGGCCCCCTACCTGGTGCAGTGGGCGGTGCCCCTGGTGCCGCTGGCGGCCGTCGCCGGCTGGGAGGTCCGGCAGGGCCGCGAGCGCTCGCTGGCCTCCGGGCTGTCCACGACGGCGATCGCGAGCCTGTTCACGGCCATCACCTTCCAGCTGGGGGTCGGCGGGGCAGGCGGGTTCCTGGGGACGGGCCCCACCGCCCAGTCCGTGGGCTGGCCGCACGCCTGGGTGGCCACCGCCCTCATGGCCGCCTACTTCTGCGGCACCGTGCCCTACGTCAAGACCATGATCCGTGAGCGCTTCAATACGGTGCTGCTGGTCGCCACCACGGCGGCCCACGTGCTGGTGGCGGGAGCGTCCTTCTGGCTGGCCTCCAACGGGGAGGTCTCCTGGACGGTGGCCGTGGTGTGGGTGGCGCTGGTGGTCAGGACCGTGGTGATGCCGCTGCGCCAGTGGCACCTGGCCCGGGTCACCCACCGGCCCATGCGCCCCAAGGTCGTCGGCCTGACCGAGCTCGTCTTCTGCGTGCTGGTCACGGTCTCACTGGCCCTGTAGGCCGGGCGTCGGGGATGTACCTTAGCCGGGGCCGACGTACCCTAGTCACGGGCGACGTACCTTAGTTATCGGCGACGTACCCTAGTCGTACGTCGCCGATAGCTAAGGTACGTCCGCGATAGCTAACGCAACTCAGGCGACCTCCGTCTCGGTCTCGTCAGCCTGGTCGGCAGGGGCAGGGGGGACGGGCGCCGGCAGGCACGGGCGGTCGGGGAAGGCGGCCAGGGCGGCCAGGGCGCGGTCGTTGTCCTCGGGCAGGCCCACGCTCACGCGCACCCCCTCCTCGATAAAGGGGCGCACCAGCACGCCGGCCTGCTCCATGTGGTCGGCCAGGGCCACCGCCTGCCCACCCACTCCCAGCCAGTAGAAGTTCCCCTGGGTGTCGGGGACCGTCCAGCCCTGCTCGCGCAGGACCGCCACCACACGGTCGCGCTCGGACGCCACCTGGGCGGCCCGGCTGGCGGTCTCCTCCAGGACGTGGGCCTCCAGGGACGCCAGGGCGGCCGCCTGGGCGGGCAGGCTCACGCCGAAGGGGGTGGCCACCCTGCGCACCGCGTCCATGAGCACCGCCTCCCCCACCAGGTAGCCGACCCGCAGCCCGGCCAGGGCGTGGGCCTTGGAGAAGGTGCGTGACACCACGAGGTTGGGGTACTCGTCAATGAGCTCCAGGGCGTCCCCCACATCGGGGTCGGTCACGAAGTCGAGGTAGGCCTCGTCCACGAGGACGGCGACGTCCTCCGGGACGCCGTCGAGGAGCGCCTGCAGCTCGACGGCGCTCAGCGCGGCCCCGGTGGGGTTGTTGGGGGTGCAGGCCATGAGCAGGCGCGTGCGCGGGGTGACTGCCTCCAGCAGCGCCGGGACGTCGTGACGGCCGTCCACGGTCAGGGGGACGCACAGGGGCCTGGCCCCGGCGGCGGTGACGCAGATGGGGTAGGCCTCGAAGGAGCGCCACGGCATGACGACGTCGTCGCCCTCGTCACAGACCGTGCCCACCAGGTGGGATATGAGGGCCACCGAGCCTCCTCCCACCACGATACGGGCGCTGTCGACACCGTGGCGCTCGGCAAGGGCGTCCACCAGGGTCTGCCCCGTCATCTCGGGGTAGCGGTTGGCCTGCGCGGCTGCTGCCGCCGCGGCCTGGACGACCTTCTCCTGGGGCGGGTAGGGCAGCTCGTTGCTGGAGAGCTTGACGACGTGGTCGCCGTCGGGGCGGGCACCGGGCACGTAGGCGGGCAGGGTGCGCACGGCGGCACGGACATGGACGGCAGGCGGGGCGGGGAACACGCTCATGCCCTCATGGTGTCACTGCGGGGCGCCCACCGGTGAGGAGGTTCCTCCCCGGGCCACCGGCCCCGGCCCCGTTACCGCCTGTCAGGCCGCGCACGCGCACGCCCGGGCCGCCCGTCCCCCGGCGTGTCGGCAAGCTTGCCACAACGGCGGCCAGCCCCCGCTCACCGGCCGGGGCTGAATGCCCCACGCGCCACGTGAACGCCTGAGACACCAGCCCCTACTTACCGGGGCCCAATGCAACACGTGCGCAATATTCAGAACGCCGCGAACACCAGCCCCTACTTACCGGGGCCCAATGACCACTGCGGCTGCGTCGACGAGTCGCCCGTACAGCCCCTGCTCACCGCCGGGGCCCGATTTGGGTGAGCGGCAGCTTGCTGGAGACGTCGTGGATGGTCTCCTCGACATCCTCGACCACGTCGTCCACGTAGCCTTCAATGTCATTGACGTTGAACCCGTTGTCGGTAAGGCGCTCGACCTCGAAGACGTACTCCACGGAGGTCGCCCCCTCCACGTCCTGGCCCGTGTAGGTCGCGAATCGGTTGCTCCAGCCCACCAGGTCCGGGTCGTTGCCGTTCTCCATCCCCTCCACGGCGTCGGCGTAGACGTCCGAGCTGTGCGGGTACTGGGAGGCCTTCGTCCCGGTGTGCGTGTCGATACTGGCCACGATCCGCGTGGGGCTGGTGGGCGTGGGCGCGGCGCTCAGGGCGGGGACGGCGTCGCCGGTGTTCTCCAGGTGCAGGGCGTCCACGTCGGAGGACAGCTCCGCCCCGGCCGTGGGGCTGCCGGCGGTGAGCAGCGAGGTGATGGAGAAGTGCTCCTGGATGACGGGGTCGGCGGCCAGGTTGGAGACCACCGCCCCGCCCTGGGAGTGGCCGTAGATGGCCACGGGGTCCCCGGGCTGGACCCCGGCATGGCGCATGGCGCTGACTACGGCGGCGCTCATGTCCGTGGCCATTCCCCCCACCGCCTCCAGGTTGGTCTGCATGTCCTGGGGGTTGGAGCTGCCCGCCCCCCAGTTCGTCGTACCCGGGACGACGACGACCCACCGGTCGGGCTGGCCGGGGACGACGGTCCTAATGACGGAGATGACACCGGTCTTGGGGTCGTCGTCATTCTTCTTGAGGCCGTCGGAGTAGCGGATGAGCTCGGCGGCGGTACGCGGGGGGTGGTCCAGGACCCGCCCGCCCACGGGGGCCGGCGAGGAGATCCCCGGGATCCACGTCTCCTCCTGCGGGGTCATGTCGAACAGGGACATGATCCTGGAGCCCAGGCCGTAGGGGTCCTTGGCGGCAGCCGGCACGGTGAGGCTGACGCCGTCCAGGGTCAGGCGCACCCCGGTGGTCTCGCCGAACCGCTCGGCACCGTCCTTCTCGGACAGGATCGCCAGGTAGGCGGCGACGACCTGCATGTCCGTGAGGTCCTCACGGTCCACGTACCCGGCCCCGTGGCGTACCTGCTGGGGCAGGTGGGGGCGCAGCTGGGGCGCCAGGCGGGCGGCGGTCAGGCTCAGGTACCTCCTGACCTCGCTGGCCTCGGTGCCGTCCTCGGCCCCGGGCACGTTCTGGAGGATCCAGATCAGGTTCACTAGGTCGGTGCTGACCCAGTCCTCCAGCGTGTCGTCGTTGAGCAGGGTGGTGGCCATGGCAAACCAGTCGTCCGCATCGCCGTCCATGTCGGGGATGAGCCTGGGGGAGGGCAGGTTCACCAGGGCCAGGGGCAGGGACAGCAGCAGGGAGCCCACGAGATTGCCCGTGCCGCCCCAGGAGTGGAGGCCGCCGGACATGCTGGCCCCCAGCTCCGCGCCCGAGTAGGTGTCGGAGCAGGTCTTAATGTCACGGGCCAGGCCACGCAGCGTCGCGGCGACGGCGCCCAGGGAACCAGGTCCGTTCGCGGCCTTGTCGACCGTCCACCGGGCGATGGTCCGGTAGAGCTCAAAGCTGTGGTTGGAGGAGAACAGGATGCCCTTGGGGTTGGAGAGCGCGCCGCCCAGGGCCTGCTGGTTCGAGACCACGGAGCAGGAGTTTGCTGGTGACTCGGGGGTGGGCAGGGCCTCCAGGTCCGCGTACTCCTTGAGCAGGGAGGTCCTGGCGCTCTCCAGGTAGGTCGCGGTGCTCGTGACCGCCGCGTTGAGCAGGTCGAGGTCGGTGGTGTTGACACTGGTGGACCCGCCGCTGACGAGCACCGGGACCGTCGGCCAGGACATGGTCCAGGAGTAGGGCGACGGGGGCGTGGAGGACGTGTCCTCAGGGGGCGCCGTCCCGCACCCCTGGGCCGAGGCGGGGTAGGGTCCAGCCGGGCACGAACCGGACGAGGGGCTGGAGCTGCCAAAGCTGGATGAGGACCCCGAGCCCTGGGAGGAGGCAGAGTAGTCGCCACCACCAGCCGACGAGGAGCCGGAACCCTGGGATCCCGAGCCCTGGGACGAGGCAGGGTAGTCGCTCATGACATCCACCTCACAGCGGTGCAGGCGGATCGGACCTCAGTGAGCTGGGACGTGAGAGCACTCACAAGGAGGCTGACCTGGTCCAGGCTCGTCTGGCAGGCCGTGGCGGCGGAGCCCGTCCAGGAGGCAGGAACAGTGGTGGGGAAGGAGGCGGTAGCGAAAGTGAGGTCGGTGTCAGCAGAGTCAAGATCAGCAAGAGACATGTAACAACGGTAAAGACCTAGCTACTCCGGTCGCACCCACCTCCGCGCCACCCTGTGGACAGCCTGCCCGGAAGCGCTGCCTGTGTGCTGAGTGAGACCGCGGTACCACGCGGTTTCAGTATGACGCACGATTGCCAGGCGACGGCGTCGGCACCTCACAGGATAATAATGTCGGCGCCCTTCTCCACGCGCTCCAGCAGGAGGGAGTCCAGGACGCGCAGCGCCTCGGGGCTGACCAGGCCGCGGATGTCGGGCAGGAGGTAGACGGCCACCTCGTGGGACAGCGCCCAGGTGAAGCCCACCAGGATCACCTCCTTCAGCCCCAGGGTCCGCACCGGCTGGTCCAGGCTCACACCGCTGTGGGCGAAGACCTCCAGGACCTTGGCGCGGGCCCGCGGGGAGGGCGCCAGGCCGCGGGCCTCGTCCATGGCCTCCAGGCAGACGGACACGGTGAAGGTGCTGGACAGGACGTGACGCAGCCCCTCGCTCCGCAGGCACCTCCACCCGCGGCGGATGAGGGCGCCGTCGCGCCGTACGGCCCTGCGCACGCTGGCCCACACCACCCGGCGCTCGGCCAGGCTCAGGTCACGGTCCAGCCCCAGGACCTCGGCCTGGGGCGTGAGCAGGTCACGGGCGACGTGCCGCCACAGCCAGATCGCCACCACACCGACGCAGGCCGACAGGACCTCCATGACGACCGTGGGCCAGGGGGACTCCACCTGCAGCGGCGTCACCCCGAACGCCAGGGGGGAGAACATGAGGAAGGCGGCCGTGGCGGAGGCCAGGCGCGCCGCCCTGACCGAGCGCAGCACCGCCCCGACGGCAAAGGCCAGGTACCCGGAGAAGGTGCCGATCTCACTCGTGGCGCTACTGACCCACAGCCCGCCGCTCCACCCGTAGACCGCGTAGAACCTCACCGCTACGTGGTGGTGGAACCAGCGTGGTACCCGGACGTCGTGGACGGCGGTGAGGCCGTAGCGGTCGGCCAGCCAGCTGCCGACCACGACCCCCAGCAGCACGGAGAGCATGAGGAGGGCCTGGGCGACCTCCAGGCAGATGCCGGTGGTCAGGGCCGCCCCGGTCGGGCCGAGGCTGCCGGTGCGCACGGAGGTCCCCCGCGGGGTGGCAAGCTGGGCGCGCGTGTGCCGCAGGGTCAGGCCCACGCCCTGGAACAGGGCAATGCCCCCGGCCAGGGCGATAATCGCGAGGCGGGGCCGGGGCGTGAAGCAGGCGACCAGGGCCGCGACGAGGCTGAGCAGCCAGTACAGGGCGAGTCGGCGCCGCTCGGCGTACAGGACGGTGACCAGGTACCAGCTCAGGGTGACCACGCGGGTGAGCCACATGTCGGTCTCGGTGCTGACCCGGGGACGCTCGGAGGGGGTCCCACGGGGCGCTGGCGAGCCAGCGGCCTGCCCGGCCCCGTCCGGCGTCGTACCGTCCGGGTCCGGGCCGTCCGGGTCCTTACCGTCCGTGCTCACCATGGCACCAGGGTAGCCGTCACCGCCCGGACCACCACCGGGGCACAATGTCCCCCATGACCCAGAACCTGAGCACCCCCCTGAGCAGCCAGTGGGTGGCCGACGCCGCCGCCTCCTTCCTGGCCGACCCCGCCGCCCGCCTGGCGGGCAACGCCGTGGCCACCACGGACGTGGAGACCGTCAGCCTGGACCGTGCGGTCCTGACCTCTATCGACTCCTCGGTCTCCGACCTCATCCCGGACGCGGCGATCACCGACCAGAAGCGCTCGGGCCGCTGCTGGGCCTTTGCCGGCCTGAACACCCTGCGGGCGGCCATGATCAAGGATCTGGGGCTGGAGGGCTTCTCCCTGAGCCAGAACTTCATCTACTTCCACGACAAGCTGGAGAAGGCCAACGCCTTCCTGAACCGCTTTACCGCGGACATGGTGGCCGGCCGGGACCTGGAGGACCGGGAGGTCGTCGCGGACCTGGCCTCCCCGGCCGGTGACGGCGGCTGGTGGCCGGAGTTCGCCCACCTGGTGGCCAAGTACGGCATGGTGCCCGCCTACGTCATGCCGGACACCCAGTCGGCCACGGACTCCCAGGCCATGAACGACCACCTGGACACCCTCCTGCGGCGTGCGGCCCTGCGGATCCGGGCCGTCGTCGAGCCCGCCGGGGACGATCCCGCCCAGGACGCCGCCGCCCGGGACACTGCCGTCAGGGAGCTGCGGGAGGCCGCCATGGCGGACGTCTACCGGCTCCTGGCGATCCACCTGGGGACCCCGCCGAGCCGGTTCGTGTGGCAGTACCGCAACAAGGACAAGGAGTTCACCCGGGTGGGGACGATGACGCCGCGCGAGTTCGCCCGCAGGTACGCCCCGGACGTGGACGAGTTCGTGGTGGTGGTCCACGACCCGCGTCCGCAGATCCGGCAGGACACCCTCTACGCCATCGACCGCTCGGAGACCATGGTGGGCCAGGGGCCCCAGACGCACGTGGCCGCGTCCCTGGAGGTCGTCAAGGCGGCCGCGGTGGCGGCCGTCCGGGACGGGGAGCCGGTGTGGTTCGCCTGCGACGTGGCCAAGCAGCGGGACAAGAAGGCCGGGGTGTGGGACGCCGCCCTGCACGACTACGAGGGCCTGTACGGCGTGGGGCTGTCCATGACCAAGGCCGAGCGGCTGGTGGCACGCGAGTCCGCGCCCACGCACGCCATGTGCCTGACCGGCGTGGACCTGGTTGACGGCACCCCACGGCGCTGGCGGGTGGAGAACTCCTGGGGCGAGGAGACGGCGGAGAAGGGCTTCTGGACCATGAACGACTCCTGGTTCGACCAGTACGTCTACCAGGTGGTCGTGCGCGCCGACCGCCTGCCCCAGGCCACACGCTCCGCGCTGGAGGCCGAGCCGGTCCTGCTGCCCAGCTGGGACCCCATGGTCTGAGCCCGCCCGCCACCCCGCCACCCCGCGAGAACGGTACTTATTCGCCGTGAGAACGGTACTTGTTTGCCGCGAGAACGGATGTCGCGTACAGGATCGGGTACTGCGTGGCCCACAGGTTGCACGAGTTCTTGCAGGAGGCGCCCCCAGACCCTACGGGACCACGGGGTAACTCAGGGCCAGGAAGAGGGACGGAACAGGAACTGGTGCGACCTGCAAGAACTCGTGCAGTCTGAGCACCCACCCGGCAGGGCCGACGGCCTCGGCGGGCCACCCGCCCGACGGCCTCGGCGGGCCTCGGTAGCGCGCTCACCGCCAGGGTGGCCAGACCTGCCCGACGCCGTCGGCCTGCCCCTACCCGAGCACGACCCGGAAGCTGGGACCGCCCAACGTACCCAGGCCACCCCCTAGCCGAGCACGACTCAGCCCCGTAGCGGGTGACCAGGCCCGCCTCGGCCAGGCCACCCCTACCCGAGCATGGCCCGGAGCTGGACGACGTAGTCCTCGAAGGCACGCCGCCCCTGGGTGGTCAGGCTGAGGTAGGTGGCGGGGGTCCGTCCCCTGAAGGTCTTGTTGATCCTGACGTACCCCGCCCCCTCCAGCTTGCTCAGGTGGGTGGAGAGGTTGCCGGCGGTCATGTCAAGGGTGGAGCGCAGGCGGGGGAAGGAGAGCTCGTCGCCCTTGGCGAGGGCCGCCAGGGTGGCCATAATCCGCAGCCTGGCCTGGGCGTGGATAACGGGGTCCAGCATTATCGCACCGCCTTGCGCATTGCGAGCTGGACCAGCCCCACCGCCAGCAGACCACCGCCGCCCAGGACGGCCATGACCCACCAGGCGGCGGGCGTGCCCACAATGGTGGCCAGGGCGGTCACCGCGAGGATCCAGGCGCCGGTCCAGGCCATGGCGGTCTCCTCCCAGAGCATGGCGCTGGCCATGTAGATGGTTCCCACCACCAGGCAGGGGATACCCGAGCTCAGGAGATTCAGGAGCTCTTGGGCCTGCTCGGTGCCAATGTCGGACAGGACCGTCCCGGCCCGGCCCAGCAGGATGGTGACCAGCCCCATGGCGGCGAGCCAGGTGGCCCCGTAGACGCTACCGGTGCGGGAGGTGGTGCCCCGGACCCCGCGCGCCCCCAGGGTGACGACGACGGCGGTCGCGACGACGGCGGCCATCAGGCAGCCGCCCAGGATGGCCTGGCCCGCCCCCAGGGCCAGGCTGACGTAGCCCACGGCCCAGGCCAGGCCCCAGGCGATGAGAATGAGGTCGCTGCGCACCACGACGGCCTGACGCTGCGCCCTAATGGTGGCCAGGGCGGCGGCCGGGTCAAGGCCCCCGGTCTCAGGGGAGGACGCAGGCGAGGGCGTACCGGCAGAGGCGCTTGCGGTGGTCATGGTCGGACTCCTTAGGTCTTGACTTCAGATCGATTTGTGTTGCAAACCTACTCCAGGGTACAGCCGGTCGGTTTGTTCTGCAAACCGACCGGGGCGCCCGCCGTCGGCCAGCGCTCGCCGTCGGCCGGCCACCGCCAGGGACGCAGCCTTGCCTCCAGAACGCGCCCCGGCCACCGGAAACGTACCCTGGCCGCCGCGGACGTACCTTAGCCATCAGTGACGTACCCTAGACGTACGTCCCCAATGACTAAGGTACGTCTCCGGGGCAGGAACCTGTCCCTTGGGGGCCGACGGCGCCCGTCCACACCCACCTCTACTTCACGGCACCCGAGGTGATCCCCGAGATAATCTGCCTCTGGAACACCGTGAAGAGCAGCACCAGCGGAGCGCTCATGAGGAGGACGTAGGTGAAGATGAGGTGCCAGTTGTTCAGGTGCACCCCTGCGCTCGCCACCGCGAAGAGGTTGAGAGGCAGGGTGTCCACGCGCCCGCCCACCACGAAGAAGGCGTAGAAGACGTCGTTCCACACGTACAGGCTGATGAGGATGGTGGCCGTGGCCAGGACCGGCCGCAGGAGCGGCAGGATAATGGTGAGGAAGACCCGCAGCGGCCCGGCGCCGTCGATCCGGGCCGCCTCCTCCAGGGACACCGGGACGGTGCGTACAAAGCCTGTGACAAAGAAGATGACCGTGGACAGGTACATGCCCACGTAGGCACAGATCATGCCCACCGCGGTCCCGGCCAGGCCCAGCTGCCGCAGCAGGAGCACCAGGGTCACCACGGCCGGCGGCAGGATGATCCCGCAGATGCCGACGGCGTAGACCACGGCCGCCAGCCGTCCCGAGCGGCGCGCCAGCACCCAGGACGCCATGGACCCCAGGACGAGCACGAGCGCCACGGAAGGCACCAGGAGCAGCAGGCTGCCGATAAAGGCCGCCCCGATGTGGGAACGGGAGACGACCTCGGCGACGTTGTCCCACAGCTGCCAGTCAGAGGGCAGGGAGAGGTCCGGGCTGAGGGCCTCGGCCTGCGACTTGCCCGCGGTGACCAGGACCGTCCACAGCGGCACCCCCACCAGGACGGCCGCCAGGAGCACCGCGGCCACGGGCTGGATCCCACGCTTGAGGCGGTTCATGCCATGTTCCTCTCTCGACGACGGAGCATCCCGATGACGGGGAAGGCCAGGAGGACCACGACCAGGAAGAGCACCAGGCTCATGGTCGTGGCCTGGGCGTACAGGCCCTGGCCAAAGGTGCGGAAGATGTACAGGTTGAGCAGCTCGGTGGAGCCGCCGGGCCCTCCCCCGGTGGTGGCCTGGACGATGTCGAAGGAGTTCATGGAGCCCAGGAGCGCCGTGGCCACGTTGAAGGTGACGGCCGGGGCGATGAGCGGCATCCTGATGCGTACCAGCGTCTGCCAGCGGGAGGCCCCGTCAATGCGGGCCGCCTCGAGGACCTGGTGGTCAATGGTCTTGAGCCCCGCCAGGTAGACGAGCATGGACATACCCATCCACTTCCAGGCGTGGATGAGGACGACCACCAGGAGCGTCCAGCGCGTGGAGCCCAGCCAGGCGATGCTCACCGGCTCCCCCGCCAGCGCCCCCAGGAGCTGGTTCACCCCGCCGTCGGGCTTGAGCAGGGCCTGGAAGACGTAGCCCACCGCGAGCGCGGACATGACCACCGGGATAAAGAAGACCACCCGGACCACCTTGTTGACCACCGTGTCCCGCTCCAGGAGGAGGGCCAGCCCCAGCCCGAACAGGTTCTGGGCCACCGCCACCCCACCGGCGTACAGGAGGGTAATGACCAGTGCCCGCCGCAGGTCGCCGGAGGAGACCAGCTGGGCGAAGTTGCTCCATCCCGTGGGCCGGATCGAGGACTTGAAGCTGGACCAGTCCGTGAAGGCGTAGACGAAGTTGTACAGCGTGGAGGTCAGGAAGAACACCGCGAGCGCGACGAAGGCCGGGACCACGAAGGCCCAAGGGTGCGTGGAGCCTGAGGCGCGACGCCGTCGCCGCGGTTCTGCGGGCGTCATGCTCAGAAGCCCTTCGCACCAATGGCCTTGGCGAGCTGGGCGAACTGGGCCTGCGTCTCCTGCCCCACCTGGGCGGCCGTCTTGGTGCCGGCGATCATGTCGCCGAGGTTCTTGGCCAGGTCCGGGTTGGCGATGGCCAGGGACTGCATGGAGCCCACGGCGGAGGCCAGGGTCCTGTTGGCCTCCGCCAGGGCCGTGGGCACCGTGGCGGGGGTGTCCACGCCCGAGATAATGGAGACCGTGTTCTGCTCCTTGACGAAGCTGGCGTAGCCCTCGGAGAGCCAGTAGGTCAGGAGCTGGCGGGCGGCGGACTGCCGCCTCTCGTCCCCGGTGGCGAAGGCGACGACGGCGTTGGTCTGGTCGGGGATGGACGCGGCCAGGGCGCCCTTGGCGGAGACGGGGAAGAAGCCGATGGTGGCGTCCAGGGTGGCGGCGTCGGTCTGGGCAGCCATGTTGGACAGGAGGCTGGTGACCTGAATGGCCATGGCCGCCTTGCCGTCCAGGAGGGCCTTGGCCTGCTCGTCGAAGGTCCCGGTCTTGATGTCCTCGTTGAACAGGCCCTCGTCGATCATGGCGCTGTAGGTGTCGATGGCACCCTGGATGTCCTTGCCGGTGAAGGTGTCCTTGTTGGTGTTGACCCTCTCCCACAGGCCGTCCTTGGCGGCCTCGGCCAGCTGGACCTGGACGGCCCACTGGGAGGCCCACCACTCCCCGCCCATCTCGTAGAAGGGGGTGACGCCCTTGGCCTTGAGGGAGCGTGCCGTGGTGAGGAGCTCCTCGAAGCTCTTGGGGACCGTGACGCCGTTGGCCTCGAAGACCTTCTTGTTGTACCAGACGCCCATGACGGAGGGGGCGGAGACGAAGGCGGCGTAGCGCTTCCCGTCCAGGGTGCCTCCGGCGCCCAGGACGCTGGCGTCGGTGGCGGCCTCCCAGGGGGCGCCGTCCAGGGGCTGGAGACGCTCCTTGGCGCCCAGGCTCAGCAGCTGGGAGGTGGTGGGCTGCCACATGGCCAGGTCGGGCAGGTCCCCGGTGGCGACCTTGGTCTGGACGCCCTGCTCGTAGGGGTCGGGGATGGTGACGATCGAGACCTTCGCACCGGTGGCCTCCTGGAAGGCCTTGACCACGTTCTGGGGGATCTTGGCGGAGGACTGTGCGGCCCAGAAGGTGAGCTCGACGCCGTCGAGCTTGTCGGTGGCGGAGGGCCAGGAGGCCGGGCCGGACTGGGTCGTGGTCTCGCTGCCGGGGTCGGAGCAGGAGGCGAGGGCCAGGGCGCCCACGAGGGAGGTGGCCAGGGCCAGGGAGGTACGCCGGGTGACGGGGGTGGTCAGGGCGGTGAGAGGGGTGCGGTTCATGAGGTTTCTCCATTCATGCGGCGTCGTTGACGCAGTGGTGGGACCGGACCAGGTAGGCCCGGGCAGTGGGGTGGGTGGTGCCTGCGCCGGCCGGGACGGCGAGGCGTAGGCCGTCGTCACCGGGCTCGACGTGCAGGCCGGGGTCGGGGACGAGGTCGCGGGGCGGGTAGACCTGCTCGACGTCGCACCCCGCCAGGGAGGGCAGGTGGAGCTCCGGGGTCCGGGGTCCCAGGCCGGGGCGGTGCCACACGAGGAGGAGCCCCTCGCGCCCGCCCGGGGAGGTGGCCCGGGCGGCCACCACCCAGGGGTCGTTCCAGCCGGCTACGTCCGCGGGCCACCAGGGGACGTCCTGGCACAGGTGGGTGCGCAGGTCCTTGGCCAGGTCGGTGGCGGCACGCACGAGGGCCGCCTGGTGGGCGCTCATGCGGTCCAGGTGCCCTGAGAGGTAGAGGGAGCCGGCCAGGGAGGTGACCAGGGTGTAGACGATCTCCTCGTCACTCATCCCCGGCTGCGGGTAGCCCCAGCTGGCGGCCTGCTCGGGCAGCACGGCCAGGGGGGCGTTGGCGGCCACAGGCGGGTAGCGCAGGGGGTCCTGGAGGTCGGAGGTGGACTGGAGGCGAGCGGAGGCCAGGAGGGCGTAGTCCGTACTCATGCCGCCCGAGGCGCAGTTCTCCACCACCAGGTCCGGGTGGCGCCGCCCCAGGTCGGCCAGCCACCGCGCCCAGGCCCGGGAGTGCTCCATGAGGGCGTCCCCGGTGGAGTCGGCCCCGGCGTCCGGGCCAGTGCCCACGGAGTAGTTGTCGTCCACCTTGAGGTAGCCGATGCCGTAGCCGACCATGCGGTCCACGACGGCGTCGAGGTGGTCCCGCGCGGCGGGGTGGCGCATGTCCAGGCGCAGGCGGCCCTGCTCCACGAGGAGCTGGCCGTCGCGGCGCATGAGGGCCTCCTCGGGGAGGCTTCTGGCCAGGGGGCTGCGCACCCCGACGGCGAGGGGCTCGATCCACAGGCCCGGCACCATGCCCTCAGCCCGGATGAGGTCCAGGGTGGCCCCCAGGCCGTGGGGGAAGCGCCGGGCGGAGGGCTCCCAGGCGCCGACGGCGTCCCACCAGGCCCCGTCCTCCTCGTCGGAGTGCCAGCCGTCGTCGATGCAGTAGACCTCCGCGCCAGCCCGGGCGGCGGCGGGCACCAGGGTGGCCAGACGCTCCTCCGTGGGGTCGGCCATGAGGGTGTTCATGTAGTCGTTGAAGACGACGGGCGCGGGCGCGGTGGTCGGTGCCGTGCGCTCACGCAGGGCCCGGCGGTAGGCGGTGAGCCCGGCGACGGCGCCCTGCCAGCCGGCGTCGGACAGGACGAGGGCGGCGGTGGGGGTGACGACCTCCTCGCCGGGGCGGAGGGTACGCATCCAGCCGTGCTGGCAGCCGGCCAGGGCCCAGGGGGCGGGTGGCAGGCGCCGGGGCGGGCGGGGCCGAGGCAGGTTCCACCGGGGCCGACGGCGCCGAGGACGTCGGCATTGGGGCGGACGCCGGGGCGGACGCCACTGGGACCACCGGCGCCGGAGCGGGGGCCACCGAGGTAGGTACCACCGAGGCGTCCCCGCCGTCTGGGCGGGCAGGCGGTCCGGGCGTGGCGGACGCAGTCATCGCAGTCATGGAGACCTCCAGGACGAGGTGACCCACACCGGCCCCCTCTAGACGGTGCCACCTACCGTAGATAGGGGCCGGACAGCCTGTCCACAACCCGTGAAACGCCTGTTTCACGCACTCCCGCGACCCTCTTCCCTGCGCGCCCGACAGAGCCTAGTCTGCACCTACCCCGTGCAAAGGAGCATGAACGATGACGCTGACCCGACGTAACGCCATCCTGTCCGCGGCGGCCCTGACCGGTCTGCCTCTTCTCCTGCCCTCCCAGGCCCGTGCGCAGGAGGTGGGGGCGGGGGCCACCGACGTCAACCTGGAGGAGTGGACCCTCATTGACTCCCTCAGCGACAACTTCGACACCCCCCTGGACCCCTCACGCTGGCACAAGGGGCTGTGGTACCCGGCCTCCGGCGTCGGGGCCTTCCGTGACGAGAACGCCGAGGCCTCCGACGGCGTCCTGCACCTGTGGGCCCGGGCCGAGCGCCACGAGGGCAGGGACCACACCTTCGGTGCCGTGGAGTCGGTCTTCGACACCCCCGGCGTGTGCAGCTACGTGGAGGTCCGCGCCAGGGCGCTGCCCTCGGCCGCCCACGTGCTCTCAGCGGTCTGGCTCCAGTCCTCCAACCTCGACGGCCAGAACGCGCTGGCAGCCGACCCGAGCCCGGAGATCGACGTCCAGGAGACCTTCGACTTCCACGCCATGACCTCCGCCACGCACATCTGGCCGGGCAATACCGAGGCCGACCACAGGTCCTTCGGCGGGCACACCTACGCCAGCGCCGAGGACGTCTCCGCGGACTACCACCTCTACGGCGTCGAGCGCCGGGAGGGGGAGGTGCTCCTCTACTGGGACCGCCACCTGGCCTGGCGTCTGCCCGCCCCCGACCCCTCCCTGTGGCGCATGTCCCGGCACGTGGTCCTCAGCCTGGAGGGGCACCTGGGCCGCGCCCACGACCCCGCCCTGCCGGCCTCCTTCGACATCGACTACGTCCACACCTACTACCGCACCCCCGCCCAGGTGCAGCCCGACGGCGACGTCCGCGTCCTCGACCCGCAGGGCCGGGCTCTGACCCTGGGGAGCGGGGGCGTCACGCTGAGCACCTCCACCGGCGAGGACACCCACTGGCACCTACGTCGCCAGGACGACCTCACCTACGTCCTCAGCTCGCCGTCGGGGGCCGTGCTGGGGGCGGCCTCGGCGAACGGCTACGCGGGCGGGGGCCTGGTGGCCACCACGGCAGCGGGCACCGGGACGGACATTGCGGGCAGCCGGTACCGGTGGCACGTCCTGTCGGTGGAGGGCGGGGTGCGTATGCGCTCCAAGCTCAGCGGCCTGGCCCTGTCCTCCGGGGACGACCAGCCCGTCACCGGGGAGGAGGAGCAGGCGACGACGTGGAGGATCGAGGCCCTCAGCCCCCAGCAGGAGGAGCTCCCGTCGTTCGTGGCCGTCCAGAAGGACAACCCGCGAGCCACCATCCTGCGCGGCGACTGGGACGGGGACGGCACCGTGTCCTACGCGGTCCGGCTGGGGACCCGCGTGGTCTTCTACAACGAGAACCGCACCCACGCCCCCGTGGTGGCCGCGGTGTCCCTGGGGAGGCCCAGCGACGCCGTCTACGTCGGCGACTGGGACGGGGACGGCCGCGACACCCTGGCCCTCCAGCGCGGGCAGCGTGTCCTGCTCCAGACGGACCTGTCCTCCTCGACCACCACCGAGGGCAGCCTCGCCGACCTCGACAAGGCGCGCAGGCAGCAGGCACGCCAGGCCAGGACTGAGCCCAGCGGCACCGTTCCACGTGGAACAGCCGGAACAGCGGCTGCCCATCCATCCCAGCTGTAACTGAGCGCAGGCAGTAGGGTGCCGGGCCGGGGCCGGGCCGTGGGCTCGATCCCCACAGGTAGCTCCCGAGCACAGGCAGCAGGCACGCGGGACCGAGACGGCCTCGGTGTGGGCGGGCCTGCGCACAGGCAGCAGGCACGCCGGGCCAGGGCTGAGCCCAGCGGCACCGTTCCACGTGGAACAGCCAGAACAGCGGCCGCCCATCCACCCCAGCTGTAACTGAGCGCAGGCAGTAGGGGCAGGGCCAGGTTCTCGCCTGTCACAATACCCGCGCCTACTGGGCGCGCAGGCAGTAGGGGTGCCGGGCCGTGGGCTCGATCCCCACAGGCAGCTCCCGAGCACAGGCAGTAGGGGCGCGAGGCCGAGCGTGGTGCACCGCCCTGGTGGCCGTCGGCGGCGGCACAGACAGTAGGGGCGCGGGGCCGAGGCTGGACCGGAGCCGGGCAGTGGCACCGTTCCACGTGAAACAGTCAGAACAGCGACCACCTACGGGGCGGTGGGCACGCCAGCCCCGTTCCACGTGGAACAGCCAGAACAGCGGCCGCCTACGGGGCGGTGGGCGTGCCAGCCCCGTTCCACGTGAAACGGCCCCGGGCCAGCTCACGTACCCTGGGAGGGCGTCCGCAGTCAGGCGGGCACCCCCGGCCACGGGGACGACGTCAGGGGAGGTGCCACGTGAGCACGACCAGGCGCCCATGGTTCCCGCCCCGGCTCGCCGACGTCGCCGCCCGCGCCGGGACATCGAAGGCGACCGCCTCGCGGGCCCTGGGCCGGGGCCACCCGAGTCCCTTCCCCACCCTCAGGCGGGTGCAGGAGGCCGCCCAGGACCTGGGCTACCGCCCTCCCACCGACCGGGCCCACCTCCTGGCCCTGTCCACGGACATTAGCCGGACCGGGTACTGGGCGACCGTCTCGGGGGTGGTGGCCGCCTCCGAGGAGCTTGGCGCGGACCTCTCCATCCACGTCCTGAGCGGCGGCTCACAACGACGGCGCGAGATCCTCTCCCGGGCCCTGGACGGGCGCGTGGACGGCGTCGTCCTCCTGGAGTTCGACTCCGTCAGCGTGGCGGCCCTGGAGGACCTGCCCGTGGACCTGCCCGTGGCGATCGCCGGGGGCCGCCCGGGCGCCGGGCACGAGGAGCCGCCTCGGGCCTGGACGGACGACTATGCCGGGGCCATGACCGCGACCCACCACCTGTGCGACCTGGGGCACGAGCGCCTGGCCTACGTGGGCGTACCGAGCGCGGGGCACCCCGACCCCCGCCTGGCCGGATGGCGCAGGGTCCTGGCCCAGCGCCACCTGCGGGCCAGCGAGCCCGTGGCCATTGGCTGGTCCGTGGAGACGGGGCTGCGCTCCGCCGCAGCCGTGCGGGCGTCGCGAGCCACAGGCATCCTGTGCGGCAACGACGACCTGGCAATAGGCCTGGTCGCGGGGCTCGCCCGCGAGGGGGTCGAGGTACCACGGGACGTGTCGGTGGTGGGCGTGGACGACCACCCCCACGCCGTCGGCATGGTCCCGGCCCTGACCACCGTGCGCCTGGACTTCGCCGGGGTGGGTGAGGCCGCCGCCCGCCTGGCGCTGGGGATCGAGGTCGGTCCCGTGGTGGAGGTCCCCTCACAGCTGGTGGTCCGGGGCTCCACGGCCCCTCCCGCGTAGGTCCGACGGCGTCGGCCGCGGTGATCCCCAGACGAGTAGTCGGTCAGTCCACGCCCCTGTCGCCCGAAAACGGCAAGGTCCCGCGCCCTAGCTCTCCAACCAGCCGGGCCCCGCGCCTCAGTCCTCCAGGTGCGCGACCAGCTGCGCCGCCAGGCCCGTGTAGGTGGCGGGGGTCAGCGCCAGCAGACGCGCCTCGACGTCGTCGGGCATACCCAGGCCGGAGATGAACGCGCGCATGGCCTCCGGCGTGACCTTCCGGCCACGGGTGAGCTCCTTGAGGCGCTCGTAGGGGTCGGCCATGCCGGTGGCCCCGGCCACGGCGGCCGCCCGCATGGCCTGCTGGACCGGCTCGCCCAGGACCTCCCAGGTGGCCTCCAGGTCCTCGGTCAGGCGGGCGTGGTCCACGTCCAGCCCGGCCAGGCCGCGTCGGATATTGTCAATGGCCAGCAGGGAGTGGCCCAGGGCCACCCCGATATTGCGCTGGGTGGTGGAGTCGGTCAGGTCCCTCTGGAGCCGGGAGGTGACCAGGGTGGCGGCCAGGGAGTCCAGCAGGGCGCAGGAGATCTCCAGGTTGGCCTCGCCGTTCTCAAAGCGGATCGGGTTGACCTTGTGCGGCATGGTGGAGGAGCCGGTGGAGCCCTGGGCGCTCAGGCGCTGGCGGAAGTAGCCCAGGGAGATGTAGGTCCACACGTCGGTGGCCAGGTTGTGGGCGACCCGGTTGAAGCGGGCGACGTCGGAGTACAGCTCGGCCTGCCAGTCGTGGGACTCGATCTGGGTGGTCAGCGGGTTCCAGGTCAGGCCCAGGTGCTCCACGAAGCCACGGGACACCGCCTCCCAGTCGGCCCCGGGCACGGCCACGACGTGAGCACCGTAGGTCCCGGTGGCACCGTTGACCTTGCCCAGGTACTGCGTGCCCTCCACGCGACGCACCTGGCGTCCCAGGCGGTGGGCCAGCACCGCCAGCTCCTTGCCCAGGGTGGTGGGGGTAGCGGCCTGGCCGTGGGTGCGGGCCAGCATGGGGACGGCAGCGTGCTCGCGGGCCATGGCACCCAGGTCGGCCACCAGGCCCCGGGCGGCGGGCAGCCAGATCTCCTGCACGGCGGCACGCACGGTCAGGGCGTAGGCCAGGTTGTTGACGTCCTCACTGGTGCAGAAGATGTGGACGATCTCGTGGACGCCCGGCAGGACGGTGGGCCCGCCGTCGACGGCGGTCACGGCAGGGACCTGGGGGGTGCCGTCAGCAGTCTGCTGGGCGGCTGGTGCACCGTCCGGGGCCGGTGCGCCGGCGGCGGTCGAGGCCGGGAGGTGGGGGGCAGCCGGACCGTCCGAGGGCGGCACGCTGGGAGCCGGGGCACCGTCACCGGGCGCGCAGGCGGCGTCGAGGCGACGCTTGAGGAGGTACTCCACGGCCTTGACGTCGTGACGGGTCACGGCCTCGATACTGGCCAGCTCGGCGATCTCGACGGCGCCAAAGTCCTCGACGATCCCGCGCAGGTAGGCCTTCTCGGAGGCTGACAGGACAGGGGCACCAGGCAGGACGTGGTGGTCGGTGAGGTAGATGAGCCACTCGACCTCCACCTCCAGGCGGGCGCGGTTGAGGGCGGCCTCGGAGAGGTGGTTGACCAGGGGCGCGGTCACGCTGCGGTAGCGACCGTCCAGGGGGCCCAGGGCGATAGGTGGCGTAATGTCGGCGAGGTCGGTGGTGCGAGGGCTCATGGCGGCATTGTCGCAGGTACGTGCCGGTGCGCCACCCGCGGCCCTGCGCCACTGGCCTCTACGAGGTGGTCACCCGTTTTGGTGCGCCCACCCGCGGCCCTGGCCGGACCGGCCCCGGTGCTCGGCGGGCACGCGCAGACAGGCGCCCGGACACGGGGACAGCGGGCGGGCCGTAGGACGGGGTCGGCGGGCGTGGTCGGATCGGGCGGGCGGGTCTCCTGGACAGGCACCGAGTGCCGCCCGCCACGCAGGCCCTGACCGTCCTCCTCAGTCCTCGTCGGGCCCGAAGATGCCTACGATAATGGCGGAGACAATGGCGACAATGATCGCTGCCCCCACCGCGGTACCGAAGGTTGCCACGTGCAGGCCGAGCTGCACCCCGGACCCGGCCCCGAGCCAGGAGACCTTGTCCGTCAGCCAGGACGTCAGCATGAGCATGGCCCCGTTGACCACCAGTGCGAACAGGCCGAAGGTGAGGACGTAGATGGGCAGGGCGAGGGTCTTGACCACGGGCTTGACCAGCGAGTTCACCAGCGCCAGGATGAGGCCGACGACAATGAGGTTGACCCAGGTGTGGACGGCGGACTGGTCGCCGGGGACGGTCAGGCCGGACATGAACCGGGCAGCGAGCCAGAGGCCCGCCGCGTTACCAAGGGTACGGACAATGAGCTCCATGACCTTATGGTCTCAGCCGAACCTGGGTGCCACCTGTCTGGCTGTCATGGCCCAGGTCTGCGGTGAGACGACCCCACCGGCTGCGTGCCAGCACGCCTGAACCGACTTCACTTCAGGGGCCCGGGTGCACCGCATGCGTGACCCGAACAGGTTCCTCCGGCGTCACCGCAGGGGTCCGGGGACCAGGGCACCCGGCCCGCAGTGTGCGCACGCCCGTATTACCCACTGTCAGGGGCACGGGGGCCAGGGGCTCGCCACGCGGCGGGGGCAGGCGGCCATTGCCGTGCCCCCGTCTCAGCTCAGGAGGGCCCGCATTATGGCCAGGAAGACCAGGACGATAACGATCCACAGGCCCGTGTACCAGCTCCCGTGATCGGACGACGGCGTGATCCTGGGCGAGGCGTAGGGGCTGCCCGCCGTACCGGCCGCCCGGTTCGCGGGCTGCCAGGTGGCTGCCTGCCGGGTCTGCGGAGCAGGCGCCTGCCCGTACCGGGACCCCGGCACGCGGGACGGTCCTCGCCCGGAGCCCGGTCCCCGCCCGTAGCCGTAGGCGCCTGACGGGGCTCCGGGGGCAGACGGCTGGGGCGTGGCGGGGCGCTGGGCCGCCCGGGCGACCAGGCGGGGGTCGGTGCCGGGGGGTGCCCACGGACTACCGGACACGCCTGTCTGGCCCCGGGAGGCCGGGCCCGGGAGGCGTTGCGGACCTCCGGCCCCCGCCAGCCGTGGTCCTGGCGGCCGGGCGGGTGCCCTGCCCGGCGTACCCGGCACTGCGCCCACGCCTCCCGGCGTCGTGCTCCCCTGGGCAACCAGGCGGGATGCGGTGCGGCGCGCCTGGGGCACGGTGGTCCGGCGGGAGGCCGTGGCCGGCGCTGCCGTCCGTCCTGCTGCGGTGCGCTGCGAGGTCCGGGCAGCAGCCGTGTGGGCGGCAGCCGTGGCCGGCGCCGCCGTCCTCCGGGAGGGCGGAGGCGGGGTGGGCTTCTGGTCGCCGGGCGCGGCGGGCTCGGTGACGACGTCGTCCTCGGGCTGCCAGCCGGGAGTGGGGTCCAGGACGGAGACGTCATAGATCATTGACCCCGACAGGACGGAGCCGAAGGGGGAGTCGTCCAGTGCGTTCACGTCCTGGGGCTCCCACCCCGTGGGGGCCCAGTCGGTCTCATCAAGGTCCTGCACGCTCATGGTCCCAAGCATGGCACGACGTCGGTCCACGTGGGAGCTGCATTAGCTGGATCCGGCACGCAGGTCGGCACGTCTCGCACCGAAAAGCCCCGGGGGGCAGGGCCCGGCCCGTCGTGGGTGGGCGAGACATCCCGCACTGAAAGCAACCCTCTTGACACCCCTACCCCCTGGGGGTATCTTGTCTGCTGACGACCAGGGAGGACACATGGCTGGCTACACCGGAACCAAGGACGACCACCTCAAGCGCCTGCGGCGCGTGGAGGGCCAGGTCCGTGGTATCTCGCGGATGGTCGAGCAGGACGTGTACTGCATTGACGTCCTGACCCAGATCGCTGCCGCCACCAAGGCCCTCCAGGCCGTGGGCCTGGGCCTGCTGGAGGACCACATGAGCCACTGCGTCATCCACGCCGCCCAGTCCTCCGAGGCGGAGGGCCAGGCCAAGATCCGCGAGGCCTCCGACGCCATAGCCCGTCTTGTACGGTCCTGAGCCCCCGACGCCGCGCAGCCACCTGGGCGGCGCCACTGGCCGGGCCCGCCCCGGCCTACCCCCTACCCGTAGTCGGCCCCACCCGGGCCGCCCACCGCAACCACAGGAGCACACCATGACCGAGTTCACCGCCACCGGCGTCGACCGCACCACCACCCTCAAGGTCTCCGGACTCACCTGCGGGCACTGTGTCACCCACGTCACCGAGGAGCTCGAGGCGGTCGCCGGCGTCAAGAACGTCTCCGTCCTGCTCAACAAGGGCGGGCAGTCCACTGTCACAGTCGTCTCCGACACCGTGCTGTCCGACGCCGCCCTGGCTGAGGCCATTGACGAGGCCGGGGACTACACCCTCGACGCGGTCGAGCGCGACACGCCCGCCGTCTGAGGCTCCCGCCCGGCCCCTCCGCCCCAGCCCGCGTGGGCCAGGGCCGACGAGCTGCTGTTTACAAGACAGCGGGTCGCTCCGCCCCCAGCCTGCGCAGGCAGGACGTCACCAGTCCGCACCACGTACGGCGCCCTTTGCCCGCGTGGTAGTGAGCGCGGGGATGGCGAGGAGGGACCTCCGTCCCTCCCGTCCTAGCCCGCGCGGTAACGGGTGGGGACCGAGCTGGATCCTCGGCGTGGTGCGGACTCCCGCCCCAGCCTGCGCGGTAACAGGGTAGGTGCGACCCGCGTCCTCACCGAGCCCCGCCCTGGCCCACGCGGCAGCAGGTGGCCGCAGCCACGACAGGGCCCGGGGACGCGGCAACGGAGCAACGGAGGACGGCAGAACAGTACCGCCTTCGGTGACCTCGGTGCCCGCACCGGCCCACGCAGCAGCGGATCCTGGACGTGAGCTACGTGGTCCGCCGGACTCCAGCCAGGCAGTCCCGTGGCCGCGCTCAGCCACACGCCACCCGGGCTCCTCGCAGGCCATCCGGGCCCGGGTACTCTTCGCCCGGGCGGGACCGTGCCGGGCAGTGGTCCTGGCAGGTGTCTCCGCACCGTACGGCCCTGCGGGAGGACCGCCTCTACGCCACCGCGTGAGAGCGCCTCCGACCCGCACCGTACGGCCCCGTGGACCCGCCTCCGGCCCCCACCCTCGCCAGCGCCCGCTCGCCGGGGTGGCCCGACATCGCGGCACCACCCCCACACCCGCCTGCGACGAGCGAGATAGGGGTACCAGCGACCAGGACACGCTGTAACCGCCCTGCGCCCCTGCGGCAGGGCACCCGCAGTAAGCCGCCCATCCGCACCCTCCTGCCGCCCTGGACGGAGTTGCACATTCTTACGGGGTCGGCAGTGGGCGGGTGACGCGTTTCCAACGTTTTGTCCCTCTGGGAGAGGACCGGGGACAGGATGAATGTGCAACGGCGCCTACGTTGCACATTCAT